>FRDC01001436.1_pt1 | contig 150948 bp, 131 predicted proteins | sample 1106171 | NCBI WGS metagenome assembly FRDC01 (sample SAMEA3930566, study PRJEB13176) | freshwater metagenome | biome: Drinking water system; feature: drinking water; material: water | place: Singapore | collected 2014-12-20 | reverse complement strand
TTCTAAGAAGTTGCATCGCCTTTATGTAAAAAGAGGCTTTTTCCCAAATTTTTTTTAGACCAAACAAGAGGATTATCAGAAAAATTAATGTTAATTTTATAGTGTTGTAAAATTTAATGGCTATGAAAAAAATTATACTCACTTCACTTCTTGTCCTATCCAGGTTTTTTTCTTTCTCACAGGAATCTGGCAAATCAAATCTAACGCAAGTAACGGCTGTCGATCCGATTGACATTATGTTTTGTGCTTTCGAAATTCAAAATGAATCAGGATTTCCTTCCAATGCGTTTTCACTTAACAATGCCGAGAACTATATTAATCAAAGCAAAGAATGGATTGATTCAAACTCTGAAAAATTCAAAGCAATCATTAAAGGTCAGCAAGGTGCTCCAATGATTATGATACGAAGAAGTGCTTATATAAAACTGCACGCTACAAAACAAGAAGAATTAAAAAATTGGCTTAATGGTATTATTGGAAAATATTTACAATCTCAAGAGCCATATCAAATCGATGCCACTAAACGCTTCGTTTTATCCAAAGAAGATTTTGAAAAACTTGGTCTTCTTTACAATTAATCATTCTCAAAAATTCTTTTTCGAAAATAAATTATGAATAGAATTATTTTAAGTTTAACTGCGTTGTTCATTTTTGCAACGGGTTCAAAAGCTCAAACCTATTTTATGCCAACAGTAGGTTTACAAAACACTTATGCCGGGGCCTGTATGGTGAGCACTTGTTCAGGTACGTTCTATGATGATGGAGGTGCAGGCGCAAACTACTCAAATGGGATAACTTCCATTTATCGTACTTTTTGTCCTAACACTCCTGGCAATGCATTAACAATAACTTTCACATCATTCAGCTTAGAGCCGTCAGGCTTTTTTGGTTGTTATGATTTATTAGAAGTAAAAAATGGTCCAACTCAAAATAGCACAACTGTTGCGAGTGGTTGTGGTACTTCATTACTCGGATACTCTTATACAGCTACCAATGCCAGTGGTTGTATTTCTATTCGTTTTACCTCCGATGCTGGTGTAAATCGCCCGGGTTGGGTTGCAACCTTATCTTGTACGCCTGCAGCGGGTATGCCTACAGGGTTAGAAGATGCTGATTGTATTAATGCAACCGGTATTTGTGATAATGGATTTTCATTATCAGGCGCTACAAATGGCCCCGGTTTAGTTTCTGACGCTTGTACAGGCTGTACGGTTTCAGAAAATTTTTCAAATTGGTATGAATTTACAATTGCAACAAGCGGTAATCTTGGATTAACCTTAACACCAACTCCTGCTGCGAATGACTATGACTTTGCGTTATACTTAGCTCCCGATTGCGCTTCATTAGGTGTCCCGGTTCGTTGTTCCTATGCAGCTAATTCCGGAACAACAGGTATGAATGGTGTTGCAGTTGACGTTTCTGAAGATGTTACAGGTGATGCTTGGGTTTCAATGGCGCCGGTTGTTGCCGGAGAACATTACTACTTATTAGTTAATGAATGGAGTCCAACTTCAGGTTCATTTGTTTTAGATTGGACAGGAACGGCAACTATCGCTACTCCTTTACCACTAACTTTTATTGGAGCAACAGACTATTCCAATTCGTCTTACACAGTTTGTGCCGGAACTCCTGTAACGATAACTGCAAATGGAAGCGGTGGAACTTATTCATGGTATTTAGTACCTACAGGTGGAGCAGCTATCGCAACAGGTATTAATTATAGTCCTTCAACAGCAGCTGCTGGAACAACAACATATTATTTACAGGAAGTTACTCCCAATGGATGTACTTCTGCTAGAACCCCAATTACTATTATTGTAAATGCAGCAGCTACTGTAAATGCAGGCCCCGACCAAACTGTTTGCTCTACATCTCCGGTAGCAACAATGGCCGGTTCTTTTGGCGGCGGTGCTTCCTCTGTAACTTGGACAACAAGTGGAACCGGATCGTTTTCATCATCTACTTCTACGACTTCAACTTATACACCAAGTGCTGCTGATATTGCTGCAGGTACAGTTACTTTAACTTTAACGACAAATGATCCTGCAGGTCCTTGTGGCGCTGTTTCTGATGCAATGATTTTGACTATAAATCCTGCTGCTACAGTTAATGCCGGGCCTGATCAAACCATTTGCGCAGGTTCAACTGCTACTTTATCGGGTTCACGTGGCGGTGGCGCTTCATCTTCCACTTGGACAACAAGTGGGACGGGAAGTTTTTCAAACGCATCAATTCTAAATCCGGTTTATACACCAAGTGCAGCCGACATAAGTGCGGGTACCGTTACATTAACATTAACAACGAATGACCCGGCAGGACCTTGTGGATTCGTTTCAGATTTTATGGTATTAACCATTAATCCGGCTGCAACTGTTAATGCCGGAGCAGATCAAACCATTTGTGCAGGTTCAACTGTATCACTTACCGGTTCTATGGGTGGTAGTGCAACTTCAGTAACGTGGACAACAAGCGGTACCGGTTCATTTGCGAGCTCAACTTCTACAAATACTACTTATACACCAAGTGCAGCCGACGTTAGTGCCGGCACCGTTACATTAACTTTAACAACAAACGATCCTGCCGGTCCTTGTGGGGCAGTTTCAGACGCGATGGTTGTTACAATTAATGCAGCAGCAACTGTTAATGCAGGTGCTGATCAAACCATTTGTTCTGGTTCAACCGCAACAATGGCCGGTACTATGGGAGGAAGTGCCACAACTATAACATGGACTACAAGTGGAACAGGAACATTTAGTTCTACCTCATCGTTAACTGCCGTTTATACCCCAAGTGCGGTTGATATAGCTGCCGGTACAGTAACTTTAACAATCACTACAAATGATCCTGCAGGTCCTTGTGGTCCTGTAAGTGATAATTTAATTTTAACCATTAATCCTGCAGCAACTGCTAATGCAGGGCCCGATCAAACTATTTGTTCAGGAACTACAGCAACCATGTCAGGTTCTATTGGAGGAGGAGCTACTACTTTAAACTGGACAACAAGCGGTACAGGAACATTTAGTTCTTCAACTTCTGCTTCTGCTGTATATACACCAAGTGCTGCTGATATTGCTGCCGGTACAGTTACATTAACTATTACAACAAATGATCCGGCTGGTCCTTGTGGTTCTGCAACGGATAATATGGTTTTAACAATAAACCCTGCTGCTACAGTTAATGCCGGGCCCGATCAAACCATTTGCGCAGGCTCAACCGCTACTTTATCAGGTTCACGTGGCGGTGGCGCTTCATCTTCCACTTGGACAACAAGTGGGACGGGAAGTTTTTCAAACGCATCAATTCTAAACCCGGTTTATACGCCAAGTGCAGCCGACATAAGTGCGGGCACCGTTACATTAACATTAACAACGAATGACCCGGCAGGACCTTGTGGGGCAGTTTCAGATGCCATGGTTTTAACTATTACTCCATTACAAAATGCAAATTTCTCTTACGCTTCAGCTACTTATTGCCAAACAGGTGTGAACCCAACACCAACTGTTACTGGCGTTGCCGGTGGAACATTTACATCTTCTCCTGCCGGCTTATCTATAAATGCGGCAACTGGAACAATTAATCTTGCTGCTAGTGCTTTGGGTGTTTATACAGTAACATATACTACACCCGGGCCATGTCCTAATTCAAGTAATGTTTCCATCACAATAACAGGTGCACCTTCCGCTACATTTAGTTACGCAGGACCATATTGTCAAGATGGAGTAGATCCATTCCCTACTTTCCCTCTTGGTTCTAGTGCCGGAACTTTTAGCTCAACGGCAGGATTGGTATTTGTGAATGTTAATACTGGTCAAGTTGATTTATCAGCGAGTACTCCGGGTACCTATACTGTTACAAATAATATTGCTGCCTCGGGTGGTTGTGCAGCTGCTTCAGCAAATAATACAATTACAATTAATCAAGCTGCAACGGTAAATGCAGGTACTGATCAAACTATTTGCGCAGGAACAACAGCAACCATGGCTGGTTCAGTTGGAGGAAGTGCAACAACTTTAACATGGACAACTAGCGGAACCGGAACATTTAGCTCTTCAACATCGGCTACTGCAGTTTATACCCCAAGTGCCGCTGATATTGCAGCAGGAACCGTTACAATTACAATTACGTCGAATGATCCTGCCGGAGTTTGTGCTGCAGTTACAGACAATATGGTTATAACCATTAATACTGCTGCGACTGCAAATGCAGGTCCTGATCAAACTATTTGCGCAGGAACAACAGCAACCATGGCTGGTTCAGTTGGAGGAAGTGCAACAACTTTAACATGGACAACTAGCGGAACCGGAACATTTAGCTCTTCAACATCGGCTACTGCAGTTTATACTCCAAGTGCCGCCGATATTGTAGCCGGTACCGTTACAATTACAATTACATCGAATGATCCTGCCGGACCTTGCGCACCGGTAACAGACGTTATGATTCTTACAATTAATCCGGCGGCTGTTGTAAGCGCTGGTGCAGACCAAACTATTTGCGCCGGATCTACAGCAACAATGGCAGGAGTTATGGCGGGTGGAGCGTCTTCTATTACCTGGACTACAAGCGGTACAGGTACATTTAGCAGTACTACTTCTTTAACGGCAGTTTATACACCAAGCGCAGCAGACATTGCTGCCGGTACAGTTACATTAACCATTACCTCGAATGATCCTGCCGGACCATGCGGTTCAAATAGTGATGCAATGGTATTAACAATTAATCCTGCGGCTACAGTAAATGCTGGCGCCGACCAAACCATTTGTAGCGGATCTATAGTTACATTATCGGGTACACAAGGAGGAAGCACCACTTCAACTACTTGGACAAGCAGCGGAACAGGAACTTTTAGCAATGCCGCATCGTTAACCTCTACTTATACGCCAAGTGCCGCCGACGTAAGTGCCGGAACCGTTACTTTGACAATTACGTCTAATGATCCTGCAGGGCCGTGCAACGCTGTTACAGATGTTATGATAATCACAATTAATCCTGCAGCAACAGTTAGCGCAGGTGTTAACGCTACAATATGTTCAGGAAGTACATTTACCACTGCCGGTACTTTTGGCGGTGGTGCCACATCAGGTACATGGACAACCAGTGGAACCGGAACCTTTGCTGCTCCGGGAAGCGCTGTTACGACCTATACACCAAGTGCCGCAGATATAGCTGCAGGTACAGTATCATTAACCTTTACAACAAACAACCCTCCGGGTCCTTGTGGTTCTGTAAGTGATATTATTATTTTAACCATTAATCCTGCTGCTACTGTTAATGCAGGTCCTGATCAAGGAATTTGTTCAGGTTCTATAGCAACTTTAGCAGGAACAATGGGTGGAGGAGCATCTTCAGTTACATGGACTACTAGTGGTTCAGGTACATTTAGCAGCACAACATCTACAACACCAACTTATACACCAAGTGCAGCCGACATAAGTGCGGGTACCGTTACTTTAACGATAACTTCAGATAACCCGGCCGGACCTTGTAATGCAGTTAGCGATGTAATGATACTTACAATTAGTCCTGCTCCAACAGTTAGTGCAGGTGTTAATGCATCAATATGTTCAGGAAGTAATTTTACTACCGCAGGTTCATTTGGAGGCGGAGCTTCATCAGTAACATGGACAACAAGTGGTACAGGTTCATTTGCTGTAGCAACCAGTGCAGTTACTACGTATGTACCAAGTGCTGCAGATGTAGCTGCCGGTTCGGTAACCTTAACCTTAACTACAAACGACCCTGCCGGTCCGTGTACGTCAATTTTTGCCTCAATACTACTTACAATTGATCCCGCCGCTACTGTTACTGCGGGAGCTGATGGAACAATTTGTTCAGGAAATACCTTTAATACCGGTGGTGCTTTTGGCGGTAGCGCTTCATCAGTAACATGGACAACTAGCGGTACAGGTACATTCAGCAGTGCTACTTCTGCCATAACTACATATACACCGAGTGCGGCCGACATAAGTGCGGGCACCGTTACATTAACGATTACTACAAACGACCCTGTTGGGGCATGTGGTGCTGTTAGTGATGCTATGGTATTAACAATTAATCCTACACCTTCATTTACTGTAGGCCCGTTGGTAAATCCAAGCGCTTGTGGAGCATCTGATGGTTCAATTACAATTAGTGGATTAAATCCTTCAACTACTTACACAATAACCTATGATGATGCAAGTGGAACAGTTAACCTTGGTGTTGTTACAACTACGGCAGGTGGTACTTACGTTATTTCAGGTTTACCTGCAGGAGGATATTCAAACTTTACTGTTACTCTAGGATCTTGCACCGGTACTTCGGCAGGATCTGTTTCCTTAACCGATCCTTCAGCACCAACTTTTACTGTTGGAGCTACATTTACAAATCCTACTACTTGTGGTGGAACAGATGGAACAATAACCTTAACCGGATTAAATCCTTCAACTTCGTACAATGTTAGTTATGACAATAGTGGAGGAACCGTTGTTGTTGGATCGATAACTACAAATGCTTCAGGAAATTTAATAATAACCGGATTACCTGCCGACACTTATACGAATTTTGTGTTGACGTTAACCGGTTGTACAGGATCTAATTCAGCAACCGTTACATTAACTGATCCTGCTTCACCTACTTTTACTTTAGGTGCTGTAGTGAATACAAGCGCATGCGCAGCAAGCGACGGAACAATAACGTTAACCGGATTAAGTCCTTCAACAACATACACCATTTCCTATAACAATGGATCAGTCGTGAATTTGGGTTCAGTTACAACTGATGCTTCAGGAAACTATATGATTACCGGATTAACTGCGGGTACATATACAGCTTTTACTGTAACAAATGCAGCAGGGTGTACAGTTGTGGATGGAACATTTATTGTAATAACCGATCCGGCTCCACCGTCTTTTAGTGCAGGAGCAACATTTACAAATCCTACTACTTGCGGAGGAAATGATGGAACTATAACCTTAACAGGAATGAATCCATCATCAAGTTATGATATTTCGTATGATGGACCTTCAGGTACAGTTTCATTAGGAACTATTACAACAGATGCTTCAGGAAATTATATCATTACCGGACTAACGGCCGGCGCCTATACGAACATTACCGTTACAGCAACCGGTTGCAATACTGTAAGCCCGGTTACGGTTTCATTATCTGATCCGGGTGCTCCTACATTTGCTGTTGGTGTTTTTATTGATCCAACTACATGTGGCGGAACCGATGGTTCGATTACATTAACCGGATTAACACCATCAACAACTTATACCATAACTTATGATAATGGCAGTGTCGTTACTTTAGGGGCCGTTACATCAGATGGAGCAGGTAATTATATTATTACAGGATTAAGCGCAGGCACCTATACAGGATTTACGGTATCATTAGCCGGATGTACCTCATCAGATAATACGATTATTACTCTTGTTGATCCAACTCCGCCATCGTTTACTGTTACATTGGTTACAAATCCTTCAGCTTGCGGATTAACAGATGGGTCAGTAACGCTAACAGGATTAATTCCTTCAACAACTTATACTGTAACCTATGATACAACAGGAGGAACAGTAATTTTAGGAAGTGTTACTTCTGATGCATCAGGAAATATTTTAATTACAGGTTTAGGAGCCGGAAGTTATACAAACTTTACAGTAACACTTAATGGATGTACAACAACCGACGTAAACTTCTTTACATTAACCGATCCTGGCGCACCGGTATTTTCTGTAAGTGGTACTTCAACAAATCCTACAACTTGTGGAGGAACTGACGGTACAATTACTATTACCGGATTAACTCCTTCAACTTCTTATGACATTACTTACTTTAATGGAATAAGCACAGTTAATTTAGGTACCGTTACAACAGATGGTGCAGGAAACTTTATTATCACCGGCTTACCTGCCGGAAGTTACTCTAACATTTCAGTAACATTTAGCGGTTGTAATACTGTTGATCCTTCAACTGTAACCTTAACCGATCCGGGAGCGCCTACCGCTCCGATTGCAGGTACCGATGCGACTTATTGTGCAGGTAATGCGATGTTAAATATGACAGCTACTGTGGCTGCAGGTGGAACCATTACTTGGTATAGTGACGCTGCACTTACAGTTATAATTGCAACCGGAACCACATTGGCACCCGGTACAACACCGGGAGTAACTGTTTACTATGTTACAGAAACAGCCGGTGGTTGTGAGAGTGCTGCAAGTACAGTAACTATTACTATCAATACGCCTCCATCAACTGCACCAACGGTGCCGGCACTAACGTCGTTTTGCAGTAATGCAATGGGAGCGATTACGGCCACTCCTTTAAGTGGAGGAACAATTAACTGGTACAGTGATAGCTTGCTTACAGCATTAAGTGCTACCGGTAATTCGTTTATACCGCCTTCAACAGTTGGTATTACCACTTATTATGTTACTGAAGCGATTGGCGGTTGCAACAGTACTTATACCGCAACAATTGTAAATGTTATTGATTGTGATACAATTCCTTTCTTTGTTCCAACAGGATTTACACCTGACGGGGATGGTACTAACGATGTTTGGGATATACAAGGCTTAAGTTCAAAATATCCTGAGTGTAAAGTTGAAGTATTTACAAGATGGGGAGCAAAGATTTTTGTGAGCGATACAGGTTATACAACACCATGGGATGGAACATATCGCAATAATAAAATGCCATTGGGAGCATATTACTTTGTGATATACTTTAATGATGGAACAACAGATCCAATGAAGGGAACAGTAACAATCATCAGATAAAATAGAGGAGAAAGAAATTATGAAAAAGATATTAATAACGGTTGCCGCACTTACGCTGATTGAAACTTCACAGGCGCAACAGCTGACTCAGTTGAGTCAGTATTTGATGAACCACTTCGTTATAAATCCTGCTGCGATGGGATTAAACGATGAGGTTGACTTAAATTTAAGTTTTCGTCAGCAATGGGTTGGTTTTGCTAATTCACCACAAACCTATTATTTTAGTGGACAAACATTAGTAGGACGAGCCGGCGGACCGAAATACAACCCAAGTTTAAGAACTGGTCGTCGTGGACCGGTAAAGGCACCAACAGTTAAAACCGGAAAGTTGAAACATTCGGTTGGTGGAAATATTATGATGGATAAATACGGCCCATTTCAACGATTAAACTTTAATGCAGCATACGCGATTCATGTGCCATTAAGTAAGGGGTTAAATTTATCGTGTGGATTAGGTTTGGGTGGAGCAAATATTGGATTTAATCAAAACAAAGTTCAAATGTTAAATGCGAATGATAATACTTACGCAAGTTTTTTAGGACAAACTGCGAATCCAAGTAAATTCTTAGCAGATTTGAACACCGGATTGTATTTGTATTCTCAGTATTTGTTTGTTGGTTATTCAACTTCACAAGTTCTTCAACAAAAATTTGCTTTTGGAGATGTAACTCAATCAAAATTGAAAACACACCATTATTTCCTTGCCGGCTACCGGATTGATTTAAATCCTGATTGGAACATTACGCCGAATGTTTTGGTAAAATTAATGACACCATCACCATTAGCGATTGATATTAATTGTAAGGTAAATTATTTGGATAAGTTTTGGGGAGGAATTTCTTACCGCCATAAAGATGCAGTAGTTGGAATGCTAGGTTTAACATTGAATGGATTTAAATTGGGTTATTCTTACGATTATACAATTTCAACATTACGTAAGTTTAATTCAGGCGGACATGAGGTAATTGTAGGCTACAAGTGGGCATGGGGTGTTAAAAAAGCCGCGGCAAGACAATTGTAAAAGAATATCAAAATTAATATGATGAAAAAGGTAGCAGCCGTTTTTTCACTCGGAATTTTATGGTTTTCAAATAGCGTAAGTGCTCAATCAGTTAGGAGCGAGCTTTATTTTACTGATCCTGAAAAATTACCGAAGTACATCAATGCCGAACAGTCGGAAGAAGTTTTTCTCGTGTTTTCACGCGATAGTTCGACTTTGTATTTTGTTCGTCAACATGATCCCAATAACGAAGGGTATAAGGATAATGAAGAAGACCAAGATATTTGGTACACCAGAAAGGGAAAAGACGGTCAGTATGAGCAAGCAAAAGATTTGCATCAATTCAACAATAAAATGAATAATGGAGTTGTTGGAATGTCGTTAGACGGAAATAGCATTTACATATTAGATGTTTATAATAAACGTCATCAACACGACAAAGGAATTGCTGTATCAAGAAGAAGCAGTTCAACTGCAAGTTGGGGAAAACCGCAAAAAGTAGAAATTCCAAATTTAAAAATAGAAGGTGAACATTGGGGATTTTATGTTAATCCTCAAGAAACAATTATGATTCTATCATTCGAAGGAAAAGACACTAAGGGTCAAGAAGACCTATATGTTATTTTGAAAGACAAAGATGGAAAATGGATGACTCCACAGTCGTTAGGTGATAAAATAAATACACAAGGATTTGAGATTGCTCCTTATTTATCGGAAGATGGTTATACATTATTTTGGAGTAGTGATGGAAGAGCAGGGCAAGGAGATGCAGATATTTGGGCTTCTTTTCGCACTGATGATGGTTGGGTAAATTGGAGCGAGCCTGTAAATATGGGGCCAAAAATTAATTCACCGCAATTTGATGCCTATTTTATTATTACGGCAAATGATGCTTGGTGGTCGAGTAATCGTGACGGAGTTTCGAGCGATATTTATCATGCACGCGCAATAAAACCCGAGCCCATAGAAGATACTGTAAAAGTTGTTGTTCCTCCGCCTGTAGATACTAATCATGTTGTTGAGACAAAAGAAATTCCAAAATTGCCGAGATACATCGAAGTAAAATTATTTTTCGCGACGAATTCTTCATACATTGAACCATCGGCAAAAAGAGTTGCTGATAGTGTAATTGCAATTATGAAAACAAGACCTGAAATTGTAGCCGAAGTTCATTCACATGCTGATAAGCGAGCCAGTGTCGAGTACAATACTTGGCTTACAAAGCGACGTGCGAATCGTGTAATTGATTATATGGTATTAAGTGGTATTGACAGAAAACGATTAACACCAAATTGGTATGGAAAAACCCAGTTGGCTGTTGAATGCGATCCCTGTACCGAGGAGCAATACAAGGCTTCTCGTCGTACAGTTATTAAGTTGAGCCGTATCGAATAATTTTTTTTTTTTGTAAATATTGTTTTCACATTAACCCGTTACCTTTGTGTAACCTTTTATGCCGTTTTCTACTCATAAAAATCGAATTTTATATGTTCTTTTTGGTTTTTTTATAGCCAATGCCGTAATCGCAGAATTAATAAGTGTAAAACTTTTTGATTTTGGAGATACAATTGGATTGGAGAAAGACACCTATATAATGGCATTGGGTTTGTTGCCATGGCCAATTGTGTTTTTAGCAACCGACGTGGTTAATGAATTTTATGGTAAAAAAATAGTTAAACAATTGTCAGTTATTACTTCCATATTATTGCTTTATGTTTTTGGGGTAATTTATATTGCAAATCACATGAGCGCGTATAACGATGGGGTACATAAGAAAATTGTAACTGAAGTCGAATCAAAAAAATATGAAAACCCCAAGCGCATCAGCGAAGGACAATATGAAGTGCAATGGTCGAAACCGGGAGTAAGCGATAAACAATTTCATGATGTTTATGCGCAAAGCGGTTTTTTAATTATTGGAAGTGTTATTGCTTTTTTAATTGGACAATTTATTGACATTTCAATTTTCGGATTGTTTAAACGGTTTTCAAAAGGAAAATTTATTTGGTTGCGCGCCACCGGTTCAACAATAATTTCTCAGTTGGCAGACACAATAATAGTGATTGGAATTGGATTTTATTTTCCGGGTAAAATTTCGGGTGAAGTTTACTTTAATATGGTCATCACCGGATATTTTATTAAACTTATTTTTGCAGTTTTACTTACACCGTTCATTTATATTGTTCATTATTCAATGCGCCGTTTTTTCAACCTTGAATCGGTGAATTATGAAAAGGATTAAGCAAAGTAAAACAGCTAAGTTTTTACAGTTTACTTCAACCATCGTATATTTTTTTTGTAGGTATCATTGGGATTTTCTGTCTCTGATTACGGTGAATTTTATCTGCGCGATATTTGAATGATATAAATTATGCTTTGTGTTCAGTATTATTCTTTCAATGAATAAGAGTAAAATAAATTGTAATTTAAGGTTGCTGTTTTTATAAAAAATTCCTTTGATTAATCTTCACAATTCAGCATAAATATTATTGCTTTCAACTAACATAGATTGAAATGCGCGGAAATAATGTTGACATTTTAAAGCGTGAGAATAGTTGGTAAATAATCCATAAACTGAAGAACCGCTTCCGCTCATTAAAGAAAAAACCGCGCCGGTTGAATACATGAAATCCTTTATGCTTTCAACATGAGGAAACTTGGAAAACACATAAGGTTCAAAATCGTTTTTAATTGTGTTATACCAATTTCCCGGATGCTTGTTAATTGAATCTTTCAAATGCATTGAATTGTGTTTCGGTTTTAAATTCGAATACGCCTGAGCGGTTGAAACATGTACCGCAGGATGCACTATTAAAATATGATACATTGATAAATCAAGTGGTATTGTCTCAATAAATTCGCCTCGTCCGGTAACTATTGCCGGTTTATTTTCAATAAAAAAAGGACAATCGCTTCCTAATTGAAGCGCAAATTGCATAAGTTCCTTAAACGTTATATTTAATTTAAAATAATTGTTTAAAAGCAATAGTGTATTACTGCCATTGGACGATCCTCCTCCTAATCCGGCGCCGGAAGGTATTGTTTTTTGAATATGCAGTTCAATAGGAGGTAAGTGAAATTGTTTATCGATTAGCGAATATGCTTTATAACATAAATGTTCATTGAGTTTGCAAATTTTTTTATTGCCATATTCAATTAATGAAAATTTATTCGGTGAATTCGATTTTTTAATTTCAATAACATCATTCCAAGCGACCGGATAAAAAACAGATTGAATATTATGAAATCCGTCGCTTCTTTTTTCTGTTACATATAAACCTAAATTAATTTTACATCCACTAAAAATAATCATGGACAAAAATACAAATTCTGCGTTGCAAACAATGCAATTCGATATACCGCTAAGCATCAGGTAATCAATTATTAAGATGTAAATTAATATTTGTAATTTTGCATTCAATTATAAACATTATGGCTACTTATTTAGAATTTGAAAAACCCATTGAAGAATTAGATAATCAAATTGAAGAAGCAAAAAAAATTGGTGAAAAAACGAATGTAGATGTTTCGTCAACCGTAAAGGAGTTAGAAAAAAAGCGCAATCAAATTAAGAAAGAGATTTATGTGAATTTAACGCCTTGGCAGCGCGTTCAACTTTCTCGTCATCCCGAAAGGCCTTATTCATTAGCGTACATTAATTATGTTACAAATAATACTTTTCAAGAATTGCACGGTGATAGAACTGTAAAAGATGACAAAGCAATGATTGGAGGATTTGGATTGCTAGACGGAAAATCGGTAATGTTTGTTGGTCAACAAAAAGGAATTAATTTAAAAATGCGTCAGTATCGAAATTTTGGAATGGCAAATCCGGAAGGATACCGTAAAGCACTTCGCTTATTTAAGCTTGCAGAAAAATTTAATAAACCAATTGTTACTTTTATTGATACACCCGGTGCATACCCAGGATTAGAAGCCGAAGAGCGTGGACAAGGAGAAGCAATTGCACGAAATATAATTGAAATGATGAAATTGAAAGTGCCTGTAATTTGTATTATTTTAGGAGAAGGCGCTTCGGGAGGTGCATTAGGAATTGGTGTTGGAGATAAAGTGTTGATGTTAGAAAATACTTGGTACTCGGTTATTTCGCCGGAGTCGTGCTCATCAATTTTATGGCGCAGTTGGGAACACAAAGAAAAAGCGGCAAATGCTTTAAAACTTACACCTGAAGACATGCTGAAAAATAAATTGATTGATGGAATAATTCCTGAGCCCGAAGGTGGCGCACATAATAATCATGAAGAAGCTTTTGAGATTGTAAAGAAGGAAATAATAAAACAATTGGCGAAACTTAGAAAAATAAAAGCTGATGATCTTGTAGAGAAACGCATGAATAAGTTTTGTGCAATGGGAGTGTATAATGAAAAGTGAAAAATTTCAGGGTTTTAAAAATTTCATGTAAAAAAAAGACATAAAAATTTAAAATAAAAAACATAAACTTCAGCTAAAGAGTTTCAAAAACGCCACAGTATTAATTCACCGGTTCACCCGACTGCTGTCGCCACATGGCATTGTATAATCCCTTACTAAGTAAAAGTTGATTGTGTGAGCCCTCTTCAATAATTTTTCCTTTTTCGAGTACATAAATTTTGTCGGCATGCATTATTGTACTTAAGCGATGCGCTATCATTACAGTAATGTGTTTTTGGTCTATAGACAATTGACGCATGGTTTCTGATATTTCCTCTTCAGTAATTGAATCAAGTGAAGATGTCGCTTCATCAAAAACCAATAATTTGGGATCGCGTAATAAAGCCCTGGCTATGGAAATTCTTTGTTTTTCGCCACCCGAAACTTTTATTCCACCTTCACCAATTAAAGTGTCTAATCCTTTATCGGCACGATTGAGTAATGAATGACAAGCGGCTTTTTTTAGAACATCCATACATTCATCATCGTTTGCATTTGGTTTTACGAATAATAAATTTTCGCGCAAAGATCCCGAAAACAATTGCGAATCTTGTGTTACAAATCCCAATTGATTTCTTAATTCTTCAATATTAATTTGAATGCCGTCAATTTCATTGTATTTTATTTTTCCGTTGTCAGGTTGATATAAACCAACTAATAATTTTACCAATGTAGTTTTACCACTTCCTGATGGGCCAACAAAGGCAATTGATTTTCCTTTGGAAACAGAAAAACTGATGTGATTAAGAGCAGATTTTGTAGAAGTAAGATGTTTGAATGAAACATTTTCGAAGCTTAATTTTTCAATGATTCCAAGTTTGGTCGGATTTTCAGGTTGCGCCTCAACAGGAGTATCAATTAATTCTTTGTAGTTAATTAAAGAAACTTCAGCTTCGCGATACAGTTGAATAATATTTCCAAGTTCTTGCAAAGGATTAAATAAAAAGAAAGAATACAAGAAGAAAGTATAATATTGTCCAAAAGCAATTTTTTCTTTAAAAATCAAAAACATTAAAAAAACTAAAATACAATTACGAAGTAAATTAATTGTGGTGCCCTGAATAAAACCGAGTGTTCGAATGTATTTTACTTTTTTTAATTCGAGTCCAAGAATTTTTTTTGAATTGCTGTTTAAACGATTAATTTCTTGGGCTGTTAATCCTAATGATTTTACCAATTCAATATTTCGCAACGATTCGGTAGTAGAACCTGCAAGAGAAGTGGTTTCTTTCACAATTTTTTTTTGTACAGCTTTTATTTTTTTGCTTAGGAGAGAACTTAATATTGTAATAATTGGAATAGTTGCGATGTAAAAAATGCCAACCGGCCAATAGGTAATGAAAGCATAAACCAAAACAAAAATTAGACCAACTACCGATGTAAATAAAATGTTTACGAAAGAGCTAATTAATCTTTCACTGTCGGTTCTTACTTTTTGTAGTTTACCTAAAGTTTCGCCGCTGCGTTGATCTTCAAAAACTTGATAAGGTAGTGCAAGTGAATGTTTAATTCCGTTTGTATAAATATCGGTTCCTACCTTTTGTGTAATAACATTTACAAAATAATCCTGAAAATTTTTAGCAATGCGAGAAATCATTGCTGCGCCAATTGCTAATCCAACATAAAATAAAATTCCTGAAATAAATTCTGACTGCGAATAGGATTTGTATTTTTCGCCTGAAACATAGTGGTCAATCATTTGACCAACATAAAAAGGGTCGAGTAAGGAAAAAATTTGATTAATAGCAGCTAATGCCAGGGCTAAAAGGCAAATTTTCCAATAAGGTTTAAGATATATTAGTATGACTTTCATGATTGTGGCTACAAATTTAGGATTCGGTTGTTATAAAGAGGCTATGCATTGAAAAATAATTTAAAATCATTACTTTTATAACATGAAAAGGATGCTATTTGTTTTTCTCTCAATCAGTTTACTTTTTTCGTGTAAAAAAAATAAAAAGGGAGAAGTTGTAATTAGCGGTACTGTTACCGATGCGGTTGATGGAACTTTAATAGGTGGCGCCACCATTAATTTGTATTACCGACCTTTGCAAAATGGTGTATATTCTACCAACTATTCATTGTACGCTACCACTACGGCGAATGCTTCAGGATTTTATTCGTTTAAAGTAAATAAACCCGTTAGCAGCGATTTTAAATTTTCAGCATCGTCGCCGGCTTGTTTCACTACCGAAATTATAAAGAATCCGGATGGTATTAGTACAAAAAACGACAATAAAATTAATTTTTCACTTTATTCATCGTGTACAATTCAATTGCGTTTGTTTAATAACGCGCCTTTAAATTCATTGGACAATATTGATTTTAAATTTTTGGGAATAAATTTTTCATGTACTTCGTGCTGCAACAATACATCACAAGTATATTCGGGAACAAGTGTAGATGTTACTACAAATTGTAATCGTTATGCGAAATCGTATTTGCGTTATCAGTATATTGTAACAAAAGGCAGTGGATCAAATTTGTTTTACGATTCGGTTTACTGTCCTAAAGGCGCAATAGTTCCAATAAATATTTTATATTAATCCTTTAATAATTATTTATTGGAGCAAGCGTCAACAATTGCTTGCTGAATTTTTGTGCGAATACCCATTGTTATAATTTTTGGATTATCCATTACAGGATTTGATCGATTGCTTAAAAATACGTAAACAATTTTTGAATCAGGATCGGCCCATGCAGTTATTCCTGTAAAACCGGTATGACCAAAACTTGATGCGCTTACGCAATTGCACGTTGGTCCCTTTTCATTCATAGTTGGCCTATCAAATCCTGCACCACGACGATTGCCGGGGCAAAATTGACATTTGGTCCATTCTTTTAATGTCGCTTCACTAATGTATCGTTCTCCACCATACGTTCCATAATTCATCATCATTTGAAATAAAACGGCAACATCACTTGCATTGGCAAATAAACCGGCGTGACCACCAACACCACCTACCATTGCCGCGCCTTGATCATGAACATCACCATGCACCAAAACATTTCTAAATTGATGATCGTCTTCGGTAGGAGGAATTCTGTTTAATGAAAATTTTTCGCGGGGCAAATAAGTCATGGTTTGAAGACCCAAAGGTTTGTAAAAATATTTATCGGAGTATTCGTTTAACGGAAGTCCAGATTGTTTTTGAATAACGCGTTTTAAAAAGTAGTAACCTAAATCGCTGTATTTGTATTTATAACTTCCTGTTAACGGAGTTTTACGAATGAATTTAAAAATAGTGTCTTCGTATGTGTTTTGAATGTATAAATTATCGTGTATGCGTGTGGTAAAACCGGGTTCAGGTTTTGTGCGAAAAACTTTTTGATCGTATTTTCCGTTTTTATAAACTTTCAGAAAAAACGGAATCCAATCAACAAAACCGGCTTGATGCGAAACCATATTTCGTATAACGGTTTTGGCATATACGCTGCTATCGAGTTCTTTTGGCAGATATTTGCCTAATTTATCGTCGAGAGAAAACTTTTTTTCATCAGTTAGTTTCATTAAGCTTACAATTGTTCCTGATATTTTACTTACCGAAGCAAGGTCATAAATGTCGGATGAAATTACTTTTCGGGTTTTATCGTAAGTGTGAAAGCCGAATGCTTTTTCATAGATAACATTGCCGTTTTTTACAGCAAAAACAACACATCCGGGGTAAGCACCTTCACGAACACCTTCCAAAGCTATCGAATCAACGCGAGCCAATGCGTTTGAATTTATCCCAATCTCTTCAGGTAAAGTATAACGAAATCTTGTTTTTTCATTCAATAAAATTCCCGTTCCGGCGGTTAAGCCTTTACCAATACTAACCGGGAGTTTCCCTTTTGGAGTAGCACCACCGAATATAGACATGGCCGCCATTTTTTGGGCATTCGGTGTATTTTCATAGGCAAAAATGAGTGCTTTTTCATTTCCGGTCATTATGGATGTTCCGGCGGCGTAAGGGTTGCCAAACAAAATTAAGAGGTGATTGTGGTTTTTTATGGTTTCTAACGCAGATAGCATATACGAAGTTAGCAAATAATCGCGTTGAGCAAATAAACTGCTGTAATGCATTGATGCAATAATCAAATCACATCCTTGTAAACTGTCCTCAATGTTTCCTGAATAATATTTGCCGATTCGAATAATTTTCATTGGAGAATAGAGGTTGGCGTATTTGGCAAATGAATTGGGCAGTGAATCGCCAATGGTTACTAAAGCAATTGACAACGTATCAAGTCGTTTTAAAGGGATAATTGAGTTATTGTTTTTAGTTAAGGTAAGCGAACGTTCACTTAATTGCATACTCAACACTTCGTGTTCCTTTTTATTTAAATCTTCAATTAGTGTTGTTGTTTTAATACTTGTTTTTTTATTTGCACCATATTTGTACTTTGCCAATAATATTTTTTTTACGCTTTCATTTAACCTTTTAATTGAAATTTTACCGGCAACAACAGCGTTTAGCATTGCCTTAAAGGCAACATCAACACTATCGCTGCATAACAAAACATCGTTCCCGGCTAAAAATGCATTTACTTCAATGTTACCAATAGAATATTTTGTTTTGGCGCCGGCCATATTTAAGGCATCTGTAAAAATTAATCCTTTAAATTTCATTTCATTTTTTAAAAGATTGGTAACAATTTCATGGTTAAATACGCTTGATAATCCTGAAGCAGTGTCGAGGGCAGGTAAACTCATGTGAGCGACCATTACGGAAGGGATATTTTTTTCGATTAGTTTTTTGAACGGATAAAATTCAACACTATCCAATTCTACTTTTGAGTGCTGAACAACCGGAAGCCCATAATGCGAATCGGTTTCGGTATTACCATGTCCCGGAAAATGTTTTGCGCAAGCCATTACGTGTGCTTTTTCCAACCCATTCATATAAGCGATTGCTTGCTTAGTCACTAATTTTTTATTTTCGCCAAACGAACGAATATTTATAACGGGGTTGGCACTATTGTTATTTACATCGGCAACCGGAGCAAAGTTGACATGCACCCCCATTCTTTTACATTCTTCACCAATGAATTTTCCCATTTTTTCGATTAAAGTATCGTTGTTAGCCGCACCAAGTGCCATTTGTTTCGGGTAGCGAATTGTGCTGTCTAGCCGCATTGAAAGTCCCCACTCGGCATCCATTGCAATAAGTAGTGGAATTTTTGATGCTTGTTGATATTGGTTGGTTAAATTAACCTGGCGCATAGGGCCACCTTGAAAAAATATTAATCCGCCAATGTTATAATTTTTTATTGCGTTCATTATCTCACTTACGTGAACCGAATCACGATTACTGTAGGCAGACAACATAAAAAGTTGCCCGATTTTTTCTTCGGTGCTAAAAGTATTTAATACCGAATCGGCCCAACTATTTGCACGATTTGTTAAAGCGGAAACAGGAAGCGCATCGAAATTTAACGGTGATAGTTTTGGAAGTTGAACAAGCTTTGCATTGCTGCTTGCTATTAATAAGGCAGCAAGGAATACAAGTGACAGTATAATAAATTTTCGCATTATTTATGAAGCAATTTAAAAGCCTTAAATTATACCTGTATTACCATAAAAAAGTTAATCAAAATGTTTCTTTTTAACAATCAATCGGTTAAAGATTGCTCAAACCATTATTTTTCATTGGTAAAATGAAAATTAATTTCCAATATTTTTTAAGAAAATTTATCAATACGGGATAAACCTTTATTGTTAACCGATTGTTAATGATGAATACCGATACATTTGTATTTTAGTAAACTATGTCAGGAGTTATTCAGTTATTACCCGATTCAATTGCCAACCAAATCGCTGCGGGTGAAGTCATTTCTCGACCTGCGTCGGCAGTAAAAGAATTGCTTGAAAACGCAGTTGACAGTGGAGCGTCTAAAATTAAGTTAACTGTAAAAGATGCAGGGCGAACTTTAATTCAAGTTTCAGATAATGGTTGTGGGATGAATGAAACCGATGCGCGTTTGTGTTTTGAGCGGCATGCTACGTCAAAGATAAAATCGTCTGAAGATCTTTATAATTTACATACAAAAGGATTTCGCGGTGAAGCATTAGCCTCAATCGCGGCAGTAGCGCAGGTTGAATTAAAGACGAAACGGAAAGGCGATACATTAGGAACCTGTATTATTTGTGACGATAGTACAATTCGTTCACAAGATACTGTTTCAACAAGTGAAGGTACTGTTATCGGTATGAAAAATTTATTTTTCAATGTTCCGGCGCGAAGAAATTTTTTAAAATCCGATCAAGTTGAATTGCGTCATATTATTGAGGAATTTCAGCGAGTTGCTTTAATTCATCCTGAAATTGAATTTTCATTTTCACACAATGGCGATCAATTGTTTCACTTACCGGTGAGCGGATTAAAACAAAGGTTGGTTAATTTTTTTGGAAAATCACTTAACGAAAAATTAGTTCCTGTTGAATCGTCAACAGAGTTGGTTTCGATTTCGGGTTTTATTTTTAAACCTGAATCGTGCAAAAAAGTAAGAGGCGATCAGTTTTTATTTATTAATAATCGCTATGTAAAAAGTGCGTTAATCAATCATTCGGTGCAGCAAGCATACTCTAATATTTTGGCAAATGATCATCATGTCGGATATTTTTTGTATTTACAAGTTCCTAAATCCAGTATAGATGTAAATATTCATCCGACAAAAACAGAAATAAAACTTGAGCACGAAAAAGACATTTATACTTTAGTAAATGCAGCAGTACGCGAAGCGTTAGGAAAATTCAACATGATTCCAAGCATTGACTTTAATCGTGAAAATGAAATTGAGTATAATCCGGCCGGAAAGTATGCGCCTATAAAAGCGCCGGGTATTACTGTAGATAAAAATTATAACCCGTTTAATCAAAGCGAAAATACTTTTGAAAGAGACAGTGTAAATTTCGTGCCATTTGCATCGCTTACTAACGAACAAATGAACAGCGCTATTTCACAGCAGGAATTTAGTCAGGAAAAAATATTTGAAAAAAGTGAATCGATTGCAATTTTAAAAATATTTGGAAAGTATTGTATAGCTGCTTTCGAGTCAAAATTATTTGTTATACATATTCGCCGAGCTTTTGAGCGTGTTGTTTATGATTCATATTTGAATGTTTCTCCTAATACGGCAAAACAGCAATTGTTATTTACCGAGCACATTAATTTATCGCCCGCAAAATTAACTTTGTATATGGAGATGAAGGATGAATTATCAAATCATGGTTTTGATATTCATTATGCAGGTGAAAACACTTTACACGTTTCAGGTATGCCGGCTGTTCTTTCGTCAGAGGCGAGAGTAGCCGAAATATTGGAGCAGATTATTGATGAGGCCGATAAGTCGAATAACGGACTTAGTATAAACGTAGCTGAAATAATTCATCGTAAACTTTCGTATGTAATTTCTTTGCAAAAGCGAAGAGAAAGTTCAATTGTGGCACTTGAGGAACTTACTTTTCAGCTCATGCAAAGCACTATGCCCACTCACACACCCGGCGGATTATTGATTTTTTATACAATGAGCAAAGAAGAATTGGAAAGGAGATTTAGCTGATGTTAAGACAATTTTTTTCAACTATTCCAAATGTTACAAAGAATTTATTAATTCTAAATGTAATTGTTTTTATATATATAATCACAGGCGATCATATTGGAGCAATGTATGAACGAAATTTTCAATTGGGATTATTTTATTTCGGTTCCCCTTATTTTAAACCTTACCAAATAGTTTCGCATATGTTTGCGCATGGCAATGTGCCACATCTTATTTTTAATATGTTTGCTTTAGCAATGTTTGGAGCAGTACTTGAACGTGTGTGGGGAGCAAAACGATTTTTAATTTTTTATTTAGTTACAGGGTTAGGAGCAATGCTGTTGCACGAAAGCGCAAATGCAATTCGAGTTTATCAATTGGCCGGCGAATTGTTTCCAATATCAGTTCCTATCGAATACTTTGATTCGTTGCAAACCATTTATACAACACCTGCTGTTGGCGCCAGTGGAGCCATATACGGATTATTAATCGCTTTTGCGATGCTTTTTCCTAATACAGAAATGTTGTTTTTGTTTATTCCTGTTCCCATTAAGGCAAAATATTTAGTGCCAATTCTAGTAGGTGCCGAATTTATATTTGGAATTGGAAATTTTTCGTTTGATAATGTTGCGCATTTCGCTCATTTAGGTGGCGCTTTATTTGGTTTTATTTTAGTGAAATTGTGGAATAAAAACAGAAATCAATTTTATTGAATGTCTTTGCAGAATGATATAAAAATGCCATTTAAAAGCGGTAATGTGTTAATTCAACTCATTATTGTAAACGTTGCTGTTTTTTTAGCACTTAATATTATACGCATTGGATTATTTTTTGCAGGATATCATGATTTTGAATTAGAATCAAATTTTCGTTCTTTTTTTTCGGAATTGGCCATGCCCATGAAATGGGATGCGTTTATTTATAAACCTTGGACAATTTTTACTTATATGTTTACCCAAATAGGAATTGGGCATATTTTTTGGAATATGTTTTCGCTTTATTTTTTCGGAAACATTATTCAAAATTTAATTGGTTTTAGCCGAACCTTGGCAATTTATATTTACGGCGGATTAATGGGCGCATTATTAACTTTATTGTTGCATAGTACCGTTCCGTCAATGATTATGAAGGCAAGTATTTTGCTGGGTGCATCAGGAAGTGTTTTAGCAATTGTAACTGCGGCAGCGACATTAAGTCCCGACAAAAGAATTTTTCTTTTCATTTTTGGGGAAGTGAAATTAGTTTACATAGCTTTATTTTTTGTAATGCTTGATTTGATTGGTTTAACTTATAGTGATGGGGTAGGGCATGTTTGTCATTTAGGTGGCGCACTAACCGGATTTTTGTTTATGCGAGGCTTAAAAAATGGTAGCGATTTTTCAAAGCCATTTAATAAAATTTTTTACGGTATAGTTGGAATATTTAAATCGGGTAATCGAATTAAAAATTCAAATTCAAAGAAAAAAGTTTTTGCAACTACTGCAAGAACGGTGAACAAGACAAATTCGATTAAGAAGGATTCGGTTCAATCAAATATTGATAAAATTCTTGACAAAATTTCAAAAGGCGGCTATGAAAGTTTAACTAAGGAAGAGAAAGATTACCTTTTTCGTCACGGTAAAGAGTTATAGCCATGTTCATCATAAACCGAATTGTACTTTTATTAAATTGGTTGGCAATTGTGAGTTTGTTGTTGTCGTATTCGGCAACCTGGATAAATCCACAAGTTTGGATATTGCCTGCATTTTTTGGATTGGCTTTTCCGTTTATTTTTTTAGCAAATTTAATTTTCGTAGTGTATTGGCTTATTTTTTCGAAATTCAGAATGATTTATTCAGGCGTAATACTTGTGTTTGGATTTTCGTATTGGAATAGAACATTTAATATTTATGGAATTGATAAAATTTCAAATACAACTGCCGAAGTGTCGAAAGTAATTAGTTTTAACGTTAGATTATTTGATCTTTATAACTGGACTGATAACAAAAAAACAAGAAATAGAATTTTTGATTTTTTGAACAAACAGGATGCCGATTTTTATTGTTTTCAAGAGTTTTTTCATCAGGAAAAACCAACACCATTTATTACTCGTGATACACTGATAAAAATTTTACGTGCTAAAAATTATTCTGATGCTTACACGCATAAATTATTAAACCGTCAGTTTTTCGGACTGGCAATATTTACTTCATATCCAATAATAGGAAAGGGTGAAATTAAGTTTGAAAGTGATGCAAATAATAACGCAATGTGGATTGATGTAAAGCGAAAAAGCGATACGCTGCGAATTTATAATGTTCATTTGTCATCAATTCGTTTTCAAAAATCAGATTACAAATATTTAGGTGTAAACATGGGCAACGGTTATTCAAAAGACAAAGAGAAAGAACAAAAAATTTTATCTCGTTTATCAAATGCATGGATAAAAAGAGGTGAACAGGCAATGAAAGTAATTGAGCACTCAAAAAAATCTCCGTTTCCGTTTATACTTTGTGGTGATTTTAATGACACCCCGGTTTCTTATTGCTATTCTTTATTCGCGCGTGAAATGATTGATGCTTTTACTGAATCGGGTTCGGGCATTGGAACAACTTATACCGGCGATATACCATTATTGCGTATTGATTATATTTGGCATTCGTCAAAGCTAAACGCGGCAAATTTCAAGGTACATACTGAGTTGAATTTAAGCGATCATTATCCGATAAGTGCTCTAATTTATTAAGAAGAATAGAAATTAAAATTATCTTTTCCTATTGGCTAACCAAACCGGAAACCATGAACTGAACATGCCAATAAACATTAAGGCTACAAAACATTTAATTAAATCGCCAACAAATAATCTAACAGGATAATAATCAATAATCGCGTTTTCGAGCGAAATAAAGTGAAAGTTGAATTGCAACAAAACCATTATTGTACCCAGTATTAACCCTAATCCACCACCAATTGCGTTAATGAGTAGTCCGTTATACATAAAAATTCTTTTAATGGAAAATTTGTCTGAGCCGAGTATTGCAATGGTTTCGGCATCTTTTTGTTTGTCAATTACCAACATTGTTACAGCAGCAATAACATTGAATCCTGCAAGAGTGAGAACAAACACCAAAATTACAAATACAAAAAGCTTTTCTGTTGCATTGGTTTTATAAATAAGTTCTTTTTGTTGGTAACGAGTTTGCACTTTAAATTTATTACCCGTTAAATTTTGAATTTCAGAAGCAATATCATTTTCATTAAAGCCGTTTTTTAATTTAATCTCATAGGCGCTTATTTCGCCATCATATTGCATTAAATTATTCAACATCGAAATATCGGCGAAAACATATTGATCATCAATTTCGGGGCTAATTTTAAATACGCCGCTAACGGCAACATTTTGTTGATTAAAAGCATCATTATTAATTTTAATACGTTTTGTTCGAAGCGGAACATATAGTGTAAGGTACTCGGGAAGCATTCCGTTTTCAGGCCATGCATTTAATTTTGAAGCGATGATTGAACCCGGAATGACAAAAAAAGATGAATCGTCAAGTCTTAAAATGCTTTCGCCTTCGGTTTTATCACTTAAATTTTGCATTTTAATATAATTTGCATCAACGCCTTTTACTTTTGCGTGTATCCATTGGTCGTTATTTTTTAAAATACAAATTTCTTCGATAGTGGAGCTTATTTTTTCGACACCTTTATTTTTTTGGATGGAATTAATCGTTGCTGAGTCAGGTAAAAATGATTTTCCTTGAACTGCAGTAATTTTAATATCGGGGTCAAAATTTGAGTACAAAGTTTTAACTGTGTCTTCAAATCCGTTAATAGCCGACATAATTATAATCATTGCTGCAGTAATAATCATTACGGCAAAAACAGAAATAATGGAAATAATATTAATTACGCTGTGTGATTTTCGAGAAAAGAGAAAGCGGCGGGCTATAAAAAAACGATAACCCATTATTTTTTCTTTAATAAACGATTAATTTCCTCGGCATAATCCATTGAGTCATCAATGAAATAAATAAACTCAGGGGTGATGCGCAGTTGAGATTTAGTTTCGCGCGCAAAAGCTGTTCTAATTTCTTTGGCAGTTTGCTCTACAGCCGAAAAAACTTTTTCGCGAGGTTCATTTCCGCCAAAAATACTGAGATAAACTTTGGCAACGCCCAAATCAGGGGTAACACGTACGGTAGTAACGGATACCATTGCTCCAAAATATCGAGAACGCGCATGAACCAAAAAATAATTGGAAAGTTCGCGCTGAATTAATGCAGATACCTTTTGTTGACGAATACTTGACATGTGTACAAAACTACACTTAAAAGGCATTCGAATAATAGAATTCATAAGAAATCAATTGTTTCATAGGTCGTATAGTACCATTAAATAAATTTCTTGTAACATTCAACGTTATGCGAATGAATTTCATTACATTCACCTCAAACCACCGTCTCATGAAAAACTTTATTTTACTTGCTCTACTTGCGTTTTCGTTCAATTCATTTGCACAAACTATACCGTGGGCAACACAACAGCCTAAATGGGTTTTTCCTATTTATGCTAAGGACGCAAATGGAGTTAGAGATACGATTTATTTTTGTTATCAGCCTGGTGCTTCATCCAGTATTACTGATACTAATTTTGGTGAAGTTTATTTTAGTCTCGTTTCCGATTCTATTTCTTTTGTAGCAACCTACACCAATTTTGGTTTAACAGACACAACATATATGAAGGCAGATGTTAGTGATATGGTTAGTAGCATGCTTTACCTAGATGTAGAATACTATAATTTCCGATATCCTCTGACGATATATTTTAACACTCTTTTGTTACGGAGTGATTCTCTACCTTATCCCGATGCTTCTCCATATCCTAAGGCATCATTCCTTGTAAGATATAATTGCAATTGCATTATTTCAAACAATACTAGTTCATATTGTAACCCTTCTGACTGGATTCTTGTATCAGATACCGCTGATATTCTAACTTGTGGCTGTGTCGTAAATGATTCTATAGTATTTCAGGATATTTTTGCAGATACAAGTTTACAATCTGGGGTATTTACGTTTGAGGTGCTTCCATGGAATGGATGCTATAATGGATTAGATAAAATTTTATTGAATGAAAATGAAATCATATATCCAAACCCGGCCGCGGATTTTTTACAAATACAATCTACCAAATCAGAGTATTTCCAAATAATTGACATAATAGGAAATATTGTTGTCGATCTACAGCAAATAAAGGGACAAACTATTCCAATTGGTAGTTTGCAACACGGCGTCTTTACATTAGTTTTATTTGATCGAAATAAAACCAATCCTATAAAATCCAAATTTATTAAAGAATAAACTATAATGTATGAGATTAAAATTATTTATTTTACCATTCCTTACGTTAATTTCATATCAATCAAACTCGCAAGTTAGGTCAAGACATGGATTTGCAACGCCTCCATTTGGAACTATTCGAGCTCTAGTAGTTTTCGCGGAAGTCGATAAAAAACCATTGCTTTGTCCTTTAATACACGACCCTTGTTCTTATTCTAATCCAACAGTATCAAAACAGAAACTGATTTTTATGAGATAATTAAAATAATATTAGTCTGGTAAAAAAAAGATTTTTCAATAATTAATTGAAGTACGGTTTATGCACTTAGTTAAAAATAACACCTGCACTAAATTATTATTTAACCGGCTTGGGTATTTCGAACAATAATCATAAAATTTCTAAAATTCGACAATAATGAGAGTTGTATAATGTTAAGCTATTCTCGTAAACTTAATTCAAGTATATTTACGTCCCAAAGTGAAGCCCGTATTTAAAATATTAAGTTATGCAAAACCCTATAAAAAATATGCGGTGCTTAATATTGTGCTTAATATTTTGTCGGCTATTTTCAATTTACTTTCTCTTTTGTTATTTATTCCTTTTCTTAAATTGTTATTCCAAAATGAAAGTCAATTGCAGGTATTAAGTGCAAAACCAAATTATGAATTGTTAGGTTTTAAAGCCTATTTTTCGAAGTACGTGGATTATTTGATGAGTAATTATATACTCACTTCGGGAAAAACAGGAGCGTTACTGTTCATTTGTATTGTTATAGTAGTTTTATTTTTACTTAAAAATTTTACGCGGTATTTGGCCATGTATTTTATGACGGTTATTCGTGCAAATGTGGTTAAGGACTTACGCAATAAAATGTATTCTCGTTTATGTGAACAGTCAATCGGATTTTATACAAATGAAAGAAAAGGTGATATTATTGCTCGTGTAAGTTCCGATGTGAATGAAGTGGAATGGAGTGTAATGAGTACACTTGAGCTTTTATTCCGCGAACCGTTTACCATTCTTATTTTTCTAGTATCAATGTTTTTTATTTCTGTAAAACTTAGTTTAATTTCATTGCTTCTTGTTCCCTTGAGCGCACTTGTAATTGGCCGAATTAGTAAAAGTTTAAAAAGAAATTCTGTAAAGGGACAAAAGAAAATGGGTGAGGTAGTTTCTACACTTGAGGAAACTATTGGCGGTATTCGAATTATTAAATCATTTAATGCCGAGGAGCAAGTTCAAAAAAAATTCCACAAGCAAAATTTTGATTTTACGCGACTGCAAATGCGTATTATGCGTAAACGAGATTTGGCTTCGCCGGTGAGTGAATTTTTAGGAAGTATTGTGCTTACGATGTTAGTTTGGCTTGGCGGAAATATGGTTTTTGAAGGTGAAGGAATTTTTACGGGTGAGCAATTTATAGGATTTGTTATTGTGTTTTCTCAACTCATGCGCCCTGTTCAAGGTATAGCCTCGGCGGTTAGCAGTATTCATAAAGGATTAGCTTCTATTGATAGAATTGACGCCATTATTGATGCCGAAATAAAAATTACTGATATCAAAAATTCTTTTCCAATTACTGATTTTACTCAGTCAATTGAATTGAAAAATGTCTCTTTCGCCTACAATGAAAAAAATATTTTAGATAATATTTCATTCTCTATTAATAAGGGAAAAACAATTGCTTTAGTTGGCCCTTCGGGAAGCGGAAAATCAACCATAGCCGATTTATTACCCCGTTTTTATGATGTGCAAAACGGAGAGGTATTAATTGATGGTAAAAATGTAAAGGAAATCACTCAATCTTCGTTGCGTAATTTATACGGAATTGTATCGCAAGAAAGTATTTTATTTAATGAAAACGTGCTTAACAATATTGCACTGGGCGATGCAAATCCGGATATGAATAAAGCGGTTGCGGCAGCTAAAATTGCCAACGCACATGAATTTATTTCGAAACTCGATCAAGGTTATTATACCGGAATTGGTGACAGAGGATCAAAACTTTCGGGCGGACAAAGACAACGCTTATGCATTGCAAGAGCTATTTATAAAAATCCGCCGGTTTTAATTCTTGATGAAGCAACTTCTGCTCTTGATACCGAAAGCGAAAAATTAGTTCAGGAAGCACTTGAAAATGTTATGAAAAATCGTACAGTATTGGTTATAGCACACCGATTATCTACTGTACAAAAGGCCGATGAAATTTTAGTGATTGAGGCCGGTAAAATTATTGAACGAGGTACACATGAAATTTTACTTACAAAAAATGGCATGTATGCAAAACTGGTACAAATGCAAAATTTGAATTAATCGATTTTACCAAAATGAAATTTATTTTACAGTTATAAATTGATGGTTTAAGACTTACGTACTAAGAATAATTTTATAAATTATAAGCATAAAGCAATTGTTTCGTAGTTTAATAAAACCACTTATGATTTTCGCCTTCTAAAATATAGCTTAACTAAAACCTTGTTTTCCAGCTAAACGCCTCTTAAAAAAATGTTTAAAACATAAAATTATTTTTAAGCTCGAATTGATTATTATTAGGCTTTAAAACCATTTATTATGTTTAGAAATTTTGCTTGTATCGCATCTTTTTTACTTCACTTTTCATTATTTGCCCAGCCCGATCAGCTAACTGATAAGGAACGACAGTATAAAGATTCGATTGATGCGGTAAATGCCGCTTCGCAATTAACTGCCGAATTTCAGGAAGCATACAATGCCGGAAATTCAGCATTTGCTTCAAAAAATTATTCGAGTGCTATTTCTTCGTACGAAAAAGCATTAGGAATTGCACCCGATTTTAAAGAAGCCTGGTTTAATAAAGGTATTGCCGAAAATGAATCGCGTAAATTTAATGATGCAATAAAAACGTTTTCAAAATTTATTGAATTAAGTGCTGAAAACGGAAGGGCTTTTTCGATGCGCGGAAAAGCTTACATGGAATTGAAGGATTATAAAAATGCTGAAAGCGATTTTTTGAAAGCGGTTAAATTTTCTCCTAAAAATGAAAAAGCGGCTTATAATTTAGGGTGTGTTTACTTTTTAATGAAAGAATATAAAAAAGGTATTGAACAATTTTCAAACGCAATAAAAATAAAACCCGATTTTGCTTATGCTTACAACGATCGTGGCAGCTGTCAGCGAATGCTTGAAAATTATCCGGCTGCCGTTGCCGATTACGATTTGGCTTATAAATACAATCCAAAATTAGCTTTGGCGTTAACAAATCTTGGTACTGTGAAACGTAAAATGAAAGATTATAAGGCCGCTTTGGAAGCCTACAATCGTGCCATTAGTTTAGATCCTGAATTTCATTTGGCGTATAACAATCGAGGAAGCATGTTTTTTGAACAGGAAAAGTATGATGAAGCACTAAAGGATTTTGATAAGGTAATTACATTGAAATCAGATTACGCTCCTGCCTACAATAATCGAGGTAGTGTATTTTTTAAAAAGAAAGATTATAAAGCAGCAGAAAAGGATTTTGATAAAGCAATTCAGCTTGATGCGAAATATGGGAACGCTTACGCAAACCGAGGCGTAGCACGCGAAATGACACGTAATCCTGAAGGGGCTTGTAGTGATTGGAAAAAAGCCCGTGAATTGGGCGCCGAATTAGGACGTAAGTATTATGTGAGTGATTGTAATTAATAATTCAAGAGGAGAAAAAAATGAAAAAATATATTTTATCAATAGCCGCTATTTCTTGTTTAACTGTTAATGCGCAAAATGTCGATTTTAAAGAATCGAATTTTAAAGATAAAAAGGAAGAACTTAAAAAAGCGAAAGATGCCATTAAAAAAGGGGATGATTTTTTGAAAGATGCTAATGAACTAATTCTTCAAACAAAAAACCCGGGTATATTGTTTGAACAAGCCGTTCAACAATATTTAATCGCTCAAAAGTTAAACCCAAATAATGCCGATTTGAATTTTAAATTGGGTAATGCCTATATTTTTACCAATCAAAAATACAATGCGGTTAAACACATTGACAAAGCGTATGAATTGGATCCTGAATGTGACAGTAAAATGAAGTTTTTTTACGCAATGATTTTACAGTTGAAAGGTCAATATGATCAAGCTATCCAAAATTTCAATTCATTTGAAACTAGCCGTAAAGCCGAAGACTGGAATAAATTTATTGCAAAATATAAACAGGAATGTTTAGAGGCGAAAAAAATCACGGCCAAGAATGAACGCGTATGGATTGATAATTTAAGCGAAATAAACAGTGATAGGGATGATTTTAACCCGTGTATTGTTACCGACGGAAGCCAACTTATTTTTACTTCAAATAGAAGTAACGGTCATACTACTAACGCAGCAGATATGTTTGATTTGGATATTTATGTTTCCAATTATTCAAATGGCAAATGGACCACGCCTGCAGGAGTTGGTGCTTCGTTAAATTCAGTAGCCGACGAAAGTTCGTGCAACCTGTCGTACGACGGAAATAAACTATTACTTTATAAAAATGAGAAAGGAAATTTCGACATTTACGAGTCCACTTTAAAAGGTGCTACTTGGGAAACCGCAAAGCCATTGCATCGTCAATTCAACTCGGCGGCAAACCAAACCTATGCTGCTTATGAACCAAACGATACTCGTATATATTTTTTATCGGATAAAGAAGGAGTAGGTGAAACAGGAACCGATTTTTATACTTCAGGCGCTTATGATCGCTCACATACTAATTATGGCGCCCCTGTAAAAGAGAGTGGAATTAGTACGCGGTTTAATGAAGGTTCAATTTATTTGCATCCCGATAATGAAACCATGTATTTTACATCGCAAGGACATAATTCTATTGGTGGTTATGATATTTTTGTATGTTATAAAAAGCAAGGTCAATGGGGCGAACCAATTAACATGGGTTATCCTATAAACACACCTTACGACGAATCGTTTGTAGCAATTACAGCAAATGGAAAATACGCATACATTGCCAGTAATCGCGATGGAGGAAAAGGCGGGTTGGATATTTACAAAGTAACTTTTTGGGGTCCTGAAAAATCGCTCATCACCGATACGGAAGATTATTTACTCGCAGGAATTGCAAAACCAATCGTTGACAATACAATTGAAGCAAGCGTAAAAGTTGATAAAAAAAGTTTAACTGTTTTTAAAGGACGAACTACCGATGCAATGACGCATAAACCGGTTACTGCTAATATTGATATTATTGATAATGCTAATGGACAAATAATTCAAACCATAACTACAAATACAGCAACCGGAAAATTTTTATTGAGTTTAAATTCGGGAAAAAATTATGGAATCGCGGTTAAAGCCGAGGGCTATTTATTTCATTCTGAAAATTTCGATATCCCTGCAAATAGTGATTACAATTTAGTGGATAAAGAAATTGAATTAAAAAATATTGCGGTTGGAAGTAAAATTGAATTGCGCAATATATTTTTCGCCTTTGGATCGGCGGCTCTTGATCCGAAGTCGAATACCGAACTTGATCGATTAGTAAAATTAATGAAAGATGTTCCCGGATTGAAAGTCGAAATTAGTGGTCATACCGACAATGTAGGCAGTGAAAGTTTTAATCAAAAATTAAGTGAAGATCGTGCAACGTCGGTTGTAGGATATTTATCTTCAAAAGGAATTGATAAAGGACGATTGGTTGCAAAAGGATACGGTAGCTCAAAACCAATTGCTACAAACAATAGCGACGAAGGTAGATCGCAAAATCGAAGAACAGAATTTGAAATTACAGGTAACAAATGATTAGAATATTTTTAATCCTGACTTTTATTTCGCTGGCAAAATTCTCTTCCTCGCAGGAAGACGAAAGCTCGCCTCCGCCCGATGATAAACCGAAGATAGAAATTGAAATTATTCCACGGTTTAAACCCAGTATTCAAGGAGTTTTTAAATTGCCGAACGCTTTTGCCAACAAAGCGTTTAAAAAAACATTTAATGGCGTAGGAAATTTCGAACTTGCATATAAACAACCCTTCTTTAAAAATTTTTTTATTGGTGGCGCAATGCAAATAAGTTTATACGATATGCGCCGTTTTAATTTGCCTGAAATTCCTAATGGTACTTTTAAAGGTTTGGTTGCAAACGCCGAATTTGGTTATCAAAAATATTTTAATCCGAATTGGTATTTTACTTTTTCGCTTCGTGGAGGTTACGGCGGTGTAGTAATGCCAAATAAAAATTGTGAAGCCATAGGTGAAAAACCAAAACAAAATATGGCATTTAGCGAAGAAATGTTAGGCCTTTACATTATGGGAAACGATCGCGTTTCATACGGATTGGTTGTATCTCATCAAATTTGGTATTTTAAATATGACCCATCTTGGGTTTGTAAAACAAATTATAGTGGTTTAAGCGACAGGGACTATAAAGGCTATTCAAATTTATTTTGCATAGGTTTTGCCTTTAATGTTTATTTAGGAAAAGAAGCCGAATTGTAAATTATTTTTTTACCCGATATTCAATTACCCAACGAAATCCTAACCACGGTTGAGATTTATGATATTCCAATTGTTGATCGGCGCGTGCTAATTTTGCTACATGCATAAAACTTCCACCTTTAGCAATTCCCTCATCGGTTGTCATTTCGGCAACGTTACCAAATAAATTATAAATACCGTTCAAATCGGGATTGTACGACCAAGCCGGCACACAACTGTTTCCAAATAATTTTATTTGATCTTCGGTTTGAGAACACGCTTCTTTTTTGAAAGCATAATTAAACAACAAACATTTTTTTGCATTTAAACTGTCTTGACTTTTTATTATTCGTTGAGCGTCTTCAAGTCCGTCAATCGCCATTTCTTCCCATTCTAATGGTTTTGGTAAACGAACTATCATTTCATAAGGCGAATCAATTGTAAATTGTTGATTCATTTTATCGCTCATCCAATTGCAATAACGCTGCGCTTGTTTAAAGGTTATGCCGGTCATTGGCATATTTAAATATTGCTTCATCGTTTTGTCTTTATATACTTCACACGGAATTTTTGAATCAAAATCTGATTTCATAAATAAAACATCAAATTTTTCTCGACAATCGTTATTCATGGCCATTAAATATTTTGTAAAAATTTGGGCCGTATTTTTTGCCATTTGTGAAGTGTCGGGAAACGACATTTCGTAAGTAAATTCTTTTGGCGGATTATTTTTAATATCAATCATAAACATCATGTATTGGGCAACAGTCACTTCATTAGCACTTGACGCTAAAAAAGAATTTACCTTATGCGCATTTTCAGGAATAAATATTTTTTCGGTTAAAATTAAGCCATGATATTTATTTGTTTCAGCATAAATTAATCCTCGTTCGGCATCAATAGGTTTAATTAACGAAGCACAAATATCGAGCAACAATTGTCCTTTTATGCTAAATAATCCCCACTGGTTGTGTTGTGCAACAGCAATGTATTTGTTACTGTAATCCATTAATTCTTCAAAGTAAGCAGGCACAATATATTTATCTTTCTTTTTTACCCCGTATTTGTCGTTTTCAAGAACAATGCATGCACCACCTGCAATTTGTTTAAGGCAATTTTGGGCTTTTGAAATTGATAACAGCAATAAAAGGCTGACAATAATTCGTAACATAAGTCGTTTTTATAGGCGATTAATATAAATAATTAGCCCGATTTTAACCGTTACCTCAGTTATCATTTATAAACGTGTTTTCAATGCAACTTTTTGGCTAAATTTGTACCGTAAATGCGAATAATCACCTTATTAATAGGCCTTTTTTTAAACATTTTAGGAAATGCTCAAAATGAAATTAAAGATTCATCAATCTTAATTACTTCAATTCGTTTTTCTTATGCAGCTCAAATTCCCGGTGGTAACCTTGTAAACCGATTTGGCATGAATAATAATTTAGGATTACACACCGATGTTAAATTTAAAAATGGTTTATTGGCTGGCATAGAAGGAAATTTTTTATTCGGAAGAAATGTCAAAGAAGACCCGCTTATTTTTTTAAGAACAAGTAGCGGCGATATTATTTCGCAAGATGGAACATATGCAAAAGTTTTAATGTACGAACGCGGATTTGCCATCAACCTTTACGGAGGTTATTTATTAAAAAAATTAAACCCAAATCCGAATTCCGGAATATTATTTAAAGTGGGAGTTGGTTTTTTACAACATAAAATTCGTATTGAAAACAATCAAAACAAAGTAGTTAGTTTACAAGGCGATTATAAAAAAGGTTATGATCGACTAACTAACGGGCTTGGCACTAACTTGTTTTTAGGGTATCAATTTTTATCAAATTCAAGACTTGTTAATTTTTTCGGAGGATTTGAATTTTATAATGCCTTTACAATGAATCGCCGTAGTTGGAATATTGACCAAATGCGAAAAGATGACACGAAAAGAATTGATCAGTTATTGGGAATTCGAGTAGGTTGGATTTTGTTGCTTTACAGAAGAGCGCCCAAACAATTTTATTACAACTAAATTCATTGACGTTTTTATACAATTTCGGTGTAAACTCTTATGCTTTCGCGTTGCGAATAGCTTCGGTATTTAACCCTAAAGCAAAGGATTGGGTTACCGGCAGGAAAAATCAAAAATCCTATATTTCAACTTTCAAAAATGACAAGCCTTTAGTTTGGTTTCATTGCGCATCGTTGGGCGAATTTGAAATGGCTAAACCGTTAATTGAAAAACTTAGAAAGGATAAAGGAGATGATATTTTTATACTTCTCACTTTTTTTTCGCCTTCGGGTTATAAAATAAAAAAAAACTACAATAAAGTAGATAAGGTTTTGTATTTGCCAATTGATACACCCAAAAATGCTCATCGATTTACCAATGTTTTTAAACCAAAAATTGTGGTTTTTGTGAAAAATGAAATTTGGTTAAATTTTATTTATGCCATTCAAAAAGTAAAGGGTAAAATGTATTTAATGAACGCTGTTTTTAATAAGAATCAGCGTTTTTTTAAAACGTATGGAAAATCCTTTCGAAAGGGATTAAAGATGTTCGATAAAATATATTTGCAGGATAATGAATCGCATCAACTTTTATTAAATATCGGTATTCAAGGTGACGTTGTTGGCGATACAAGAGTTGACAGAGTACTGCAAACCTATAACAATTGCGAAATTGACAATGAAATTTTAGAGTGGAAAGGTGTTGCACATTGTTTGGTTTGCGGAAGCACTTGGCCCGATGAGGAAAAAATAATTTCAAGTGCAAAAAATTTACTTCCCGAATGGAAAATTATCATTGCACCACACGACATATCGGTTGCGCACATTCAATCAGTATTAAAATTATTTCCAAATGCCGTTTTGCATTCAGAATTTGAGTTGCAAAAAAACAGAAACACGCAAGTATTAATTATTGATAGCATTGGATTACTGTCAAAGTTATATTCAACGGGAACCGTAGCAATTGTGGGGGGTGGGTTTTCAGGTAAATTGCATAATATTTTAGAACCTGCTGTTTTTTTAATTCCGGTTTTAATAGGTCCAAAACATCAGCGTTTTTTTGAAGCACAAAGAATGATTGACTACGAAGGAGCGTTTGAATTTAACTCGTCGCAGAGCTTAGTTGATCAAATAAATTTTTGCATGAAATCATTAGAATCATCTTCTCGAATAAAGAACGCGCATAAAATCTTTTTTGATAAAAACAACGGAGCAACCGATAAAACCTTTCAAGGAATTTTTGGCGCTTTTTGAAACCATTGTAATAATTGAAACCTTTAATTTGCTTATTCGTAAGCGATTCAAAAAAAATAAAAAATAGTCTTGCGGTTGTATAAATCGATAAAAAAGAGCAACTAATCGAAAAAGGGACTATCCCCTTATTAATTTCAGCAATTCAAGAATCGATTTTAAATTATTGAAAATCAATCTTTAATGTAATTATTAAAAAATAATTGTTTAAAAACACTGTGGTTTATTCGTTTTTTGTTTAATGAAAAATGTATTAAGCGAATTCGTTTTTTAAAAAGCCATTTTTACTTTACCTTTTTGGTTCAAAAAAATGAAATGAAAAAAGTATTGGTAGCGGCATTGATGTTAACAGGGTTGGGAACATTTGCGCAACAAAAAAATGTAACACTTAAAATTTTTACTTCTTACAAAATGCAAAATTTCACTACAAAAGGTGAAATAGCAACCATTTCCTATTTATCGGCGAGTGGCGACACTACCACTTTGTATAAGGATGAAATTAAAGCTGAAAATGGAGCAGTTACCTTAAAGTGGAATATTCCTGGTGAAACTGTTTGGTTTGAAGTAAACGGATTTTTAGATAACGATTGTTTTTACTATTCATTAATGGTAGATGGAGAAACTATCATTAATAATAATGCTACTTGCAAACAAATTTGGTGTGAAACAATGGTTGAAACCATGGCCAAAAAAGAGTAGGGCAATTAAAAATTAAACCGAGCATCAAATACGTAAACCTTGCTGTTTTTTTTAACGTAGAGTTTATTTTTTTCAATACTAAAATCTTCTATTGATTTAATGTTTACGGGTACTTTTCCCTGTTCAAAATCTTTTATATCGTAATATTCCAGTTCGCCATTTTTTATAAAGTAAATTTTTTGTCCGCGCACCACAAATTTTTTTTCAATTTGCAATGGGATGTTTTGAATAAAATTGCAATTGTGATTAAAAACTTTAATTCCGTTTTCGGGAATATTAATGTACAATAAATTATTCCACTCGGTCATATAAACAGGCAACCCTGCTAGTTGTTGGTTGCTGTAAAAATTTACTGAACGATTAATGACATGAAAATTTTGATCGGTTTTTACCAATTGCAAATTTATACCGTCAAAAATCCAAATAGTATTGTTAAAATTCGATGTGCACAATAATGAAACCTGTTCAACCGGAATTTGATTAAAATTTACAGGAGTATTTTGCGTGCTTAAAGTGTTGTCTAAAACCAGTAAAGCATTGAACGAAAAATTAACTGCGTAAATTTTTAGAGATTGAGAAGCGTCGAAATATTCAATGCCGCGAATAGTATTGAAATACTGCGTGAATAAAGAATCACCGGCAGAATTGTATTTTGTAACTCCTGCACCACGCACTAAATAAAGATTCGATAAAACATCAGTAGTAATAAAATCGGCTTTTTGCTCAATAGAGTCAATTAAATTTATTTGCAAACTCGAATCAGGATTTGCGAATAAAGACATTAAGGACAAACAGATTTTTAGCATTGATTTAAAGCAATTAATTCATTCATTAAATTACGATCATTTTTAAGTCGCGGAATTTTATGTTGGCCGCCAAGTTTATTTTTAGATTTAAGCCAATCGCTAAATAAATTTTGTTTAGCACAACGTATAACGGGTGCTTGCAATATAAAATTGTGTGAACGTTTAGCTTCATAATCTGAATTTGCAGCCTTAAGAGCATTATCAAGAACCTCGCCAAAAAAACGCAAATCAGAAGGAATTTTATTAAACTCAATAAGCCATTCATGTGCGCCCGATTTTTTATCGTTCATGTATAAAGGACAAGCGGTATATTCTATTATTTGAGCATTTGTTCTTTCGCAAGCAATTCGCATTGCTTTTTCGGCATTATCAATAATTAATTCTTCGCCAAAGGCATTGATAAAATGTTTTGTTCTACCGGTAATTCTAAAGCGAAATGGTGATGTTGAGGTAAACATAACCGTATCGCCGGGTACATATCGCCATAAGCCTGCATTGGTTGTAATAATCATAACGTAATTAATGTTTGTTTTTACATTCTCTAACCAAATTGTTTTATCGTGTCTGTTATTTTGAAAATCGTCTAAGCGAATGAATTCATAAAAAATTCCATAATCAAGCATTAGCAACATTTCATTTTTATCGTTAGTATCTTGTATGCCAAAAAATCCTTCGCTCGCATTATACGTTTCAACATAATTCATTCCTTTTTTGATAATTAATTTTTCAAATTGAGAGCGATAAGGAGCAAAACTTACACCGCCATGCATGTATAGTTCTAAATTTGGCCATACTTCGGCAATGTTTTTTTTACCTGTAATTTCTAAAATACGATTCAGCAAAACCAATGTCCATGATGGAACACCCGCAATTATATAAACATCTTCGGCAATTGTACTTTTGGCCATTTTTTCGACTTTATCTTCCCATTTATCCATTAACGCAATTTCTTTACTGGGAATACGTCGAATTTCGGCCCAAAACGGAAGATTTTTTATAATGATTGCGCTTAAATCGCCAAAGTATGAATCTGATGATGTATAATTAATTTGCGCGCTTCCGCCTACAATTAAATGTTTGCCTTTGTATAATTTTCTGTTAGGATGATTGTGATAATACATGCACAAAAGATCTTTGCCTCCTTTATAATGACATTCTTCAAGTGCTTCGCGACTTACCGGGATTAGTTTAAATTTGTTATTTGTTGTGCCCGATGATTTTGCAAACCACTTTATTTCTGTTGGCCATAATAAATGTTGTTCGCCGTTAAAAATACGATTAATGTAGGGTTTAATACTCTCATAATCCTGTAATGGAAAGCGATTTTTATAGTGTTCATAATTTTCAATTTCAGAAAAAAAATAACGCTTTCCCCATTCGGTTGATGCGCCTGTCGAAATTAATTTAGTGAGCATTTCATTTTGCACCTCAAGCGGATACTTTACAAATAATTCAATTTGATGAATGCGTTTTTTAATTAACCAGGTAAAAATTGAATTGAATGGCATTAGCTTAATTAATAAAAAATAAAAATGTTCATTCGGTCAGAAAAAGGTATGCATATTGTGCGTAAATTTAGAAAAGATTTATTGATAATAAGCGTTTAAAATCGAATACTTATAATACATGTTTGTTAAAGGAGTTCTTGCAAAAATGCCCGCAAAATTATTACACAAGGTAAATTACACTTTACAATTGGGCGAATCAAAAATTGACATGAACATGTTGTTGGGAAAACAAATTCGACTTTCACATACCGGTCGAATATTTTGCGTTTCATGTGAAAAACAAACAAAAAAATCATTTGGTCAAGGATTTTGTTATAGTTGTTTTACCACCGCACCCGAAGCTGCCGAGTGCATTATTAATCCTGAACGGTGTCGTGCACATTTAGGCGAAGGGCGTAATCCTGAGTGGGAACGAAATCATCATTTGCAACCACATTTTGTTTATTTATCACTTACCAATGAAGTGAAAGTAGGCGTTACAAGATCAACTCAAATTCCAACGCGTTGGATTGATCAGGGCGCCACTAAAGCAATTGTAATAGCACAAGTGCCTTATCGGCAATTGGCCGGTTTAATTGAAGTTGAACTAAAAAAATATTTTCCCGATAAAACAAATTGGCAGCGAATGTTAAAAAACGAGGTAACACTTTTTTCATCACCTGAAGATCGTAAAGCTGAGGCTTTATCGCATTTGCCGATTAAATTAAAACAGTATGGGAAAGCAGAAAATGAGCTAACGGTTATTGATTATCCGGTATTGGAATATCCTACTAAGGTAACATCGATTAATTTTGAAAAAATGCCGGTTATTGAAGGAAATTTAAGAGGAATTAAAGGCCAGTACCTTTTGTTTGACAATGGTCGAGTTTTTAATGTAAGAAATTCGAGTGGATTTGAAATTGATTTTTTTGTGCTTTAAAGAATGAAAAAAATAATTATTGTATTTGTATGTTTGTTTTCAAAAGCTATTTTTTCGCAGGATAAAGCGGATGATAATGCGCGACTATTTACAATTTGTTTTCAGTTGCGACCTATATTACCTGCTAAATTTTTAGGAACGGGTGATGCTGCATCGACGGGACGAACTTTAACAAGCATAATTTCTACAAAACCCGGTTATACATTTGGAATGCAAATGCGTCGTGGATTTACCAGCAAATTTGCGATAGAAACCGGAATTAATTATATCAAAAGAAATTATTGGATGAAAATTACTAATGATAGTATGAATATTACCGATAAATCAGATTTTGGAATTGTAAGTTATGAAATTCCAATACAAGGATTGATATATGTTAGGTTAGGAAAGCAATTGTTCATGAACAACTCCTTAGGCGTTTCTATTAATTGGTTTGCAAGCGAAGTAGCAAGTACAGGTAAAGACAATCGTTTTTCGCAATACACCTATTTGAATCGTTATATTTTTAATCCGGCGTTGCTTGCAAACGTGGGTTTTGAATACCGTACTCCAAAGTCAGGATTTTATTACATTGGAGCATCGTTACACCGGCCGTTTACTTATAATTTTTTCACGATTATTAAATACGATAACGGTCCATACAAGTACACCAATACAGTGCAACTTTCGGGTTCGTTTTTAACAATCGATTTACGATATTTTTTTCATGAAAAACCCATCAAAAAGAAAATGCAAAAAACAAAAACAAAGAAATCAGAGAAAAAAATTGGCGGAAGAACACATTAGTGCCCAAGCATTTTTTTTATTTTACGAACGTTTATTAGCGCATACGAAGCGAAAAGTAAAAACGGAAGAAAAGGTGTTTTGTATCTTACAAGCGAGCCGAAATTAGCGGAAGTAAGCCCAATTAAAATCGCTAAAATTATTACCACCGTTAACGATCCAATTATTGCGAAAAAGCGCTCGCGATTTGGTTTCATAAAAAACACAATACTTAGCAATACAAGTGCAAAAATTATTACCGATTCAATGGCCGAAAGTAACATTAAGGGGTTTTTTATTTCAAAAATGGTTGGTCTAAATATTCCTGTCCATAGCGCGTTTGGCATTTGCGATAGTATATCGTTCCACGTTGCGCCATAATTACCAATGTTAAAATAGCTGCCCGCGTGCATTTCACGGCTTAAATTTATCGAATCTAAATGTTTTTGATTGATTAAAGATAAAGCCTCAGTTTCATAATTAAATTTTGCCACTGCGAAAATGACAACAAAAACTAAGAGTAAAGAGGTTAATGAAACCCATAACGGTAACCGTTTTAAGAGCACACCCATTACAATGATACATGAACCGGTTAATACGGCTGCTAAAGCATAGGATTTTAAATACAGCAATAAAAAAAGAGCAAATACAGATAGCAAATAAAATTTCATGTGCTTTTCATTGTTTAAAATTTTGATTATGCATAAAAAAATTACACCTAAACCAAAAATGAGTAAGCCCTCCTTCAACACACCGGCGCTCCAAAAATTTAAGGAAGGGAATAAAAAAATCAATAACCCAAAATAAAAATGTTTATCCTTCGGCATAAAATAATTAAATGCTTTATAAAAACAGAAAATTCCGAAAAAAGAAAGAAAATCCATTATTACACCGTGAACATGATAATAACCTAGCGAAATAATTCTTAATGCAGCATTAAAACGAATGATGGTGTGATTGTCATTGTACACTTCACTTTCGTACAGTCGAAACCAATTGTTCATTTTTGAATAGTAATGTTCTGAAAAGTAAGGCGTGTCATTACCAATACCAAACAGCATTTTAAAAAAATCAATTGGTGATTCCCACAACGCGCGTGTCATGTAATAACTGTCATTAAAATATTTATAAATATCGGCGTATTGCGTATCGGTATAGTAGTAAGTATAAATTGCAGTTAAAATAAAGCCTAAACATAATTTATAAATAAAAAAAAGAATGAATAGTTTTTTGGAGATGGATTCGTCGTTAAAAAAGCCCCACTTTTTTATGCAATACACTAAAAGTATAATGTAAGCAATTGTAAGAGGTATTCCATAAAGGTGTTCCATTCATTCAAAGATAACAATTCTGTCGAATGACTTGTTTTTCATTGGTCAACCTCGATTTTTACCTGTTCATAATTCAATATTATTTATGAATTGTAAATGACCGAGCAGATTATTTTTAAGCGATAAAAAATCAATATTATGGCTATGATACCTGTAGGAAAACCCGAAACTGTTGAAACCGCAAAATCACTTGGTTTACTTCCTGAAGAATTTGAAAAAATAAAAAATTACTTGGGTCGTACACCCAATTTCACCGAATTGTCGGTATATAGCGTTATGTGGAGTGAGCATTGCTCGTATAAAAATTCAATTGTTTGGTTAAAAAAACTGCCAAAAGAAGGTCCTCACATGTTAGCGAAAGCCGGTGAAGAAAATGCAGGATTGGTTGATATTGGTGACGGGCTTGCATGTGCATTTAAAATTGAATCTCATAATCATCCATCGGCTATTGAGCCTTATCAAGGTGCCGCAACCGGAGTGGGTGGAATAAATCGCGATATTTTTACAATGGGAGCACGGCCAATTGCACAAATGAATTCGTTGCGTTTTGGCGATATCCATCAACCAAAAACAAAATGGTTGGTTAAAGGTGTTTCAAAGGGAATTGGCGACTATGGCAATGCTTTTGGAATTCCTATTGTTGCAGGTGAAGTTTTTTTTGATGAGAGTTTTAATCAAAACCCATTGGTAAATGCGTTTAGTGCCGGTATATTAAAAAAAGGTAAAATGATTTCGGCTACGGCAAAGGGTTCGGGTAATCCGGTTTTCATTGTTGGTTCGGCTACCGGTAAAGATGGAATTCATGGCGCAGCTTTTGCGTCGAAAGACATTACCGAAGATTCTGCAAAAGATTTACCATCGGTACAGGTGGGCGATCCTTTTCAAGAAAAATTATTACTTGAAGCTACCATGGAATTGGCCGATACCAATTTAATAATTGGTATGCAGGACATGGGAGCCGCAGGGATTACATGTTCTACCGGTGAAATGAGTGCAAAAGGTGAAGTAGGAATGAAAATTTATTTAGATAAAGTTCCAACTCGTCAAGCCGGAATGATGCCGTTTGAAATTTTATTGAGCGAATCTCAAGAAAGAATGTTGGTGGTAATTAAAAAAGGTCACGAAGAAGAGGTTAAAAAAATATTTTTGAAATGGGATTTAAATTGCGAACACATAGGTGAAGTTACCGACTCAAAATACATTGAATATTATTTTAACAATGAATTGGTTGCACATGTTCCGGCCGATTCGTTGGTTTTGGGTGGCGGTGCACCGGTTTACAATCGTGAATTTAAAGAGCCCGCTTATTTTGCCGAATCAAAAAAATTTGACATCAAAAAAATTAAACAACCAAAAAATTTAAAGGAAATCGCTTATAAACTTTTAGCTTATCCTAATATTGCTTCTAAGCAATGGATTTTTGATCAATATGACAGTATGGTTGGTACCGTAAACATGTCAACTAATAATCCGTCTGATGCAGGTTTAGTGAATTTAAAAGAAAGTAAAAAAGCGTTGGCAATGACGGTTGATTGCAATTCGCGCTATGTACACGCCGACCCTGAAACAGGAACCTGTATTGCTGTTTGCGAAGCGGCAAGAAATATTTCATGCGCAGGCGCACAGCCTTTGGCCATTACCAATTGTTTAAATTTTGGTAATCCTTATAACCCCGAAAGTTATTGGCAATTTGTTGGTGCAATTAAAGGAATGAGTAAAGCTTGTGAGGCTTTGAATACACCGGTTACCGGAGGAAACGTAAGTTTTTATAATCAAAGTGTAATTGACGGAAAAGAAATTCCTGTTTTTCCTACACCTACAATTGGAATGATTGGTATTATAAATGATAAAACAAAAGCCATGACGTTACACTTTAAAGAAAAAGGTGAATTAATATTTATTTTGGGTAAAACTCCCGAATGTATCTCATCGTCTGAATATTTATATTCTTTTCACGGTGTTAAATTATCGCCCGCCCCTTATTTCAATTTGGAAGAAGAATTGGCAGTTCAAAAGGCAGTACGTGAGTTAAGTGAAAAACAATTCATCAAAGCAGCCCACGATTGTAGTGATGGTGGATTGTGGGTGACCTTGGTTGAAATGAGTTTGCCTAATCAATTGGGATTTGATATTGAAACCGATTCAGAAATACGTCCCGATGCTTATTTATTCGGCGAAGCACAAGGGCGTGTTGTAGTTAGTGTTAATGCCGATAATGAAGACGCATTTATTGAATACATGAGCAATTGTGGTGTTCAATTTACATTGTTAGGTCATGTAACAAAGGGTAAATTTCAAATTGATGGAGAACTTTTTGGCAGTGTTATTGATGCAAAAGCAATTTACAATTCCGCTTTGGGTAAATTAATCGAATCCAATTAAATTTGCGCAATACTACCATAGCCTTTTATGAATGAATTTTTGTTCGAATACCGCTAGCAAAAAATTATTTTTTATTTCGGTTTAATTTTTTTGCATTTATGTGATTCCCCGGTTTTTTAAAACATCAACAAAAAGAATATTTGCAGCAATTGTTTAAGGATATTATTTATCGAGATATCATTGTTAGATACGGTATTCGAAATGCCAAACAACTGGTTGATTTAACACTGTATTTGATTTCTAATGTTGCGAAGGAATATTCATTAAACGGATTGCGAAAAACATTCGAATTCGGTTCTACAAATTCTGTAGCCGATTATATAGCATGGATGGAAGACGCATATTTGTTGTTTTCTGTTCCTCGATTTAGTTGGTCGTTAAAGCGAATTGCTGTAAATCCTAAAAAATATACGTTATTGATACAGGTTTCGCTATAGCAAATTCATTGAGCTATACCAACAATGATGGTCGATTGCTCGAAAATTGCATCTACTTATCTTTGCGTAGGTATTATAAAGAGATTTACTATTTTAGGGAAAAAGGGGAATGTGATTTTGTAGTGAAAGAGGGGCGAAAAGTGATTTTAGTAATACAAGTTTGCTAGTGTATAAATGCCGATAATATGAAACGAGAAATGGACGGCTTGGTTGAAGCATTAAATTATTTTAAATTGAATACAGGAATAGTGGTTACCTTTAACCAAAGTGATACCATTCAACATAAAGAAAAAAAATAAAATTAATTCCCGCCTACGAGTGGATAACCGGTTTAAAGCATAAATCATAAATGAAAGAACAAATTGAAAAAGCGTGGGAAAACCGCGAATTGCTTAAAGAAAAATCAACACTGGAAGCCATTGAAAATGTTGTAGAATTGTTGGACAAAGGTAAACTGCGTGTAGCCAATCCCGTTAGTAATGGCTGGGTAGTTAACGATTGGCTAAAAAAAGCGGTTATTTTATATTTTCCAACTCGACAAATGGAAACTTTGTATGCCGGCCCATTAGAATTTCATGATAAAATGAAACTAAAAACAAATTATGCCGAATTAGGAGTTAGAGTAGTGCCTCACGCTGTTGCACGGTATGGCAGTTATTTGGCAAAAGGGGTAATTATGATGCCTTCGTATGTAAATATTGGCGCTTATGTTGATAGCGGAACAATGGTTGACACTTGGGCAACTGTTGGAAGCTGTGCGCAAATTGGAAAAGATGTTCACTTAAGCGGCGGAGTTGGAATTGGTGGGGTGTTAGAGCCTGTTCAGGCAGCACCGGTAATTATTGAAGACGGTTGTTTTCTTGGCAGCAGAAGTATTGTTGTGGAAGGTGTTCGCTTAGGAAAACAAGTTGTACTCGGGGCAAATGTAGTGTTAACCGCATCAACAAAAATAATTGATATAACCGGAAACGCACCTACGGAGTTAAAAGGATTTGTACCCGAACGAAGCGTTGTTATTCCCGGTAGCTACACGAAAAATTTTCCGGCCGGTGAGTTTCAGGTTCCTTGCGCCTTAATTATTGGTAAACGTAAGGAAAGTACCGATTTAAAAACTTCGTTAAACGATGCGCTAAGAGAACACAATGTTGCTGTATAAATTAAATGATTTATGACTTTAAAAAAATATTGGTTATTCAAAACGCGTTTATTGGCGATGCAATTTTAGGTACTGCCGTACTTGAAAAATTGCACCAAAAATATGAAAATGCCGAAATTCACTATTTGGTTCGAAAGGGAGCCGAATCTTTATTTCATGAACATCCTTTTTTGAAAAATGTTTACGTTTTTGACCGATCACAGGGCAAATGGAAAGAAATAAAACGATTGAATAAAATTATTCGAAATGCAAAATTTGATTTGGCAATTACCTTACAGCGCTTTGGCTCGTCAGGTTATCTAATTGCTCGTTCAGGTGCAAAAATTAAAGCCGGATTTTCAAAAAATCCGTTCTCCATTTTGTTTAATCATAAAATTAAACATGAAATTGGAAATGGAAAACACGAAATTGAACGCAACCAAATGCTTATTGAAAAATTTACCGACGCAAATTTTGTTTTACCTAAACTTTACCCGACAAAAAAAAATAATGAGGCTATTCAACCGTTTATTTCACCTTCCTACATTACTATTTCACCTGCATCGGTTTGGTACACCAAACAATTTCCTAAAGAAAATTGGGTTAAACTGATAAATAAATTTTCTGCAAAAATACCGGTTTATTTGTTGGGTTCGCCCGCCGATATTCAATTGTGTACCGAAATTATTCAAGCATGTAATCGACAAAATATTTTGAATTTAGCAGGAAAAATTGCACTGCTGAGTTCTGCAGCTTTAATGGAAAAAGCACAAATGAATTATACAAACGATAGCGCTCCCTTACACTTGTGTACTGCTATGAACGCTCCTGTAAAAGTTGTTTTTTGTAGCACTGTTCCTGAGTTTGGGTTTGGACCAATTGGCCAAAAAAATCAAACAATTCAAACTAAATTGAAATTGGATTGTCGCCCTTGCGGATTGCACGGACATAAATCATGCCCGAAAGGTCATTTTAATTGTGCACTAACCATTGAAACCGAACAGTTTTTCGATTAAATTTTATTTATTTTTTAGTGTTTTTCGTTAGGTAACGGTCGCATTTTTTTATTGAAGAGTCCTTAAACTGTTGAAATATTTTACTAAATTGCCTTAAATAAATTAACATGCGTTATTTAATTTTTTCAGCATTATTAATCGCTTTTAATTGTTCAAAAGCTCAATTAGTATCAGGCAATGCTTACGTAAAAGGAAATTATGTTGAATTCGCAATTGACGACTCGTTAGGTTGCGAAGGTGCCGAGTGGGGTTTGTTTACACCTCCTGTTGCCGGAATGCATTATCGCGCAAATAATTCTTTTTTCGGAATAGTAGCCAATCCGCAAATGGACGGATGGGTGAATTACAACGGTGATTATTTTGTTTCCTTCCGGTTTAATCGAAAACGGTTTTGGATTAACTGTACAAGATGATACATCTGATATAAATGTCAACAACAACCGAAGTGGATATCCGGTATATCCACAAATACAGGGAATAATAACAGGCTATAGTCATACCGGAGGCGTTGCAATTATTGATTGGGAAGGTGATTTTGCAAGTGGAGTTGATTTGAATTTACAAATTCGTTATACGCTAAATGATAATGCACTGTTTTATGCTACAACGGTAACAATTACAAATAACGGGTCGTTGAATTTAGACAATGTTTTTTTTCATCGTAATATGGATCCTGATAACAACGTGTTTATTAGTTCTGATTATTCCACAATAAATAAAATTGAATCGCAAATTTCTAGTGGAGCTTCTGCGCGGGTTTCAGCTTCATCAACCGTTCCATTTCCATCTTATATCGCCTTTGAATCTTTTGATCCAAATGTAAAAGTTAGTTACGGTGGATTTTCAAATCGTGATGCTGCCGATATTTGGAATGGAGTAGGATTTACACAAACCGTAGGTTCAGTATTGTTTTCTGACATTGCTATTTCTCTTGCATACCGAACTCAAAATTTAGCACCGGGGGCTACGGTGTCATTTACTTACTATACAATTTTTGATAATTCAGTTGTTGGCAATAGCGACTCAACAATTGCAATGTGCTATAACGGTTACGACCAATTTGTTTCTGATTCAATTGCCGATAGTTTGTTTATTTGCGGAGCCGGCGATATTAATGCAAAAGTATGTGGAACTAATGCTGAAAATTATGAGTGGAACTGGTTTCCCGCAATGGGACTTAATGTAACTACCGGATTAAATGTTGTTGCTACTGTAACCGATACCATCACTTATACAGCTACAGGAATTGATACAGTTGCGGGTGATACTTTAACATTTACTGTAGTTATGATTGCATTGCCATCGCCTAATCTTGTTGTTACACAACCCTCTCTTCAATGTTCTTCGTATGACCTAGGTACGTTAGTTTATATTGACAGCAATTTTGTTACACCGGTTACAGCGACTTTTCACACCGTTCCGCCATCGTCGGCATCCGATATGTCTAATTTAGACACGAACACTATTTTTACAGCAGATAATACGTTATACATGATGTTAGCTGCTGCGAATGGGTGTTATTCGATAGATACTGTGAAAATTGATATTTTTAATTTTTACATTTCATATTTAATTACTCCTACCGATTGTGGTATGTTTAACGGACAAGTTGAGGCAAGTCTTTCGTCGTTTGATGGTTCGTTAGTGTGGGGCAATGGCGACGTTGGAATGTTTGCCGATTTTTTGGCTGAAGGATGGATTAATGTTACCATAACCGATACTTCAGGAATTTGTAGCATTAATGATTCTGTTTATGTGCCAATGGATTCATTATTGATTACTACCAATTATTGGAATGAAACCTGTTTTTTAAATAACGGAATGTGTAGTGTGGTTTCTGCAAATTCAGTTGGTCCTTTATCGTATTTATGGAGTAATGGAGCAACTGCCAATTCGATAAGTGGATTAAATTATGGAACTTATTTTGTCACCGTAACAAACCCCGGTGGATGTGTTGCTGTCGATACATTTAATCTATTGAATTTGTCATCATCTTTTGTATTATCATCCTATGTTAATCCAACCTCATGTTGGTTGTGTACAGATGGATTTATTGTAACCGGTATTACAGGTGGATATTTGCCCGTTACATACACATGGAGTACAGGCGATACTACACCAAATATTTTTGGTTTAGCGCAAGGCTGTTATAGTTTAACAACGTCTGATGCTTCAGGTTGTTCAGAGGTAGATACGTTTTGTGTTTTACCGCCGTTAGGAGTTAATAACTTTAGTTTAGAAGATGGTAACGTTTCGGTTTATCCCAATCCATCCAATGATTTTGTAAACATTAATTCAACAGTAAACCTTCAATTGATAAAAGTATTTACTACCGAAGGAAAATGCGTTAGTTCATTAAACGTTAGCTCGACTTACGCAAAAATTAATGTTTCAAATTTAGAAAACGGAGTATATATTTTAAAAATTGAAACGGACATTGGTAGTCAAGAGAAAAAATTATTGATAGTAAGGGATAAATAGGATTCAAATAACTATTCGATAATCAAATAATTTGCTTTCGCAAAATCTCTTGTGCAGGCGTTAAAATGCCACCACTCGGTTTGAATTCCAAAAAATCCGGCAACAGCCATTATCCTTCTTAATTTAATTCTGTTATTGTATTGCTCTTTGGTGAGTTTTTTTTCATTGAGCATTATTATTTCCAATTCAGGATAGGCTAAACGAGAAGTGTCATCATAAGGTGTACCCATGTCCAATTCTTGTCCACTAACGGTGCACAAACTAACGTCAACCGCCATACCATAATTGTGTAAACTGCCATAATTCGGATTTGAAAGAAATTTTCCTTTTTTCCAAGCGGGTAAATTAACTTCATTCCACATTTGGCGTTGAATAGAAAGCGGTCTTACTCCGTCAAAAATTAAAAGTGTTAAGCTACTGTCTTCCGATTTCAAAACTTCAATTGCTTTTTTAATTTTTTTTGCCATTATAGGATGAACATAAACAGCATTCAATTCGCCGTATAAATCGCGTTGCATAAAATTATTGGTTGAAGTATAGCGTAAATCTATTTTAACTTCAGGAACTTCGCTTTGTAAATTAATAAGCCCTGATTTAACATAGTTTTTCTCAAAAAAACTACTGTCAACTTTACGTTCAATTGTTTTTTTTATTATTTTTTTACTGCTTTTTTTTAACGGAATTGAGGTTTCTGTTTTATTATTTCCGCAATGGATAAAGTAAATTGGTATTAATAATATCGAAAATAATTTCGCGCAATTTTTCACTCGATAAAAATAAGAAATTTAATTACGCAATAGACGAGCTTTTTTATAAGAATTAGATTCGGTAATTAATTTTTTTTATTCTGATTTTAAAATGATGAATTTCAAATATGGAAAATTCATTTTTCATTACGATGTGTGATTGGGTTATTATTATACGCGAAGGTGTTGTCTATTTATAAAAAAATTGAAATAAAAACAAATCATTTTTACGCAATATTCGAAGCTTTTTTTAAGAAAATTGTGCAATGACACGAATCAAAAAATGTGTCCATGAGCCTATTGGTAGGCTTGGAATTTTCAGCTTTTTCTGAACAACAATTGAAAAACATTGAAAAATAGTCGAAAAAAACACACTTTACAGTACCTGTAATTGAGCATGTTGGATGTATAGTGTTCGGTTTGATTCAACCGGAATTCACATTGCCACGAAATAGCTTTTTAAAGGTAGGTTTAACTAAGCCAATTCAATTATTTTTGAGGTGAATAATTGTTATGGGAAGAATTGTAATTTTTTTTAGTATAGCTGCGTTTTTGCAAAGTTGTTTAATGAGTGAAAAAAACGATACCGGTAAAAGGTGGGAAGAAGTGAATGTATATACGCATCGGCACTATGATGTTGATAAAGAAATTTTCAAAAAATTTGAGAACGAAACCGGAATTGATGTAAACGTGATTGATGATGATGCCGATAAATTATTGGTTCGTTTAGAAAAAGAAGGAAAAAATTCACCTTGTGATGTTTTTATGACTGTAGATGCCGGAAGATTAGAAAAAGCAAAAGATGCCGGAGTTTTGCAAAAAATAGATGATGAATCATTGCTGAAAACAGTTTCACCATTGCTGCGCGATAAAGACGGTTTTTGGTTAGCCCAAACCATTCGTGCTCGCGTTATTGCCTATTCTAAGGATCGTGTTGATACTAACGTATTAAGCACTTACGAAGATTTAGCCAACCCGAAATGGAAGGGAAAATTATTATCTCGTGGCTCCGATAATATTTACAATCAATCTTTATTAGCGGCACTAATTTCGAATTTGGGCGAATCAAAAGCATTGGTTTGGACAAAAGGTGTTGTTGCAAATTTTGCGCGTAATCCGCAGGGCAACGATAAAGATCAGGTTAAAGCCATTGCAGCAGGTGAAGGCGACATTGCGTTAGTTAATACTTATTATTATGGTAAAATGATTGAATCGGAAGATCCTGCCGAACGTGATGCGGTTTCAAAGGTAGCACTGTTTTATCCTAATCAAAACAGTAATGGCGCACACATTAATATAAGTGGAGCCGGAATTGCAAAATATTCAAAAAATAAAAAGAACGCGATTAAATTTTTGGCTTTTTTAATGCGCAATGATATTCAGGAAATGTTCGCCGCTGCGAATAACGAATTTCCTGCTAAAAAAGGTGTAAAAATAAAACCGATATTAAAAAATTGGGCAAAGTACAAATGCGATACCTTGGCGTTGCAAAAATTAGGTGGGCTTAACAGTAAGGCACTAAAAATGCTAAATGAAGCCGGTTGGAAATAATATGAGCGGCAGTTTTTCTATTACAAGAAAGTCATGGTTGATTTTAGCGCTGCTTCCAACATTGTTGTGCTTGTTACCGCTTTTTTTTATTTTTTATTCAATTTTTGAATTTAATTATGCCGAATTGATTGACGCATTTGATTATTTTTCAATTTCATCAGTTACAAATACGTTTATATTAATTGTTGGAGTTTTATTCGTTTCATTAATTATTGGAGTTGGCTTAGGTTATTTATTTGCGCACTATAATTTTTTTGGTTCAAAAGTATTTGAAACACTTTTTATGTTGCCAATCGCAATTCCCGGTTATATAATGGCCGTTGCCTATTCTTCGTTTTTTGAATATGGCGGAACTTTTTACCAATATACCGGCTTCTATTTTTCAATGATGAATATGACAGGCTTGATTTTGGTTTTAAGTTTTACGTTGTATCCGTATATTTATATAAATGCGCTTCACGCTTTTCGTTTGTCTTCCTCAAACTTTTCCGAATCGGGTTACGCTTTAGGCGCATCACGAACAAAAGTTTTTATAAAAATTATTTTCCCGCTTATTTTGCCTTCTGTTGTTGCCGGTGCAGGCTTATGTATGCTCGAAACGTTGAATGATTTTGGTGCATCATCCTATTACGGAATTCGAACAGTCTCGAATGAAATATACCGCTGTTGGCAAGTGGCACCATCGTTAACTGTTTTTTTATCTTTATTGGTTTTATTGGTTATTTTTATTTTGGTTGTTTTTTATACGTTTCGCATACGAAAACGCCAATTTTTTCAGGCCGCAAAATCAAAACCCATTGTTCAAAAAAAGCTTGGTAAAAATAATTTCATCTTTATTTTTATTTTATGTACAACTTTATTTTTAATCGTGTTTTTATTACCGGTTGCAGTTTTGGTTCACTATACTTTTAGAACCGGAGTGAATATTGATTTGAGTACCTTAATGGTTCGATCGTACAATAGTTTTTACATTGCAACTGTTGCAGCTTTAATTATTCTTGTTTTTTGTATTATTACTTCATTCGGAAAAATTGTAAATCACTCAAAAAGTAAAAATTATTTCTCAATATTGGCTGATTTTGGTTACGCTGTTCCGGGTGCTGCATTAGCAGTCGCTTTAATTTCTGTTTCAGTTTTTTTTGATAACTATTTGCCATTTGCAATTACGGGTTCGTTTGCTTTTTTAGTTGTTGCTTATTTTATTCGTTTTTATGCGGCAGGTCGTCAACCTGTTGAAAGTTATTTTAAACGCTTATCTCCAAATTTATTTTCAGCATCGGGTACATTGGGTAAAAAGCCATTTTTTACTTTGAGGAAAATTTATTGGCCAATATTGTTCCCGGCTTTTATTTCTATTTTTTTATTGGTATTAATAGATGTTTTAAAGGAACTGCCCTTAACATTAATTTTAAAACCATTTAATTTTGAAACATTATCAACTTCAGTTTATGGCTATGCCAAAGTGAATGAAAATGTATCTCAAGCCGCGCCTTATTCAATTTTAATTATTACTTTGGGAGTTATTGCGATGTTAATGTTACGCCGTGTCGAAAAAAAATATGGAATCGCTAAAAGTTAATCACATTTATAAAAAATTTGGGAACAAATCGGTTTTGAACGATGTTTCTTTTACATTGAACAATGGAGAATTTGGCTGCTTATTGGGTTCAAGCGGTTCGGGCAAATCCACTTTACTTCGTCTAATTGCCGGTCTTGAAATTCCCGATAATGGCGAAATTTATTCAAATGAGAAATTGGTTTCAGGAAAAAATTGTTTTGTGCTGCCCGAAAAAAGAAACATTGGTTTAATTTTTCAGGATTACGCTTTATTTCCGCACATGACAGTAAAACAAAATATTGAATTTGGATTAAAAAAGGGTGATTCAAAACAAATGATGAATGAGGCAATTCGTATTTTGGGAATTGAAAATTTATTGGGAAGGTATCAGCATGAAATTTCAGGAGGCCAACAGCAACGTGTAGCCATTGCTCGAAGCATGGCGGTTTCACCAAATTTATTATTAATGGACGAACCTTTTTCAAATTTGGATGAATGGTCGAAGGAAGAAGTTCGTGACGAATTAAAGTCATTACTTCGACAATTGAACGCAACTGTTTTATTTGTTACGCATCACGCCGGCGATGCAATCAGTTTTTCTGATAAAATAATGGTATTGCACAATGGTAAAATTTCTCAACAAGGCAGCACCAAAGAAATAATTGACTCACCAATAAATGCCGAAGTGGCAGGAATTTTCGGAAAAGTTAACTTGTTTTCAAGTGATGAAATTAATCAGTTGTTCAGTTTGCGTATGTCCTCAAACAGTTATTTTATTCGTCCGGGTGATTTCGAAATTTCTGCCGGTAATGAATTCAAAATAACTTCTGTAACTTACCAAGGCGAATATTTTGATGTAGATGCCGTTAAAAACAATAAAAAAATTCATTTGCATTTGCGGCAACTGATTAAGGTAGGTGATACCGTAAATGTTTTTCCGCTTAATGAAAAAATTCATACAAATAATAATGAAGAGAATTGATGAGGTTATCGCACAACTAAAGGAAAATCCATCCGATTCATTCTTGAATTATGCATTGGGATTGGAATATTTAAAAATTAATAATTTACAAAAGTCCATTTCAATTTTTGAAAACCTTATTCACCTTCATCCAAATTATCTTGCAACTTATTATCAATTGGGAAAATGTTACGAGTTAATAAACGATTTTCATAATGCGATTCGTGTTTATAAAAACGGGATGATGCTCGCAGCTGAAAATGGCGATTTTAAAACTAAGGGTGAATTGTATACCGCAATAAATTTAATTGAAGATTAATCTTTAATCGTGTAGCGTCCTTTCGAACTAATTGAGTAATGTAGTTTGTCCTTATGTTTATCAAAATTCAAATAAGCAATGTACAAATCGTCCCATAGTTCGTTTGTTTTTGGGTCGTTGTAAGCGGCTTTATAATTTTTAAGTTTATTATCGGTAAATTTGAACGGAAAAATATAAATTGGAATATCGTGCTTTTGATTTTTTGTTTCTACACAAAGCACATACAATTCTTCAATTAACTCATCGGTAATCGGAATACAACCAATACTCACACAATTACCATGTATATAAATATCACCACCGGGATCGTTTTTTCCCGAATAATAATTATCAGACAGGTTGGGGTAATTTACCTTGAGCGATAAATGATAATTGCTTTTAGGATTAAAATTTGAAATTGAATATAATCCTTCAGGAACTTGACCGTCTCCTTTTTTACGCTTAGGTCCAAGATTACCGCTTAATACACAAAAATCATAACTTGTGAAATGAGAATACTTTTTCTTTCCTTTCGATTTAATATGAACTTCTAATCGTTTTTCTTTTTTATAGGCGATTAATAACAATTCGAAATTATTGTACAAAAGAGAACTGTCGGTAAACTTTTTTTTTAACTTTTTTTCGGTATTTTCATAAGCGGTTTTTACGCGCAAATGTGTTAATTGAATGGATTTAAAATCGGGCTTTTGTACCATCATACCCAAAACTACAAAGCAAAAACCAATTTTGAACCAATTGAATATGAACTTGTACATAGTTTTGTATAATATTTGTTAACCCTAATCTAAAAATACGAAAGTTTTATATAATTTAAAAGCTAAATTTAACATGAATATGCGTCAATTCACTATAAAATTATTATTTGTCAGTGTTGCATTATTATTTATACAACCTGCTAAATCACAAACTTTAGATCCTGCTTCAACATATCGTAAATTCGAGCAAATTATTAGAATTATTTCTGATAATTATGTTGATTCGGTTAAAGAATCGAAATTGGTTGAGAAAGCTATTGTTTCGATGCTCGAAGAGCTTGATCCACATTCAACGTATATTCCAAAAGAAGAAGTTGAAGAAATGAATCGTGATCTTCGTGGAAATTTTGACGGAATCGGAATTCGCTTTCAGATTTATAAAGATACAATAATGGTTGTTAATACTATTCCCGGAGGACCAAGCGAAAAGTTGGGTATGATGGCCGGAGATAAATTTATTTTTATAGATAATGCCTCGGTTGCAGGTGTTGGAATTAAAACAAATGGTGTGCGTGATAAATTAATGGGTGCTCGTGGAACAAAAGTTATTGTAAAAATGCTTCGTAAAGGACAAAAAGATTTGATTGAATATACAATTACAAGAGATAAAATTCCAATTTTTAGTGTTGATGCTTCCTATATGGTAACGAAAGATATTGCTTATATTAAATTGAATAATTTTAGTGCCACTACAATGAGCGAAATTCATCAAGCGTTAGATTCGTTAAAAAAATCGGGAATGAAAAATTTGATTCTCGATTTACAAGGAAATGGCGGAGGATATTTAAGTACTGCCGAAGCATTGAGTGATGAATTTTTAGACGGTGACAAACTTTTGGTTTACACACAAGGCAGAACATACCCTAGAAAAGATACAAAGGCTTTCGCGAAAGGAAAATTTGAAAAAGGAAAATTGGTAGTACTTATTGATGAAAGTACTGCATCGGCAAGTGAAATTGTAACCGGTTCGGTTCAAGACTGGGATAGGGCTGTAGTGGTTGGTCGTCGTTCATTCGGAAAAGGATTGGTGCAAAAACCATGGAATTTACCCGATGGCTCGCAAGTGCGAATTACAACGCAACGGTATTACACTCCAAGCGGAAGATGTATTCAAAAATCATATGAAAATGGTGTTGATGCTTATCGTAAAGAAAAATACAATCGTTTTGATAATGGCGAAGCTTATTCAAAGGATAGCATTAAGGTGCCCGATTCATTGAAATTTTATACACGAATTAATAAGCGATTGGTATATGGCGGTGGCGGAATTATTCCCGATATTTTTGTTCCTATCGATACGAGCGAAAATTCAGTTTATTTTTCGCAACTTTGGAGAAAAGGAGCGTTCAATAATTTCTGTTTAGAGTACGTTGATAAAAATCGTGAGTTGTTAAAGAAAAATTATCCCGATTTTAATGTCTTTAAAAATAAATTTACAATTGATAAAAAAATAATGGATGATTTTATTGCGGCAGGCGAAAAAGAAGGTGTAAAATTCGTAGAAAATGATTTTAAAGTTTCGAAACGAATTATTGAAGTTCGACTTAAAGCTACAATTGCTCAAAACATTTGGGATTATAAAACTTTTTATCCGATTATTAATGACCTAAATAATTCTTTGAAAAAAGGAATTGATGCAATTAACGGATCTACTTTTAAAGATTTAAAAATTATATATTAATTAATATTCAATATAATTGCGGGCTTTATTTAGCCATTCATTTGTAACACCCACACATTTTTTTAATTCCTCTTCATTTTTAAAATCTCCGTGTTTATCGCGATAAGCGGCTAAAATAAATGCTATATTTTCATTCCTGAAATAGGGATGTTTTTTAAGTTCTTTTGATGAAATGGAGTTTATAGATATTTTTTGATGTTGTGTTGAAATTTTTACCTGAGATTTTATGATTTCTAAATTTTCGGGTCTTATACCGTAAACTTCACTCAATTGTTCGGTTGAAAAAAATCCACCCAATAATTTTCGATAAGCAATTATTTTTTGAGCTGTTTTTGCACCAATACCCTTCACTCCAATAAGCGCTATCGAGTCGGCCGAGTTGATATCGATTATTTCAGACTTTGTTTTTTCAATGTTTATTTTATTTAAGGTTACAGGTTCAATAATGGAATCGAATTTTAAATGAGAAAGCAATTCATTTTTCATTTCCGGTGTTATCCCGTATATTTTATCCAAATCATCAGCTTTTCTTATTTTCCCGCCCTTCGATAAATATTTTTTTAAAATAAGCGCGCCTCGTTTACTCAATCCGGCTTCCATTAATTCTGAAACTTCGGCTTTTGATAAATCACGGATAATAAAATCACGTTTTATTTTCGCATAATGATTTTTGGCGAATACTTTTTTTTCTTTTTCACTCTTTTGAATGGTTTCTATTTTTTCAACTTCTTTATTTAATTGAGCAATTTCATTGACTGAATATTCTTTTCGCGGCCAAAACCAAATTGTTAACGAAATTCCTACAATGATAATGATTAAAATGAGGTTGCCTTTGCGTTCCCATTTCGGCAATTGAAAAAATTGATCGGCTAACCACTTAAACCCTGACATAACGTATATATAACTTACGCAGATATACGGTGTTTAATGAAAAAATAATACACAGGAATTCCTAACAGGATAAACACAATACTTGCAATAGCGTACCAAAACATAAATACGGTAAGGAAAAATAAAACCCAAAGTATAAGCAATAAATACAACGCAGGTACTATTGGATATCCAAATGCTTTATACGGTCTTGAGTGATTTGGCATTTTTTTACGCAAAACAAATAAACCGCTAATGGTAAAAAAGTAAAAAAACAATGACGCAAAAGTTGCGAATATGATTAGTATTTTATAGGAGCCTGTCATGCATAAAATGCACGCCCAAGCACATTGCAACCAAATGGCAAACTGAGGAACTTCTGCTTTATTTAATTGCGCAGCTTTTTTAAAGAACATGCCTTGGCAAGCCATCACATAAAATAATCGAGCGCCCGCAAGTATAATTCCATTGTTGCATCCAAAAGTTGAAATCATAATTAAAGCAGCCATTATGTATTGCGCAACATCGCCCATTACCATATAGGACGCTGCAATTCCAACTCTTCCTTCATTGGCGAATTGCATTCCTGCATGGCGTACGCCTTGATCGGTAAAGGCAAGTGAAGCATCAATCGGTTGCCCTTTTAACGGTAATAATCCTAAGTATGCAACATTTGCCAAAATATAAATAACTGTAACTATAAATGTTCCTAAGAATAAACTTCGCGGTAAATTTTTTTCCGGATCTCGAATTTCTCCTGTTATATAAGTAACATTGTTCCAAGCATCGCTCGAAAAAAGTGAATTAATTATTGTTGTTGAAATCGCAATTAATAATGTAACAAATCCCAATTCTTCAATTTTTACTCCGTTTTTTGTAATAGTTGTTTTTTCGGCATACCAAGGGTCTGAAAAATTTTCGGCAAAGTATCCGCTTTTTATACCAATAATAATTCCTGCAATTATCAATGCAAAAAGCGCTATTAATTTTGATCCCGTAAAAACAAGTTGAATAATTTTTCCGTAATGAATTCCTTTATTGTTTAAAAATGTAAGCAGTAAAATGCAAAATACGCCCACTAAATTGCAATAGGTAACATTAATCTCGGCATCACCAAAATTATAAACGAAAATTGATTTTGTTAATTCGGGAAAAAAAACACCGGTAAATTTCCCGAATGCAACTGCAACCGCTGCTATAACTCCTGTTTGAATTATTGTAAAAACACTCCATCCGTATAAAAATGCAGGCAAACGACCAAACGCTTTATTTAGGTAAACGAATTGTCCGCCTGCTTCGGGAAACATAGCCGCTAATTCGCCATAGCTAAGTGCGCCAAATAATGTAATTACCCCTGTTAGTAACCAAGTCACCAATAGCCAGCCCGAACTTCCAAGGTCGAGCGACATATCGGTACTCACTAAAAATATACCCGATCCAATCATGCTTCCCGAAACAAGAAGTGTTGCATCAAGTAATCCTAACGATTTTTTAAATTGATGTGGTTTCATAAAAAATAATGGTCGACTATTTATTACGCCGGCCGTTATTTATTTTTTTTTTTATTCCTCGAGTTTGTTTAAATTGCTTTTTCTGCGACTGTACAGGAAGTAAACTACAATTCCTAATGTACTCCAACATAAAAATGCAATCCATGTTTCTTTACGTACAAAATACATTAAAGCAACATTAAAGCAAACACCTAATGTTGCGATTAGCGGAAGCATTGGTGTTTTGAATGGTCTTTCTAAATTTGGTTCTTTAACACGAAGAACCCAAACTGCTGCGCAAATCATCGCAAATGCCAATAGAGTTCCCATGCTGCACATTTCAGAAACACTATTAATTGGAGTTACCGCTGCTACAATTGATATAATTAAACCAACAAGTATTGTACTGCGAATTGGCGTTTTGAATTTGGGATGCACATATCCAAAAATATTTTTTGGCAATAATCCGTCTTTTGCCATTCCTAAAAAAATACGTGTTTGTCCCAGCATCATTACAAGCATTACCGAAGTTAATCCTGCAGTGGCAGCAATTACGATAATATAAACTGCCCAAGTTAATCCAACGCCCGAGAAAGCGCTCGCAACAGGTGCACGCATGTCTAATTGATCATAGCGAACCATTCCTGTTAAAACCAATGAAACTAAAATATAAAGTATTGTACAAATGACTAAGGATGCTATAATTGCGAAGGGAACATCTTTTCGCGGATTAATTGCTTCGCCCGATTGTGTTGAAACCGCATCAAATCCAATATATGCAAAAAACACGATAGTTGCGGCAGTTAAAACACCTACAATTCCAAAATGATTATCGCCTTTGTAGTCGGTATAAGCGTCGGGAATAAATGGCGACCAATTAGAAGTATCAATATAGAAAAATCCAACGATGATTACAAATAAAACTACGGTTACCTTTAAAACTACAATGAGATTATTTGTTTTAGCGGCTTCTTTAATTCCTTTTACTAAAATTGATGTAACTACCCATGTAATTAAAAATGCCGGCAAATTAAAGGCTAATCCGGGTAAGCTTATGGAAGAATAATGAGTTGCGAGTTCTTTTAAATTTGTTCCTGAAGCGATGTCAACAAATATGAATGATTTTTTTACTTCTTTAATTAATGAAAATGCTTCTGCTTTTGATTTTAAAGCCAATTTCATTGTTTCTAAATCGGGAAGTATTGATTGGATATAGGAAATAACATCTTTACTATTGGTGAGACCTAATGTTTTTAGTGCATCTGCTTTTTCGGCCAAGCCTGCTTTTAATAAAGCAATGTCCATTTTTGGCGAAACTGAAATTAAATATTCTTGCAGCTGTGTTACTCCGGTTGCATCAGCAAGTGTTTGTTTAGCGGTGGTAAAATCCATCATCAACCACATTGGTAAATGCACATGAAATAAATCCAGTAATTTTCCAAAATATCCACTCCAGCTTACTGCAACTGTAGTGGCACCCATCATGTATTCTAAAATTAAATTCCATCCAATTATCCATGCAAAAATTTCTCCTACTGTTCCGTAAGAGTACGCATAAGCACTTCCTTCTACAGGCAATACCGATGAAAATTCGGCATAGCATAATGACGCAAACAAACACCCAACGCCGGCAATTACAAAAGCTAGTGCCAAAGCAGGACCCGCATGGTCATGCGCAGCAATTCCGGTTAATGTAAAAATACCTCCTCCAATTATTGCACCTATTCCAAGCGAGGTAAGCCCCCATTTGCCAAGTACGCGCTTAAGCTCGTTTTTTTTCATATCAGCTTCAAATGCGCTGATTGGTTTTTTTCGCCAGATTGTTGACATAATTCGATTTTTTTAAGGTGCGTAAATATATACTTTTTTAGATATATCGTTACCAATTTCAAGGGTTAAGGTTTTCATGCACAATTAACGGTTGAAAGCATTGGGAATTAAGTGCTTTTAGGTATAACCGCATTATTAATTTTATCACCAAAATTGTAGATATATGGAAATTTCATTGGCAATTATATTCCTTGTAGGCTATTTATTAATTACCCTCGAAAACACAATTAATATTAATAAAGCGGCTACTGCTTTATTTACCGGTGTAGCCGCTTGGACGGTTTATATTTTTCTTGAAAGTGAACCTGATTTTGTAAATAGTGAATTGAATGCGCATTTATCGGATGTATCCGGAATATTATTTTTTCTCTTAGGCGCCATGACAATTGTTGAGTTGATTGATGCACACGATGGATTTAAAATTATTACCGATAAAATTAAAAGCACAAAAAAATCACGATTGCTTTTAACGCTTTCAGTCATTACTTTTTTTCTTTCAGCGCTTTTGGATAATTTAACCACAGCAATAGTAATGGTATCATTATGCCGTAAATTAATTGATCAACGTAATGACAGGCTGTTAATGTGCGGTATAATTATTATTGCTTCAAATTCAGGTGGCGCTTGGAGCCCAATGGGCGATATTACAACAACCATGCTGTGGTCAAACCATCAAATAACCGCAGCGCAAACCATTGTTCAATTGTTTTTACCGTCAATAGTTAGTTTGGCTGTTCCCTTACTAATTTTACTGCCGCGACTGAAAGGTAACGTAGTGCGCCCTAACGTTGAAGAAAAATTTGAAGGTGAAATTACAACCAATACCGAACGAAAAATTGTTTTGTATAGCGGACTTTCTCTCCTGCTTTTTGTGCCTTTCATAAAAAATATAACTCATTTACCGCCTTATATGGCCATGCTTGGCGCTTTAGCAATATTGTGGATTATTACTGAAGTTTTGCACCACAATAAAAATGATGAGGATAAAAATTTTCTGACTGTTACTTACGCAATTCGAAAAATTGACACACCAAGTATTTTATTTTTCTTCGGTATATTAATTACGATTGCTTGTTTAGAAAGTACAGGAATGTTACAGCACTTAAGCAATGGTTTGGAAAAAAATTTAGGCAACACAAATCTTATTGTAATAACCACCGGATTATTATCGGCTATAATTGATAACGTTCCGTTGGTTGCCGCAACACAAGGGATGTATGATTTAAGTTTGTATCCAACCGATAATTATTTATGGGAATTTTTAGCCTATAGTACCGGTACGGGCGGAAGCATTTTAATTATTGGTTCTGCCGCAGGAGTTGCCGCAATGGGAATCGAAAAAATTTCTTTTGGATGGTATTTGAAAAATATTAGTTGGCTTGCCTTATTAGGATTTTTGGCGGGTGCAGGAGTTTATATTGCACAACATTTAATTATTAAATTTTAAAGGATAGTTCTTACTCACTAACTGTTCAAGACTATTGATGTGCTACTCAAGTTCAACAACCGGCTCTCGATACTTTTTTATATCTTCGCAATCCCTATGAAAAATTTTCACCGCGCTTACGAAAGCGTAATTGAATATTTGAATCGAAAACTAAATCAACAACAGTTCTTATTGTTGTCGAGTTTTTTGGTAGGGTTAACCGCCGGAATGGCCGCCGTTATTTTAAAATTAATTGTTCATTACATCCAGGAATTATTTACTTACAATTACACCTTTACCGGAAATTCTATATTGTTTCTTTTTTTTCCAATGATAGGTATTTTTATTACTGTTTTAATTGTAAGAAAATTTTTTAAAAATAATCTCGAAAAAGGAAACGCATTTATCATTTACTGTATTCATAAAAAAAATGCACTTATTGATTCTTATCACATGTATGCACACATTATTACCAGCGCATTTACGGTAGGCTTTGGCGGATCAACAGGAATTGAATCTCCTATTTTACTTACAGGCTCTGCTATTGGCTCTAACTATGCGCGCACTTATCAAATTTCATATCAAGAACGATTGTTGTTAATAGCCGGTGGTACTGCCGCAGGAATTGGAGCTGCATTTAATGCGCCTATTGCCGGTGTACTTTTTGCATTTGAGGTTTTGCTCGCCAGTGCAAACGTATCAGCATTTATTCCAATTATTATTGCCTCGGCAACCGGAGCAATACTTTCAAAAATTATTTTTAATGAAAGCATTCTGTTAAATTTTAAATTAAAGGAAGAATTTAATTATTACAACGTTCCATTCTATGTTCTATTAGCAGTCATTTGCGGATTTGTTTCCGTAATTTACGGAAGGTTTTTTTCGCTTACCGAAGATTATTATAAGCGCCTTAAATTAAATCCTTATTGGAAAGCTGTGTTGGGTGGATTGTTAATTGCTTTGCTGTGTTTATTTTTTCCGCCATTATTCGGCGAAGGTTATTCCAGTATTAAAAATCTTGCCGATTTACATCCCGAGCGATTGGTTGAAAAAAGTGTTTTGCGTGAATATATAACGGGTCAGGGACTTCTGTTGGCATTTATGGCGGCAATTTTTATTTTGAAATCTGTTGCGGTGGGTGTAACATTAGGTACAGGTGGAAACGGCGGTAATTTTGCTCCTTCATTATTCGTTGGCGCATTTGTAGGTTTTTCTTTTACATACGCTTTAAAGCTTGTAGGTTTTACTGCCATACCCGAAAATAATTTTGGTATTGTAGCAATGGCCGGTGTATTAAGTGGAATTTTTCATGCTCCGCTTACGGGAATATTTTTAATTGCAGAAATTACCGGTGGTTACGAATTGTTTGTTCCGCTAATGATTGTTTCTGCCATCAGCTATCTCATTGCGCGTTATTTTGACCGCTACTCAATCGATACAAAAAAATTGGCGCTTCAAGGAATTTTTAAAAAACAAAGTGTTGACGAAATTGCTTTGCGCTCAATGAAAACTTTTGAAGTAATGCAAACTGATTATCCCTTTGTTAACGAAAATATGCCAATCGACCAAATGATTAATAGAGCAGTGGAAGAAGAAGAAATTATTTTTGCAGTTGTAACGAATGAAAATAAACTTATTGGAATTATTAATATCGAACAAATAAAAAAACAAATGGTTGATGCTGATTTACAAATTGGCTCGGTTAAAAATATTATGGTTCCGCCGCCGGCAATGATTTTAGAAAATGAGTCAATGCAAAATGTAATGAAAAAATTCGACTCAACAGACGCTTGGATTTTGCCCGTAGTGGATGTGAATTTGGTTTATAAAGGATTTATTATGCGTAATAAAATATTTGATTTGTACCGTACTAAAATGGCAAATTTAAGAAGCGAAAATAAAACCTTCAACTAATTAGTTCATATAACCGGCCTTCTTCCATGCATTAGCACCCTTTTGAATTAGTTCATGCAACTCTTTCTCATTAATCTCTTCTTCTTTTTTGAAATGAAAGCAGGTTTTGCCTTTCAAATGTTTGTATAAAGTTGGTATGCTCTCTTTTAATTCATCATTCATGTAGCAGGGAAAAAAATGAAAGGCTACTGAGTCTTTTCGCTGTGCAACACCGGCAAAAAACATTCCGGGAATTAATTTTTTGTCATGTCCGTATGGCACTTCTTTATTTCCAATCATTTCAAATTCTAATGGATTTTCTCCTTTAGACGTCACCATTTCAGGGGCGTTTTTTAATAGGCATTTTTTAATTTTAGCCACTATTTTTTTTCGCGTTTCATCAGATATCGCCATAACTAATCCTTATTAATTTTTCTTAACCGATAAGACACTAAGTTCAATTCGTACACAAAAAGCCAACAACACAAAACGGTGAATATTTATTATTCTACGTTTCAATAAAAGCAAAAAAATTTCTTTTGTGTTCTTTGCGTTCGCTTAGCACTTTTTGCGTTTAAAACATTATTATTTTAGTTTGTCTTCGATAATCCGCTTCAACATCATCATCTCTTTATATTTTCCTCGCGCTTCTTCACACGGACTGCCAAAATAACTTTTCCCTGCCAGTAAACGATCACCAACACCGCTTTGTGCCATTACGGTAACGCCTTTTTCAATATAAACATCGCTTTTCACTCCAACTTGCCCCCATAGGGTAACATTGTCTTCCATAATTACGCATCCTGCTATTCCTACTTGTGAAGCAAACAAACAATTTTTACCTATTATAGTATCATGACCAATTTGCACCAAATTATCAATCTTTGTTCCTTCACCAATGGAGGTATCACCTGTTAATCCGCGGTCAATGGTACAATTCGCTCCAATTTCAACATTGTCATCTATGATTACTCTTCCGCAACTGTACATTTTATCGTAAACACCATCTCGTTTTTTATAATAAAAGGCATCGCCGCCAATAACAGTATTCGATTGAATAACACAATTTTTTCCGATTTGTGTGTAATCGCGCAATACTACTCCGGGATGAATAATTGTATTTTCTCCAATAGAAACTCGATTTCCTATTATTGCGCCCGGCATAATTACCGCGCTTTGTGCAATGTTTGCGTTAGTTCCTATTACGTTAGTTTGGTATTCGGTTGGTCTGAAATGTTTATTGATTTTGTTAAAATCGGAAGAAGGGTTCGAGCTAATAAGTAAACCTTTTCCCTTAGGACATTTCACTTCTTTATCAATTAAAATGGTTGTCGCTTTTGAAGTCAAGGCCTTATCGTAGTATTTAGGGTGATCGACAAATACAATATCACCGGGTTCTACAACATGAATCTCGTTAATTCCGGTTATGCTATGATTTGCATCTCCAATAAATTTGCAATGGATTAAATCGGCAATTTCTTTTAAAGAATATTCTTTTGGTAGTTTCATGGTTATTCTGATTCTATATCGATTAAAATTCCTAAGCTAAAACGTGGCAATTCGGCATACGGATATTGATTTGTTCTTTTAAACATATTTCCTAATCGATAAGTTGCAACAAATTGAAAAAATGAAATTCCGTAACGCATTCCTACATTGTAATAAAACCAACGTGCATATTGCAGTTTTGAAAAAACATATTTTCCTTCTTTGGTTCCGTATAAGGGGTCTATTTTATCATGCACCACATATCTATTCATTGGTGAAAAAATTCCCGTGGTAAATAAATCAATGTATTTTCCCAAATGGTTTCCGCGCTTGTTTAAATTAAAGCGCCAAAAATACGACACGTCTAAAGTCAATTGCGAATATCGTTCGCGTTGATGTTTTACTTGACCTCCAAAAGTTTTTTGGTTAGTTTGTAAAATACGATATTGTCGGTACGTAATATACCAATCTATACCCGAACTAAAAACATTATTTCTTTTGTGTTTGTATCTTCCTCCAATTGTCCAATACGCCGACCGTAAAATTGAAACATCACTTGCCGAACTGTCTGTAGGTCCGCCAAAAAATCCAAACCCTCCTAAGCCTGCATAATAGTTTTCTCTGTTAGCTCCGATTTTTTTTGGAAGTGTGTCCAATTTCGGATATTGATGAATGAGGAATTCTTGGGCATCAAGTACACCCGATGTAAATAAAAAAAATAATATGATGATATGTTTATTCAATTTTTATTTAAAATTTTTATCCTTTTTTACAACTTAAACACTAAGTATCAAATCCTAATTCCTACAATCTAAAGTCTATTCAGGATCGCTATCGGGACTAAGGTCTAATGTCTATAATCTCTAATCTCACATCTCAATACTCAAATTTCCCTATGTGCCCTCTGCGTCTTCTTAGCGACCTCCGCGGTTAAACTATCATAACCTAAAAATCAATACTCATGGTATATCCCTTATAATAAAAACTTCTTGTCAAAACTTTATTGCTCTTAGGAATCGAAAAAATTTTTCGTTTTCGTACATTTAATACACCGTATTCGTCAATTTTAAGTGGTTTTCCTGTCTCATTGCATTTATAATAAAAATAACCCGGTTCATTCTCGAATACAAAAGCCGCCGACTCGCTAAAACTTTGATCGGCTACATGTGTTGATTTTTCAAATTTATTTTCGTTGTATTCTACAACTCGGTTTGACTCATCTTCTTCATTAAAGTAATATCCTCTTATTTGCATATACGATTTTTCAAATTTATTTTCATGAATAATTACATCCAATGAATCATTTCCTATGTGAATCATAAACGAAACAGAGGCTTGAATATTTTTATTGGTAAAATAGGATGCCCGCGGCACGCCATAACCATGTGCAAAATCAAAATACGGAAACAAATCGGCGCTTTTTTCGATTTCCTGCATAAGTTCATAGGCCGTTATATTTGGCAACATTTGTTTTACGCAGGCAGCAAACCCGGCAGTTAACGGGCTGGCAAAGGAAGTTCCTTGTATCGATTCAACTCCATCACTTCCTTTTGCCGCAATCACGTAACCGTATGCGCAAACATTCGGTTTAACTCGCCAGTCTGAACTTGGACCATATGAACTCCACGATGCTTGTATTCCTGTCCATGGACAAATTGCACCAACAGCCAACGCACTGTCAGCATCGGCAGGTGTACAAATGGTTTTCCAAACAATATCGCCTTCATTCCCGGCCGAACATACTACCAACATTCCTTTTCGATTGGCAATATTCGCCGCTTTCGACAATAAACTTTTTTTTCCGTTCATGTCTTTTTCAAAATATCTCCTGTCCGAATATCCAAGTGAAGTATTGATTACATCTGCGCCTTGTTTATCGGCTTCTTCCATGGCCATCATCCATTTTTCTTCTTCGCTAAATTTTTCATTTAATGCTTTCTCCGTTCTATACAAACAAAAATCCGCTTCGGTAGCTATTCCAATAGGTTCGTCATCTAACGTTCCGCCAACACACGATAGTACGGCTGTACCATGTGATGATCCTTTGTCAACATTTTCACTTTTTCTTATAAAATCCCAAGTGTGTTTAATGTGTTTTTCATCAATTAATTTTTTAATGCACTTGTTTTTTTTATATCCCGTAAATCCGGCATCAATAATAGCAACGGTAATTCCTTTGCCGGTTATGTTTTTATTTTTAAATAAGTCACCCTGCATTCGGTTAATTTGCCCGGCCAATAGTTTTTTTTCACCTTCATGCAAATCGGTGTAGTTGGTTTTGTTATTGCATACAACTGCAGTACTTCCAATAACGTCAAAGGATTTTACAAATGAAAAACGCATACAACTTTCTAAACGATTTAAATCGCTATACACGCAAACAGCATTAAACCAACGACTGATTCCGCTAATGCTGTCGCAATTTTTTTGAATCGTTCTTACATAATCATCGTTTACCGGTATATCATACCAATCGTATTCAGGCAATCCTTGCAACGTATTTCGTTCAAAATGTTTTTTAGTAAAATAGGATTTAGGATTAAATTCAACATTTTTTTTGTCGGTAAAAAAAAGCCAAGCTTTAACCTGTTGAGCACTAACGCAGTTAAAACATAAATAAAATAAAAATAATGCTGAAATTTTTTTCACTTGTCGGTAAAAGGTTTGTCTATTGGCTCCCACAATTCTACTTTATTTCCGTCACAATCCATAATCCAGGCAAATTTCCCATATTCATATTCTTCAATTTTTCCGATTTGTTCCACACCTTCTTCTTTTAAAGCCTTTATCAACTCTTCTAAATTTTCAACTCTGTAGTTGAACATGAATTCTTTTTCTGAAGGTGCAAAATGTTTGGTGTCGCTTTTAAATGGATTCCATGCCGTTGTACATAGTTTGTCATTTTCGGTGGTGTTACGCCAGGTAAACATACCGCCCCATTCGTTAACGGGAATTCCCAAATGTTTACCATACCATTCGCGTACTTTTTTAGGATCTGAACTTTTAAAAAAAATTCCTCCTATGCCGGTCACTCTTTTATTCATGAATTAACGTTTTATTGTGGCTAATTTAAGTGATTATGGTAATATAGCGATTGTTCTCTTTGCTATTTTTCAACCCAAATGAGTATCCTGCCCCAATTTTTACGCCCCGGCGATAAAGTAGCGTTAATTGCTCCCGCCCGAAAAATTACTCCTCAAGTTATGCAATTTGCTATTGAATACCTTATGGATCACGAATTGGATGTTATTATTGGTAATAATACTTACGGAAGTAATCATCAGTTTTCGGGTACTGATATTGAAAGAGCATCAGACTTTCAATCGGCTTTAAACAATCCTGAAATAAAAGCGATTTTTGCCGTGCGCGGTGGATACGGTTGCCTGCGCATTATCGATCAACTTAAATGGGAAAAATTTAAAACAAACCCAAAATGGATAATTGGGTTTAGTGATTTAACGGTTTTTCATTCGCATGTTTATAACAATACTAACGTATGTACCATACATGCTGAAATGCCTGTAAATTTTTCTGAACACCGTGACTCTTCGCTTACGTTAATGCATCTTTTAAAAGGGAATACGCCAAAATATAATTTTTCGATTCAAAATGCCTTGCGCCCGGCACGAGTAACAGCACCGGTTATTGGTGGAAATCTTTCGCTGTTGTACGCCTTAAAGGGGTCTAAGTCTGATTTTGATTACAATGGAAAAATTTTATTTATTGAAGATTTGGATGAATATTTATACCATATCGATAGAATGTTGCTTTCGCTAAAACGTGCCGGTAAATTTGAAAATTTAGCAGGTGTTATTGTTGGCGCTTTTAGCCAACTAAAAGACAACAATATTCCCTTTGGTAATGACGATACAGCAATAATTAAGGATATATTTTCAGAATACAATTATCCGGTTTATTTTAATTTCCCGGCCGGACATACAGCCGTAAACTATGCTTTTGTTATTGGGTACAATGCTACTTTAGAGCCCGAAGGGTACAAGGTTAAATTCATTCAACAGTTCGCAAAATAATTTCATAAAAAAAAACCACGCTTTTGGCGTGGCTGTAATTTTTATTTTTTGAATTCTTTATAATCCTTGGGAATGTCAAAGTCTGTATCATTTATACCCGTTTTTGTAACTTTAGTCACTTTTAATTGAGTAATAACAGTACCATCTAATTTTTTTTCAATTCCCATCATTGGGAACATACCATCTACACCGGTTAATTTTTGAAAGTATATTGACAATTTATCTTTTCGTTTCAATGTTTTTAAGAATGGCACAAAAAAATCAAACTCATTACCGCCAACATAAAAACTGGTAATTCTTTGTTCGGCCTCACACTTAACAGTATATTCGGTACAGCTATAACCTGCAACATCCATTTTTTTACCCGTTTTGTTAATTTCAACAACAACATTCATGTTCGGATTTTTATGAGGTACTGCGCTATAAAGTTTGCGATCGGGCGAAAGATTAAAAACTTTTGAGGTTGTTGTGTTCACCAACATTATACCTTGCAAAGTGCCATCGGTACCATAATCTTCAATGCGAATTTTATCGCCCTTAATGTGGTATTTGTACTGAATAGCAGTTGAACCTGTTTTCTTTTCAAATTCAATAATGCCTTCAAAAGGTGCATCGGGCGGGGTAAAACTCATAAAAAGCGCCGTAATTCCCGTTATTACGACTGAAAATAATGCCAACTTCTTCATAATTACTAACTTTGTACGATAATTTACAAGTATTGTTCCAAAGTAAGGAAAATAATAAGATCAAAGGTCAAGTTGGCGAAGAAATTGCTCGACGGTATTTAGTGAATAAAGGATTTAACATTGTTGCAACAAATTGGCGAACAGCACATTTAGAGGTCGATATTATTGCCGAATATGAAAAGTATATCGTTTTTGTAGAAGTTAAATTGCGTTATCCCGGTACTGCTTTAGAACCGCACATGACTGTAAATCGAAAAAAACAAAAACATTTGGTAAAAGCCGCAAATGAATATTTATTGCAAAATAATGAAGAGCGTGAGGCTCGGTTTGATATTGTAAGCATTTTAGTTGGCACCGGCGAAAAGCCTTTAATAGAGCATTTTGAAGACGCTTTTTACGCCGGTATGTAATTGAATTAAAATCTTAAACAACAGAAGTGCTGATGCGTTAGTTATTAGCCATACCTTTATACAAATAAAACAATGGGAACACCAAGAAAAGATTTCAAAAAAAACGATCGTTCACGAAAATTAAGCGATAAATCGGGTAGAGGAGATAAAAAATTCGGCGGTAAAAAATTTGATCGTGATCAAAAACCGCATTATAAAAAAAAGAGCAACAATCATGAGTCTTTTCGTAAAAAAGAGGGTGATGAAAAACCATTTCGTAAAAAATGGAATAGCGATTCGCGAGAAGGCAAAGACGACAGAAAAAAACATTTCAATAAAGAGGACAAACCTTTTCGAAAAAAATGGAACAGCGATAAAGACGGCGATAGAAAAAAATACAACCGCGACGATAAGTACGAACGCAAGGATGACCGAAAGAAAAAATACGATAATGACGATAAACCCTTTCGCAAAAAGTGGAGCGACGGTAATAAATTTGATCGTAAGGATGATCGAAAAAAACATTACGATAAAGACGATAAGCCTTTTCGAAAAAAATGGAATAGCGATAAGGATGGTGAAAGAAAAAAATACAACCGCGAAGATAAGTTTGAACGTAAAGAGGATCACAAGAAAAAATATGATAATGACAGGCCGTTTAAAAAAGATGGTGAGGATAAACCGTTTCGTAAAAAATGGGATGGCGAATATACCGATAAGAGTTTTCGTTCAAAAGACAGTAAATACGGTAAAGAGAAATACGGCGATAAAAAAGATCGCGGTTATTCACGAAAAGACAAACACAATGATTCAGGAACAGATGAAAAGAAAAAATTCAAATTTGATCCCGAGTATAAATTTAAAAATGAATTCAAACGTAAGCAGCAAGATGAAGTAGGTGATTTTTATGATAGTGACGAACATTATAAAAAGAAACGATCGTTTGATAAAAATAAAACCGATTATGAAAAATTAATTAAAAAATCGGAAAAAAATCGTGGTAAAGATGAAAAAGCCAATGACGGTTTAATTCGTTTGAATAAATACATTGCAAATTCAGGAGTATGCTCACGTCGCGAGGCCGATGATTTAATTGTTAGCGGAGCCGTTAAGGTAAACGGAAAAGTAGTTACTGAATTGGGAACAAAAATTAATCCGAACGATAAAGTTCAATACGGCGGCGAAACCATTAAAACCGAAAAGCACGTTTACATTGTGGTAAATAAACCTAAGGATTATATCACAACAATGGATGATCCCGAAGGAAGAAAAACCGTAATGTCATTGTTGCGCGGCGCGTGTAAAGAGCGTGTTTATCCCGTTGGCCGTTTAGACAGGAATACCACCGGCGTTTTATTGTTTACCAATGATGGTGAATTGACAAGACGATTAACGCATCCAAAATTTTTGGTGAGTAAAATGTATCATGTGAGTTTAGATAAAAATTTTACGCGCGACGATTTGGAAACATTGCGTAATGGTATTGAGTTAGAGGATGGTTTTATAAAACCCGATCAATTGGAATTTACCGGCGATGGGAAGAATGAATTGGGAATTGAAGTGCATAGTGGAAGAAACAGAATTGTACGCCGTATGTTTGAGCATTTAGGTTATCAAGTAATAAAACTCGATCGTGTGCAGTTCGCAGGCTTAACCAAAAAAGATATTCAACGCGGCAAATACCGTTTTCTCAATGAAAAAGAAGTTGGGTTTTTGAAGATGTTGTAAGGGGAAAGATTAGATATTAATTAACCAAAATGTTAGTCTAAATTATGGGGTACATTACAAAATCTACCCTACCAACTCTAAAAACAATCCCAATTTTAAGCGATCGAGGTTGCTTAATTTTGGTTTATCGCTTATTAAATTTTCAATAAGCAATTCCTTGTCGCGCAAGTAAAATCGTTTTACCAATTTTATCATTCGTGTTTTGCGTATTTTTTCGTAAAAACGTATTAAACGCACTTCGTTTCCTAAAATGCCTTGCTTATACAATTGCGCCATGTTTTGAATAGCGTTTAACTGTTTTTCAATAAATGCAGTTGCTGTTTCAAGTCCGTCGTGTAAAACCGCATTTTCAATATGTATAATTTTTAAACCGGCGCGTTCAATATCTTTCGCAAAAAGGGTGTCTTCGTGTCCATAACCTTTTACTTTTTCATTAAATTTTACTTTTTCGAAAAAAGCTTTTGGAACAAAAAAATTATTGGTTTTAAAAGTACCGTAAGGGTTTTTATTGCGTTTTTCAAAAGGTAAACACTCTCTTTCAACGCCGTATTTATAATGCAAAAAATATTCTTTTCCTTTTGGTTTTTCGTAGTTGGTGCCGCCGTACAATAGCGTGTCGGGCTTTGTTAATTTTAAATAATTCGCTAAAAATTGATTATGGCACAACAACGAATCTCCATCCAAAAAAAGCAAGTATTCGTATTTTGCCTTTACAGCTAAATAATTTCTAATCTTGCTTCTTCCAAAATTTTGAGGCAATTCTTCGTAAGTGACCAAAGGGTTAGTTGAAAGTGCGCGATTTTCAATACAAAGTTGAGGTGAGGCGTCATCAACAACAATAATTTGGGCAATTAAATTTAATGCTTCAATTTGTTGCATTAAGGAATTAACCAAATTGCAAACATTGGAATTGTAAACAGGAATACAAACCGAAAGCATTATTTTAACGGATTAAAATGCGCGGCAGGATTTACTTCAGTCAATTTTCCGTTTTCGCAGCGCAATGTTTTAAAAGGGAATTTTTCCATTATCGTATAATCGTGTGTAGCCATTAACACTGCTGTACCTGTTTTGCTAATTTCAAACAATAAATTCAATATCTCTGAAGAGGTTTCCGGATCAAGATTACCCGTTGGCTCATCGGCTAAAATAATTTCAGGTTTATTTAATAAAGCGCGAGCAATTGCAACGCGCTGTTGTTCGCCACCCGATAACTGATGCGGATTTTTTTCGCCTTTACCTGCTAATCCCAACTGCGTAAGTAACTCCTCGCAACGCTGATTCATTTCTGCTCTTTTTCTCCATCCCGTGGCACGCAAAACAAATTTTAAATTTTCATTTACACTACGGTCGTTTAACAATTGAAAATCTTGGAAAACAACGCCTAATTTTCTTCTCAAATACGGAATTTTTCGACGTTTTAATTTCAATAATTCATAACCGGCTACATTTCCTTTGCCGTGCTTAAGCGGTAATTCGCCATAAAGTGTTTTTAACAATGAACTTTTGCCACTTCCTGTTTTACCTACCAAATACCAAAATTCGCCTTTGTTCACCAAAAAATTTACCGCATCAAGTACAGTACTTCCGGCTTGTTCAATGGTGCAATTGGTTAACGCAATAATGGGTGATGATGGAATTTCCATTCCTACAAATTTGCGTGTATGTGGTGTAATTTTTTGCTCAATAATCGTTATGTGTTAACAGTATGGCGTTGAAAAGTAGGGGCAATTGTGAAAATTGTAAGCGATACATGGTAATATTTTTAACCATGCGTCAATTCGTCCTGATTTTAATCTTCTCATTCAGCTTTTCGCAATTTGTCGGTTATTCGCAACGAACGGCTGCTTTTCGTGATGTTGAAAGCGTTTATCGTAACGCGCTTGATTTTTACGCCAAGCAACAATATTCAATGGCCGCCAAACATTTTGAAGAAGTTGTTGCCGCGCTTAAACCATCAACTAACGAGATGTGCATTAACGCAAAATACCATATTGCGCTTTGCCATTTGTATTTGTACCGTAAAGATGCCGAGCGCTTATTGCTCGATTTTTTAAGAGATAATCCGTACGCCTCACAATGTTTAACCATTCATTATTTATTGGGAAAACATTATTATAAACAAAAAAATTATAAAAAGGCAATTGAGCATTTTATATCGGTTGATAAATTTGCATTGAGTGAGTCGCAATTGGCCGAGTATTATTTTAAGTTAGGTCATTCTCAATTTCAGCTAAACGATAAAACTTCAGCGCTCAATAATTTTAATGAAATCAGGAACACCGAAAATACGTATAAACTTCCTGCAACGTATTATTACGCACACATTTCATACGAGGAAAAAAAATACCAGGCTGCTCTCGAGAATTTTTTGAAACTCGTAAAAGAGAACGGATATTCGAACATTGTTCCTTATTACATCACACAAATTTATTATTTCCAAAGCGAATATGCAAAAGCCATTGAAACCGGTGTGCCTTTATTGGATTCCGTTGTTCCAAAACGAGAAGCAGAATTGAATCTGGTACTGGGTTCATCATACTATAATTTAAAAAAATACGATCAGGCGTATCCTTATTTTGAAAAATACGCATCCATTGGTGCGCCGGGTCGCGAAGAAAGTTATCGAATCGCTTATTGTGCTTTTGAAACCAAACAATATTCCAAAGCAATTTCATGGTTTAATAAATGCGTGAATATCGATGATCTTTTAGCGCAAACCGCATGGTATCATATCGGAAATGCCTATATAGCATCTTCAAAAAAGGAAGAAGCGCGAAATGCTTTTTCGCAATGCATGAAAATGGATTTTGACGCGAAGCTGAAAGAAGATTCTCATTACAATTATTCAAAACTTTCGTACGAATTAGCGTATAATCCATACCACGATGCAATTGTAATTGTAAAACAATACATTGATAAATATCCTGAAACACCGCGAGCCGATGAGCTCAAAAATTATTTGGTATATATGTTTATAGCCGGTAAAAATTATGAGTCGGCTTACTCAACGCTAAGCGAAATAAAAAATAAAGGAATTGAATTGCAACGCGCGTTTCAATTGGTTTCTTTTAATTTAGCCACCGATTATTTTTTGAAAGGTGAATTTGATAAGAGCAAAAAATATTTTGAAGAGGTAAAAAAATATCCGGTTGATAAAAATTTAAATACTGAAAGCAAATATTGGATTGGAGAACTTTTTTACAATCAGCAGGAATGGGATAAGGCCATTGACGCCTATAAACGATTTTTGGAAGAACCCGGGGCAATTAGCAGTAGGTTTTACAATATTGCTCAATATAATTTAGGCTATTGTTATATTCAAAAGGGTTATACTTTGGGAAATAGTTTGCGAAAATCGGCCGATAACGAAAATTCAGCTACACAAATGAATGAAATGTACACACAAAGTTTATTTCATTTTAGAAATTTTGCCGATTATAAAAATGAAAAGGATGTTGTACGATTGAATGATGCGTTTTTAAGAATAGGTGATATTTATTATGTGCGCATGGATAATCCAACGGCGCTAAAATATTATGACAAAGCGTATTCTTCAGGCGGTACAGGACGTGATTACGCGTTATTTCAAAAAGCAATGTGTGCCGGATTCAACAATCAAAAAAATGAAAAAATCACTATGCTTAAAACGTTGTTGAGCGATTATAAAGCTTCCAAATATATTGCCGATTCAAAATTTCAAATTGCCGATTCCTATCGTGTGTTGGAAGATCGCGCAAACGCATTGCTGTTTTACAATAAAGTAATAAAAGAGCATCCCGATAAATTTTCAATGGTTAAGGATTCGCGTTTTGAAATCGCATTAATTGATTATAGAAATAAAGATTATGCGAAGTCTGAAAACGATTACAAGGCGCTGTTAAAAGATTATACAACCGCCGAAGATATAGATGAAGCGCTTGATGGATTAAAACCCGTTTACGCCGACCAAGGAAGAATTGATGAATGGGTTGCCTTGGTAAAACAATACAATAAATTCGATTCGAAAAAAGACAAAGCTGATTCAACGTACTTTGAAACCGCCGAAGATTTTTATTTCAAAAAAGATTATACTAAAGCAATTGAGTATTTGACCGGATACTTATCGCAATTTAATCCGGGTCGATTTGAGATACAAGCCAACTATTACATGGGCGCAGGTTTGGAAAATTCGGGAAAAATTGATGAAAGCATTTCTTACTATGAAAAAGTGTTAACCTATACCGAAAATGCCTATACACGATCGGTAACAAAAAAATTAGCCGGTTATTTCTTCGATAAAAAAGAATGGCCAAAATCAATAGAATATTATTCAAGAATTGAACGAATTAGTACCGATGAAGCCGAATTGCAATTTGTACGATTAAAAATATTGCGATCAAATTTTGAATTGGGAAACGTAAGCGAAATTACAAGCTACGCACAAAAAATTCTTGACAATAAAACATCGATAGATGATGAAAAAGCCGAAGCCTATTTTTTAAGAGCTAAAACAGCATTTGCAAACAATAACACAAACGATGCCATTAGCGATTTTAAGCAAGTTGAAAAACTGACGCAAAAGGAATGGAAAGCCGAATCAACTTATAATTTGTGTTTGATGAAACAAAAAAGCGGTGATTACAAACAAACCGAAAAAGATCTTTTTGTATTCTTTAAGCAAAAACCAACCTACAATTACTGGATGGCGAAAGGATTTATTTTATTGGGTGATAATTATGCATTACTTGGTGATACAACACAAGCCAAAGCTACTTTACAAAGCGTTATTGATAAATACAATAAACCCGATGATGGAATAATTGACGAAGCAAAACAACACCTCGACACAATAATTAATAAAGAAAATAGGATGCAGGAGGAGCGAAAAGTGAAAGTAAATGGCAATGAAACAGAAGAAAATAAGGAAGGAGAGAAGCAATAATGAATTTAGGAATTTTTGAAATAATCAAATTGCGAAATAAAGAAACACTTAGGATTTTGTTGTTGTTGTTGTTTATTCTATTTGCAACAATAGTTTTTGCGCAACCGGGCACACAAGAAACTGAAATTTTTTCTACTTCAAGCAGAAAAGTGGAGCGAGGTGAAAAACTAAAAGATAAACCGGCGTATCGTGATTCGGTTTTACAACAGCAAAATGTAAAATATACATCACTCACCACTCAAGCCAATACCACCATAGTTCCGGAAGTATTAAAGCCGGCTAACATTGTTCCTAATGAGTTGTTGGATAAATTGTATCGGTTTTATGTTAAAGGCGGTTTAGGAATGTATTCAAATATTTTGGGCGAAGTTTATTTTAATCAAGAACGTAACGCCACCAAGGATTATGGATTTTATTACAAGCATTTTTCATCGCAAGGCGGAATTAATGATTTATCCTATAACGGATTTAGCACTAACGATGTTGGATTGTACGGAACTAAGTTGTGGAAGTCTTACCGTACTTCAGCAACGATAAATTATAAGCGAGATTTACTGCATTATTACGGTTTCAACAAAGATTCCTTTGATATTTCGAAAGACAAAACCAAGCAAATTTACAATACACTTTGGATTAAATTAGAAGGATCGACTACTTATAATAGTGACAGTTCAAAAATTTCGCACAGTGAAAAACTATGGTATCGTCCTTACTTTGATCAACGTGGTGCGCAAGATCATAATGTTAGATTAGAATTAAACGGCGGCAAACGTGTAAAAAAGGAATATTATTCACTCAATTTATCGATTGATTACAACAACATGTTTGATGATAGTGTTAAGACACTTAAATTGTTTAAAACGCCAACAATTTATTCGTACATAAAACAACAGCAAAATTTAATTCTAACTTTAAATCCGTCGGTAACCACTACAACCGGCAATTTGAAAATAAAATTCGGTTGTATTGCTAATGCCGACGCGTATGACGCGGGTGCAAATTTTTATTTTAACTTTGATGTTGAAGCTGCTTATAGCTTATTTAATGATATTTTTATTCCCTACGTTGGTATAAATCGAAATACCATTCGAAATTCGTTGTACACTTTGTCACAACAAAATCCGTTTATACTTACCAATAATAGTTATACGAACACCAATCAAAGGTTAAATGTTTTTGGCGGCTTTAAAGGAACATGGAGTTCAAATTTGTCTTTCAATAGTAAAGTAAGCTTTTCACAAAATCAAAATGTTCCGCTATTTGTAAATGATACAATGTATTCTTTTGAAAATCGTTTTGCTGTTGTTTATGATAATATAGATATTTTAACTGCCGACGCGCACATTTTATACCGCGGCGGCTCAAAATGGCATTTCTTATTTGGCGGCACTTACTTTTCATACAAACCGTCAAACGAAAAATTTGCATGGAATATGCCTCAATTTAAAGTGTATTCGACCCTCGTATATAATTTAAAAGATAAATTTATTGTTCGCTATAATTTAGATTGTAACGGTAAACGTTATGCGTATTCATTGTTACCGGTGAAAGGAGGGACTGCGCAGCCTGATGGAAAATCGATATTTACTTTAAAACCTTATATTGATACCGACATTCAATTCGAGTATAGATATACAAAAAGAATTTCGGCTTTTTTAAATTTCAATAACATTACAGGAAAATACAATCGCTGGTATCAATATCCTACACAAGCGTTTAATGTCATGGGCGGATTGACGTTTATGTTTTAGTTTTGAACCGAGAGTGCGTTGAGAAGACGATCAGGACGCGGAGTTTTTTCAACACTTAAGGCAGAAAAGAAATCATTTAAGAACACTTTAGAGAATTCTGCGTTAATCTGTGGTTTCTGCGAGAGAAATTTAACACTAAGCAACTAAGTGCACTTAGTTTCACTAAGAAAGCCTGTATTTTTCTGAGAAATCTGTGTGAAATTATTGCCACAAAACATCTAACTTCTAATGTCTTAGGTCTACTAATCACCCAAGTATCTTATCCTTTTTATACCCGTCTTTGAATTTGTTTTCTATAAATTCAATAATTTTTCCCGCAATATCAACTTGTGTTGCACCTTCAATGCCTTCTAAGCCGGGTGAAGAATTTACTTCGAGAATTAATGGCCCACGTGATGATTGCAACAAATCCACACCGGCAACATTTAGGCCCATTGCTTTGGCTGCTAAGAGCGCAGCGCGGCGTTCGTCACGTGTTATCTTAATTACTTTGGCACTGCCGCCACGATGCAAATTAGAGCGAAATTCGCCTTCTTTTCCCTGGCGTTTCATGGCGCCAACTACACGGCCATTTACAACAAAGGCACGAATATCGGCACCGCCTGCTTCTTTAATAAATTCTTGTACTAAAAAAGAGGCGTCTAATCCGTAAAATGCTTCAATAATAGAGTGTGCCACTTTATCGGTTTCTGCCAATACAACACCAATGCCTTGTGTTCCTTCAAGCAATTTAATTATTACAGGAACACCGCCAACTTGTTTTAATAATCCTTCAATATTTTTTGGATGATTGGCAAAAACAGTTTTTGGAATCCCAATATCATGTCGTGAAAAAATTTGTAAACTTCTTAATTTGTCACGTGATCGGGTTATTGCTACCGATGAGTTCACTGCAAATGTTTTCATCATTTCAAACTGACGAACAACTGCAGTGCCGTAAAAAGTACAGGAAGCACCAATACGCGGAATGATTGCATTCACTCCTGTCACTTCTTCCCCTTTATAAAAAATTCGTGGTTTACCATGCTCATTCAACATCGTACATTTTAAATGATCAAGTACAATGCATTCGTGACCTCTTGCAATGGCGGCTTCAACAATTCTTCTTGTCGAATATAATTTTGGATTTCGTGAGAGAACAGCTATTTTCATTTGTATAAAAGGCTCGTTTGCTAAAGATAATAAATTATTGGTTTGTAATTATTCCGAATTTCTAATTCCTAATTGAAAGTCACGTATTAAAAGTCTAAAGTCTCGTCTTTCATCTAAGGTCTAATCGCTAAGGTCTCAAATCTCAACACTAACCACTCACGACTTTCTTTTCCCCGACAGTATAAAATTCCTCCCGGCATCAACCAAAAAATACCCATTCAAGAATTTTCGACCCAGTAATATCGGGTTCTTCATTTTTTTACGGTTACTTAAAGTAAAATCAGAACTAAATTCATGTTCGCCAATTTCCAAATTTAATTTAACAACATATCTTTTTTCGCTCATTCCATTCGAACTTTTTACAATTTTTATTTTGAATTGATTAAAAATTAAAGTGTGATTTTTATTCAAAATTTCGGCGCGTAATATTTTTTTACCACGTTTTTTTTCGACCCAAAATTTTTCGCAATGTACACTCGATGATTTTGCGCCGGTATCTATGCGTGCGTAAACACGATTGCGTGAAACATCGGTTAATCGTATTTTTTCTCGTGCTCCAATTATAATTTTCTCGTGCATTTTTTTAAATTGTGAATAAGGTTATCAACAGATGTTGGATTCTATTAAGGTTTCGTTAACAAATTTAAAAACTTATATGACTTATCTTTGCATTATGATAAAAGCAATAGCGCGATTATTGGTACTCGTCATATTTCTTATTGTACCGCGGTTAACCGGTCAAAACATCAATGTAAATCTGTCAAAATCATACTGTTCATACGTACCTGAAATGAACCTTGATAATGTATATCAAGAAATATTATTTAATAAAATTAAACACCCCAATATTGTATTACGCCAAGTAATTATCGAAACAAGATGGTTAAAATGTAAAAATTGCTCAATGAAATTTAACAATCTGTTCGGATTTACAACTCGAAACGGTTATATGAAATTTAAAAATTGGACTGAAAGCATTGCTTATTATAAAAAATGGCAAAATAGAGTGGGTGTTGATGAAATCGAAGATTATTATGCTGTTTTAAAACGTGCGCATTTTTCTACCGGCGAAAAATACAATAGTCATTTAAAAAGTATAGACATTAATTGTTTTATCGAAAACTTTGAAGCAACCAACTCGGTAATTGAGTAAATTCTTTTTTGCGTTTTTTTTCAAATTCGAATATTTTTTTTCCTAATTTTTCAAATAACGGAAATGCAATTTCATCATATTCGTATTTATCGTCGTTTAAAATACCATCTTCATTTACATAAATTCGTGCTGCCAGAAAAAAATCGGTTTTCGAGTTTTCATCGGCAAAATACATGCAATCGGTAATAAATCCATACGATTTCCCCACAATATTTACAATTCTAATGTTTTTCTCGGCTTCATAGTTGCCTTGTCCCGTGTACAAGTAATTGGTGTAATTCTCGGGTAAATTAATGCAGTCAGTGCTCGATACAATTTTATCCTCACTCGGCCGCATTCCTAAATAACGTATCAACAACATACGTTGTTCGGGTGTTATTGAGTAGAATTGATTGTTTTCTGTTGTATCCGGATTAACCAACTTAACAATTATTTCCATTAATGTTTCCAATTTTACGGCGTTGTTTTGCGAAAAATTTTTAGGACGATTTTCGATTTTATTGTCATTAATTTTAACGGCTTTTCCAACTTTTAGGCCTTTTTTGAAAATGACTTTTTTGCGATCGGTTATACTTTTACGTTCTTTAAAATAAACGGTTGAATCTGGTAAGGCAATTGCTTTCATTGCTGTTGATTCTTCCACATCATCCCCAATGCATGGTGTAAACCGATGAGCGATTTTTAAGTCTTTTTCGACAATTGCTTTTTCGCCGTTCGAAAAATCAAAAAGAATGTTGTAGTAATCGTTATTGCTATACATTAACATTTCACTAATCATTTCATTAACGCTTAAATTTTCGGGCGAACTATTGGCGCGAATAATTTCGCCGGGCTTACAAACGGTTGAATCATTAAATCCATTGGTGAAAATAAATTTTTCAAGATTCATTCCACATAAATTTGCTGCTTTTGAAACGCTAATCGGCGCATTTATTTTCAAATATTTGTTTTGTCGGTTTAAATATTTTTTTCCTCCGCAAAATGAAGTATCAATCGGGTAAAGATACCAGTCTCCCGAAGGGACAGTATTGTTTTTTTTAATAGTATTGATGAGTTGAAAAGTGCGCAAAGCAATAGGTAATTTTACCGTACTTGCAGGATAAAAATAAGTATTCGCATCGCCAAACCGATATTTTTTAATCTCATCTTTTTTATTCAAATTACGATTTATTTGACCGTAAATAATTTCAAACCGATATTTCTTGTTTTTTTTGAAAACACATTCATACTCCGGAATTTCTTCGGCAATTTTTTTCCAAAATTTTTTTTGTTCACGGCGAGTTTGTGAATAAGAGATTAAGTTTATTCCGAATAGAAAAATTAAAATTATTCTTCGAGGTTTATTCATTAATTAAACATCATTCTTAAAATTTTTAGACACAGGGATACATAAACACAAAGGTTCACAAAAAATAATGGTTTATAGTTTAAATACAAGTCATCAACCGTAAACCTGCACTTGTTTATTCACCTCTTCTTCCAGGCATCATAATTCTTTTTTTGCATTGGTCTGTTTGGTTCAACTTTTCTTAATGGCTCACATTCTTTAAAACTCTCGTGCATTTCTATTGGTAATTTTCGATAAATTTCTGTCCCTTTTGTTTTCCATTGTATCATCTCATCACTCACTTCTTTTTTAATTTCGGCAGGTGACCCGGCTAATAATTTTCTTGCCGGAATTTTTTTATCGGCCGCAATAAATGTCAAAGCGCCAACAATACATTCATCACCCAATTCAACATTATCCATAATTACAGCATTCATTCCAACCAAACAATTTTTTCCAATTGTTGCTCCGTGAATAACGGCACCATGTCCAATATGGGCTCCTTTTTTTAACAATACAGTTACACCGGGAAACATGTGTATTGTGCAATTCTCCTGTACATTGCATCCGTCTTCTATAATTATTTGCCCCCAATCACCGCGAATAGCTGCACCCGGGCCAACATATACGTTTTTACCAATGATAACATTACCGGTTACACATGCCTGCGGATGCACAAACGAACTTTTGTGCACTACAGGTTTAAATCCGTTGAATTCGTAAATCATATTATTTTGAATCTTTAAAGTCCCACAAATATAAACAAGCATAAGTACGATAAGGTTGCCATTGCAACGAAATATTTGTGCATTTTTCTTTTAGTGCTTTTCCTTCGTGCTTTAATTTGTATAATTTTTTCATGGCGTTTAAAATTCCTAAATCATCAATAGGAAAAATATTTTCACGCCCCATTCCAAACATCAATAACATTTGCACTGTCCATTTCCCAACACCTTTAATTTGTGTTAAATGTTCAATAACTTCGTCGTCTTCCATTTTTGAAATTGTGTGCGGTTCGGCTTTTTTTGCCAATGAAAATTCGGCAATGTTTTTTAAATAACCGGCTTTTTGATAAGAGAGTCCTGCTTTACGAAATTTTTCGACCTTCATTTTTATTACTTTTTCGGGAGTAGGATATTCATTGGGAAAAAGCGCTACAAATCGGTTCCAAATGGTGTCTGCTGCTTTAACTGATAATTGTTGACTTACAATTGAACGCAATAACAACAAATAAATGTCATTGTTTTTATTAAGTTTCTTCGACTTATTTTTTTTTATTATCGAAGCAAGTTTTTTGTCTTTTAGCAAAATGGTAAGATGATTCATGGTCTTGGATGAAATTTACGTAAAGTTTCACGAATATAATTTTTATCTAAATGTGTATAAATTTCGGTTGTTGTAATGGATTCATGACCCAGCATTTCTTGTACCGCTCTTAAGTCGGCACCATTTTCGATTAAATGTGTAGCAAAACTGTGACGCAAGGTGTGTGGACTAATCTTTTTATTAATTCCGCTGTGGGCTACAGTTTTTTTGATGATATGAAATATCATAACACGCGTTAATTTTTTTCCGCGCCTATTTAAAAACAAATAATCTTCATGTCCTTTTTGAACAATATGATTATTTCTGTAATGGTGAACAAACTGTTGAAGGTGTTTCATCATTCGTTTTCCGGTTGGTACAAGGCGTTCTTTATTGCCTTTACCTACTACACGTAAAAATTGTTGTTGTGAAACCAAGTTTGAAATTTTTACATCAATCAATTCGCTTACACGTAAACCGCATGAATACAAAAGTTCTATTATTGTTTTATTTCTTGCACCTTCAGGCACCGAAAGGTCAATGGATGAAAGCATTCTTGTAATTTCTTCGACAGTTAAAACATCAGGTAATTTGCGCGCTGTTTTTGGCCCTTCTAAAAGTTCGGTCGGATTGTTTTGAATTATGTTTTCTGTTGAAAGAAATTCAAAAAAGCATTTTATCCCTGAAACAATTCTTGCTTGTGACGTGGCTTCAATTCCCGATGCATTTAAAGCTTCTAAAAACAAATGCAATTGTTGGCTATCTACGTTAGTTACCGAAACGTTAGTTGAATTGGCATTTAAATAAGTGTCCAATTTAATTACATCACGTTCATAAGCATCAATAGAGTTTATTGATAATGATTTTTCAAGTCGCAGGTAAATTTTGAATTGTTTAATTTCAGATTGCCACATATATTAAAAAAGAAAAGTAAATAATTATAGCCGAATAAACATATTGTTTTACATTTGTTATCCTCATGCGGATATTAATTGTAAATGGTCCAAATTTGAATTTGCTGGGTAAACGCGAACCCGGTGTTTACGGACAGGAAAGCTTAGAAAACCTTAATGAAGAATTGAAAGCGACATATCCAACCATTCAATTTGATTTTTTTCAATCTAATTTAGAGGGAGAGCTTGTAAATATTATTCAAAAAAACGGATTGTTAAATGCGCAAAAGCCAAATGGAATTATAATTAATCCGGGCGGGTATTCTCATACCTCGGTGGCAATTGCCGACGCAATAGCAGCAAGCACAATACCTGTTGTTGAGGTACACATTAGTAACATACATGCCCGCGAGGAATTTAGGCATACAAGTATAACCGGGTCAAAATGTTCAGGAATTATTACCGGCTTTGGCAAATTAAGCTACTGGTTAGCAGTCGAATACATTAAAATCAAGGTTAAATAACCACATTTTTACAATTCAGCATCAATAATTCTAATTCATTACAACACAAGTGAAAATAATTTTATATTTGTGAGGCAAAGGGAGTATTGATGATTGATATTTTCGACTTTTATCAGAAGATGGAACGCAACAACATTCTTCTCTCGTTTAAGGGAGGAGTAACAAGTGAGTTGCTTACATCCATTTTACAGATAATGGAAAATAAGTTGGATAATTTGGAGGAACAGCCGAAAATTAAAAAGAAAGTTTTTAATGTATTGGTTGAGTGTCTTCAAAATTTATACCATCACTTAGACGATTCACCAATGGTGAGTGAGAGTGGAATTAATTCGGTAATCTTTATGATTAGCAAAAAAGAAGATCATTACTCAATTTTAACAGGCAATTTTATTTCGGGTGAACATGTGCCACGATTAAAAGAGCGAATTGATATTGTGAACGGCATGGATAAAGAGCAACTGAAAGAATACTACATGAGTGTTTTGAATAACGGTGAAATGTCAAACAAGGGTGGTGGCGGTTTAGGAATTATTGATATTGCACGTAAAAGCGGACAAAAATTAGAATATAGTTTTCAAGCGGTTGATAATGCAACTGCGTTTTTCAGTTTAAATGTTAAAGTAGCCCAATAAAATTATGGAAAACATTAACCTTGATGGATCACCAAAAACCCCAACTGTAAAATTTGATGCAGGTGCGGGAAGTTTAGAATTGAGCGGTCGTTCAATTCCTGAAAATTCAATTGAGTTTTATAAACCTTTATTGGATTGGATTGAAAAATATGGTTCGGCACCTAAAGGAAAAACTGAGGTGAATATTAAGTTAGAATATTTTAATACATCATCTTCAAAATGTATTCTTGACGTTTTTAAAAAATTAGAAACCGTTAAGGGAACTGATATGACCATTAATTGGTACTATGAAGAAGATGATGAGGATATGCTTGAGGCCGGAGAGGATTATCAAGCTATCATTAATATTCCTTTCAAAATGATTGAAGTTGCAGAAATGTAATTTTTGCGAATAATAAAATGTAAACCACGCCTTATGCGTGGTTTTTTTTTCTACCAATGATAAAAGGAAAAAACATAACACTGCGTGCGGCTGAGCCTACAGATGCGGCCATAATGTACGTTTGGGAAAACGACGTGAGTGTGTGGCACGTTACCAACACTTATATTCCGTTTAGCAGAAGCACGCTTCAAAAATATTTAGACAGCGTACAAGATATTTTTACCGATAAACAATTAAGACTGGTGATTGAGCAGGAAGGACGCGCCGTAGGAATGATTGATTTATTCGATTACGAACCTTTTCACTGCAGGGCCGGAGTTGGTATTCTTGTTGCCAATGCCGAGGAAAGAAATAACGGATTGGGCACTTATGCGCTTGAAACCTTAAAAACGTATTGTAAAAATCAGTTAGGAATTCGAATTTTATTTTGCAATATTCTTGAGAACAATAACTCGAGTTTGCGTTTATTTGAAAAATGTGGTTTTTCGAGAGTAGGGTGTAAACCCCGTTGGCATAAAACTACTGATGGATTTTTGGATGAGGTAATGTTGCAGGTGGAATTGTGAATTCCCAATTTTGAATTATTCCGCGTTAATTAGTTAATCCTTAACAACACCATTTCAAACTCAATTTATTGTTTCCAAAGACGAATTTGATGTAAAAATAAATAAGGTAAAAAACTCAAACAAAAAAGCGTTACAAGAAAATTATTGGCTAAAAAACTATAGCCGATTCTATACTTGATAGGATAATACACGAGTCGCACAGGCTTGAACTTAAAGTAGAACCCTTAAGAAAGAACAAAGCCTCAACCGAATTAACGCAAGTTTAACTAAAATAAATTATATTTGATTAACCATTTAATGAATGAACTTGCTCAATCTTCGCCATCAAATTTACCGGTTAATTTGCAACGGCTAAAGTGGATCAATTTCATCGGTTTTTACAAATAATAATAAATTTAATTTTCTATTTTTAAATGGCCAAAAATCAGGGAAGCTTACAGTTAGCAGTTAGAAATCATTTTTTCGCTTTTTTCTTAACCAAAAGGATTGCCTGTTTCTTATCTCCCCAATGGTATCCTAAATGAAAAGGAAGTGGTGCAATTTTAGTGCTGTCTTTTCGATATATTGAGTCCAAATCTTTTTGAAACACATATTCTCCAAAATCTTTTACAGGTTGAGCATATCGACCAAAAAGGGTAACCTCGTATTTCTCTTTATTCTTAAAATATTTGTACGGAAATCCTGTATCGTCTTCAAAAATTAATTCAGACTGCGCAATTAAAATATCGCGAATGGATTTAAAAGTTGAGTAAGAGGGCATATAAGAAGCGGCTTTTAAAAATGTATTGCATGAGCCTTGTGCTTTTATAAACTTTGCTAATTCGGGATTAAAATTAAGTCCGGTGTTGGATAAATTACAACTGACATAATAAATGGTTTTTTCGGTTTCGGTTTTTGGATCACGAACGGTAATGCGTATTGCTTTTACTTTTTTACCGGTATTTATCCAGTTCGATTTTATCAAAATGCCCGATGTGTCAATTACCAATTGTTCAACCTGTCGAATTTCAAGACTACTTCGTGCAATAAAAAAATACAGAATTGGTAGCACGCCTTTTACTTTTTCAGTGTGTAAGTCATTACCCATGTGAGTGGTAATGAAATAGCTTTTTGATAAAATATCGCGCAGCGAATTTTCTAAGCTTCCAAAGAACAAAGCCCTGCTATCGCGATTTAATTTTTCCAACGACGGTAAGTCGCTCAATTGTTCTAGTGCTAAAAGAACATAAGTTTTGACTCGCGGGAATAAATAATAGGCGTGTAATAAGTCGGGACCGGAAAAGGGATAAATAAGCGGCAAACTGTCATTTACTTGATTGTTAAAATAACTTGAGTCCCAATTTATGATAGCGTTAATACGTGTATCGTACAGTTTAAACCAGGCTTTATCCATTCGAGAGGAGTAGGAAATCCAAAATTTTTCGTTTTCTAAATCTGTATAACGGCTATTGTGCAAATGTTTTAAACCTGCTAAATAGCATGCCAGGTCGTCTTGCAAAGTGTCTTTTAAAGTAAAAATTGTTTTACTTGAATTAAGATTAATGCTGTCGATGGATGATTGGACACCTGTATTTTCTTTATTGTTTTCCTGAGCACATGAATTAAAAATTAACAGCGTTAGTACAATGCACGTTATATTAAATATTGCTTTCAATCGGTATGCTGGTTATAAATTGTTACCAAATAAATAATAATGCCCGGCACTAAACTTAACAAACCATATACAAGCTTCATGGGTTCGTTCATTGCGAAAAAAGTAATCATCCAAATTGAAGCCGAAATAAAAATTAAGGCAGGTATAGGGAAGAGCGGCGATCGATAAACGCTATCATCGTTTTTATTGTCATTTTTATAACGCAAAATGAACAATCCGAAAACAGTTAATAAGCTAAACAAGGTAAGCACAATTGAAATGTATTCAATCATTGATTTGAAATCAGAAAATAAAATCATGGTTAACGAAATAATTCCTTGAACGGCTATTGCCAAAACCGGCGTTCCACCTAATGAATTCACGGTTAATTTTTTGAAGAAGGAATAATCTTGTCCAATTTTTTCCAACACTCGAGGGCCGGCAATTATCATTGAGCTGCAGGTTGACAGTAACGCTAAACTAAACAATGCAGAAAAAATTAATCCGAAATCAACCCCGAATAAATGATTGGCAGCCATATTTCCAACATCTTCTTTATAACCGTTTGCAAAAAAATTCATCTCGGTAATTGGAGTTGTGTATAGAAACATCGCATTAAGTAAAACATAAATAATCATTACTGCAATTGTACCAAGTATTAAAGATTGAGGAATTGTTTTTCGCGGATTTTCGATGTTTCCGGCAATGTATGCTGCCGCATTCCATCCCGAATAGGCAAACATTACCCACGCAAGTGAACCGGCAAAAGCGAGCGAAAAAATATAAGATGATGAATCATTTGTTGGAGAAAAGGATGTATTGCCTTGATGAGATCCCGGAATAAATAGTGGAGCTAAACAAAAAATAGCGATTAGAGTAAGTTTTATGCTTGTTAAAATGGTTTGAGTAATTCCGCCTGCTTTTACGCCACGAATATGAACTAACGACAATAGCACTACTGCAGTTATAGCGACTATTTTATCAATTGTAAAGAATGATTCATTGGTATTATCAATAGAATATCCCAATACCGGACCGGCGTATTTTCCAATTGCTAATGCGCTTACTGTAATTGCCCCTGAAAAGCCCGCAAACAATGAAATCCATGCACTAATGAATCCCATAACCGGATGATAGATGCGCGATAAATATAAATATTCACCACCCGATTCTTTTAATCGGGTTGCAACTTCGGCATAGCAAAAGGCACCACATAACGCAATAATACCACCACAAACCCAAAGTATGATTATGCTAAAACCATCAGGCAAACCGCCTACTTGATAGGCTAAAGAAGTAAATACACCTGTGCCAATCATGTTTGCTACCACAACGGCAATTGCAGTAGTTTTAGTGTATTTGAGAATTTGATTCATTTATAAAATAAAATTAAAAAGACTCATCAAAAATTGTACCTGCTTTTATTATTTGCAACTAAGGGTGAATTTAATGCGGTAAAAAAGTAATTATTCAAATACTTGGATGTTTACTTTTTTCTCAACCAACTCAGAAAAATTTCCGGTATATCGTGTAGCACGCACAAGGTGATTGTCTATCCAATGATAATTTCCACCTCTTGGTTTTCCCATAAGTAAGCCGTGATATTTAAACCCGTTTTCATTTAACCATTGTTCGGTTACTTCACGGTGTTCTTCGGTACGTGACGTAAAAAAAGTAATAATGTGTCCTTCTTCAAACCACTTGTTTAACCGAATTAACGCATCGGGATATAATTTAGCATCTTTCATTCTCCACGGTTCTTCATTCGGAATGTCATCGCAAATTGTTCCGTCTATATCAATCAAATAATTTTTTATGTTTTCAGGTAAAACCGGACTTAGATTTTGACCGTCGAGCGAAATATTAATTAGGTTCATTGAGAGGGAGTAAAGTTTATTGTGTAAAGTTTAAAATTGACTTATTCGACCAACTGAAATTTGAAAAGCTAAAATGATTAATCATAATATTATGCTTCATTAATCCAATTTGCGCGATCGCCGGGGCTAAATTGCCAAGGGGCACCATTGTTTTCTATATTCGTAAACATTCCACTTAATTCGCTTGGATTTTTTGATTCTTCCATTACCAAATAACGGCGCATTTCCATAATAATAGAAAGAGGATCGATATTTACCGGACATTCTTGTACGCACGCGTTACAAGTGTTACACGCCCACAATTCTTCTTCACGAATATAATCGCGAAGAAGCGATTTATTGTCATTAAAATTTTTTCCATGTTTTCGAATGTTCTTTCCAATTTCTTCCATACGATCACGCGTATCCATCATTATTTTTCTTGGTGATAATAATTTTCCGGTTTGATTTGCCGGACAAGATGAAGAACATCGTCCGCACTCGGTACAACTGTAGGCATCCATCAAATTTTTCCAAGTTAAATCGGTTACATCTTTTGCACCGAATCGTTTTGGTGCAGCATCATTTGCCGGTACAGTGTATGGATTTGCGTTGGGATTAAGCATTAATTTAACTTCATTAGTAACGGTTTCGTTATTGATGAATTGACCTTTTGGATTTAAGTTAGAATAGTAAGTGTTCGGAAAAGCGAGAATAATGTGAAGATGTTTTGAAAAAGGCAAATAATTTAAAAAGGCAAAAATTCCGATTATATGAAACCACCATGTTGTGCGTTCTAACGTAGTTAGGACATCTGAAGATAAACCGTTAAACAAAGGTTGAAGATAATTGCTAATGGGAAATGAACCGACCTGATGATATTGTTCAATTCCTCTGTTTTGCAAAATTCCGTCGGCCGCATTCATTGTTAAAAATGCACTCATTAACAACACTTCAGTCATTAAAATAATCATGGCGTCGGTACGTGGCCATTTGGTCATTTCTTTATAATGAAAACGAGGAATACGAAGAATAGCGCGGCGAATCATAAATACAATTACTCCTACTAAAACCAAAACCGCTAAAATTTCGAACGAAGCAATAAGAAAATTATAAAATACGCCTAAAAACGATAAAACACGATGCGTTTCAAAAATTCCATCTATAATAATTTCAATAACTTCAACATTAATTATTATGAAGCCAATGTAAACAAAAAAATGAAGAATTCCTACAATTGGTCGGGCCATCATTTTTTGCTGACCAAATGCCACTCGTAACATTGTTCTAAAACGCTCACTTTTATTATCAGTAATTGATAAGGAATGTCCTAAATGGATATTTGCCACAATGTGGCGAACGTTAATTGAAAAAAAAACAACACTTCCAACAAACAATAAAACGAAAAGAATATTGCTTACTGCCATTTTTTAGTTATTCGGTTTGTTTAAAATTTCCTTTAATTTTTTTTCTTCACGCGAATCGAGTTTCAAACCTTTTTCACGTTTGCCAAAAATAGAAAGATGAACATAACGGTTTGGATGTTCTTTCAAGTTTTCAACCAATCGTTGTATTTCATCATTTGTTTTAACCAATGCGTTAAATAAACTATCGCTCTTAATCAATGCTCCTAAAGTTCCTTCACCATTATTAATTTTCTCGGTTATTTTTGAAAATTCATTCATGGTGAGCTTTGCTTTTCTAATTAAGCCCGAGATATCGGCATTGGCAATGGTATCACTAATTTTAGAAAGATTAGTAATTGCGTTTGAAATATTTGAAGAATTAGAAGAGATTGTACCGGCAATATTATCAACCTTATTAAAAATACTTGAAATTCTTCCTTTTTCGAGAGCAATTAATTCATCCAAATTTTTGGCAGTAGTTTCAAAGTTTAAGATAGCGCGCCGCACCGATTGAAAACTTTGATCAAGATTTCCGGAATTTCGTCCCATAACACCGCTAACAATATTTACAAGCGAATCAATTGTACCGATTAGTGCTTGTGTTTTTTCTTTAAGAGGAAGCAATTGTGCGTTTACTTGTTCCTGAACCGATAATTGTTTAGATGAAGCAAGTGTATCGCCAATGTTTAGCATTTCTTTACTTGTTCCTAATTTAAGAACAATTGATTTTGTAAATAAGTCGGCCGATGCTAAATTTGCTTTAGTATCCTTAGGCAATACAATTGCGTTATTGTCCACTACAAATTCAACGACGAGTAAACTTAAATTTTGTTCATCAACATTTATACTTGAAACCTGACCAACTTTTAATCCGTTAACAAAAACCGGAGAAGCAGGAACCAATCCGCTTACATCAGAATAAACGGCGTAAAATTTTCTATTGTTTGCAAAAATATTTCTGCCTTTTAAGAATAGAACACCCCAAATTAATCCGGCGGTGGCAAATAAAACGGTAATACCGATTTTGATTTGTTTTTGATATTTCACTAGTGGTAAACTTATTGTTTAGCCAATTCAATCGCACGATTCACATTGATTCGTTCGCCGTTATGGTAAGCCACAATAAAGGCATCGTTATAACCTTTTTCGCGTGCAATGGCGAGCGATTTTTTAGCTTCCTCAAAAGTATTACTTTTTCCGTATGTATAGCGGTAAATATCATTGCTCTTATGTTCAGCTATGTTTTCTAAGCCTTTGAAATTGGCAGGTTTACATTCTATTTCTTTTGACGAAGCGGCTATTTGAACCATAAACCAAATTTTATCATCTTTATTTACATTGTCTTTTTTTTCAAGAATGGGGTTATTGTTTTTAACCAAATTTGTACTGTCTTTTTTCACTTCGTTTGAGGCGAATTTCTCCTTATTAATTCCGTTTTCTTTATTCTCCGTATTTATTTTTTCGTTTTTATTTTTATCATCTGTTTCCTTAACGGGATTACCGGTAATAATTCCATTAATGTTTTCGAGTTCATTTTTATAATCTACAAAGGCATTAAATATTGCTTTTGCTATTTTTTCTTGACTGTCTTTATTGTTTAACATTTTTTCTTCGTCAGGATTAGTTAAAAAGGCAGTTTCTACCAATACACTTGGCATATTAACCTGATGCAAAACTAAAAATCCTGCTTGTTTTACCCCGCGGTCAATTAACTCATTATTTTCTAAAAAATATTTTTGAATTTTTCCTGCAAAATTGATGCTGTTTTCTAAATATGAATTTGCCAATTGAGTAATCATGATATAGCTATCGGGGTCATTCGGATTAAAGTCTTGATATTTTGTTTTGTGATTATCTTCCATAAGGATTGAAGAATTTTCACGTTCGGCTACACGCAATTGCGATTCGGTACGGTGTAATCCCAACGCATAAACTTCAGTTCCTTTAGCCGTAGGGTTGCCCGAGTTAGCATGAATGCATATAAATAAATCACCTTTGTATCGATTTGCAATTTTGGCGCGCTCTGCTAAATCAACAGATACATCAGTAGTTCTTGTATAAATAATATTAATTGAATTGCCGTATTTTTCTTTCAACATATCGCCCAATTTAAGCGAAACCGCCAAGGCAACATCCGCCTCATGAGAATATTTACCAAGGCAACCGGGGTCTTTACCGCCGTGACCGGGGTCGATAATAATAGTACGTACACCAAGGCTATCGCCGGGTTTGGCAATTGCGTTAAAGAATGCTAAATTCATTAACAAAAAAATGCTAATGTAAAGTGCAAAACGTTTTTTCGTTCTTGTTTTTACTTTCAATATGTTACGATCTTTACAAAACATTAAAATTACTTTTGCGGTTGTAAACTGCTGCAACAAAATTAAGTGAAGGGTAAAGTGAAGCGTTTTTATATACAGCTAATTATTCGCCGGGTACTGTTAATAACAGTGCTTATTACGTTAGTGGAAACATTCGGTTACGCACAAACCGAGGCCAATACCTTAAAAGAGACCAATAACAATGTTAAAACTCAGGTTGACACTGTGAAAAAAGGGTTTGATTTAAAATCTGAAGTTACTTATAAAGCAGCAGACAGCATACGTTTTGATATGGAAAATGAGATTATTTACTTATTTGGAAAAGCCGAAGTGAATTTTGAATCGCAACATTTAACAGCCACCTATATGGAGGTGAATTTATCAAAAAATGAAGTTTACGCAAAAGGAAAAACAGACTCAACAGGAAAATTTATTGAGAAAGTGAATTTTAAAGATGGCGAAAACGAATTGGATGCTCAGGAAATTCGTTATAACATGAAGTCGAAAAAAGGAAAAGTGTTTGGTGTTTTTACAACCGAAGGCGAAGGTTTTATTCACATGAGCGAAGCGAAAAAACAAAGTAGTAATGAAGTGCATTTAAAAAATGGAATGTACACCACTTGCAACAATGAAGTCCCACATTTTCATTTTAAACTTACTAAAGCAATTGTTATACCCGACGATAAAATTGTAACCGGTCCGCTATACATGGTAATAGGCAAAGTGCCTACACCGTTAGCTTTACCATTTGGTTATTTTCCCAATAAAAAAGGTAAAGTACGCGGAATTTTGATTCCACAATACGGCAGTTCAAAAACCTACGGTTACTATTTGCTTAATGGCGGATATTACTTACCTATTGGAAACCATTTCGACATGCAATTTTTAGGCGATATTTATTCGCGCGGAAGTTGGTCGGTAAAACAAGTAACGCGTTACAAATGGCGATATCGTTTTAACGGAACGTTTAATGCCAGTTTTACACAATATAAAGTGGGCGATAAAGATTTTCCTGATTTCACCAAAAACAATAACTTTTTTGTGAAGTGGAATCACAATCAAGATCCAAAATCACGTCCCGGCCACCGATTTACGGCAAATGTAAATTTCGGTTCTCAGTCAAATTTTCAAAATAATTTTAATACCTACTCACAAGATTATTTATCCAGTTCCTTTCAGTCAAACATCAGCTATACACGAACATGGTCGGGTAAGCCGCTAAGTTTATTAACCAATATACGTCACAATCAAAATCGTTTAAGTAAAACAGTAACTATAACGTTCCCCGAACTTACGTTTAATGTGAATCGCTTCTTTCCGCTCTCATTTTTAAATAAAGATAAAGCAGGTGGTAAAAAGTGGTATGAAAATGTTGGCGTTACTTATGTGGCAAATATGCGTAACGACATTAGTGCAGGCGATTCGTTATTTAATTTTAGTAATGCTCCAATGCTTGTTAAAAGTAAAAGTAAAAACGGATTTAAACAATCGGCAACATTGGGAACAACATTTAAATTATTCGGACAAAAATTTGCTTTTAATCCGAACGCGAGTTTTACCGAGCGATGGTATTTTCAACAATTGAATAAATCATTTTCGAATAATGAAGTAGTAACAGATACTCTTAATCGGTTTGCAAGAAATTTTGAATATGCCGTTAATGCCAGCTTAACTACAAAATTGTTTGGAATGTATTCTACACGAAAATCGAATGGGCCAAAATTGCGGCACGTACTAACACCATCATTAAATTTTAGTTATAAACCCGATTTTTCTCCCAATAGAAGTTATCAAGTTGATAGTACAGGACGCACATCAACTTATTCTAAATACGATTTAGGGATATTTGGAAAACCAAATTCAGGAAAGTCGGGTTCCGTTGGGTTTGCATTAATCAATAGTTTAGAATTAAAAAAACGCTCGGCAAAAGATACGGTTACCGGTTTTGTAAAGATTCCCATTATTGAAAATTTCCAAATTAACGGAAATTATGATTTAATGCGCGACTCATTAAATTTGAGCAATATTTCATTCTCGGCACGTAACACTTTTTTTAAAGTATTGAACATAATTTATGCGTCATCACTTGATCCTTATTATTATGAAAACGGAAAAATTACAAGATATTATTTTGTGCAAAAGGGAGGTAAAGGATTGGGAAGAATTACTTCGAATTCTTTAGCTGTTACTTATTCGTATAAAGCGAAACCGCGTAAAGCAAAAAAACAAATGAAAAACTTAAGCGATCAAGAAAAAGATGATTTGGATGCGATTCAAAAAAATTCGAATAATTACATTGATTTTGATGTGCCGTTTACAGCGAATTTCACGTATAATTTAAATTTTAACCGGCAATTTGCAGGACTTGTTGATACTACCATGATAACACAATCTGTAAATGTTTCGGGAGATGTTGGCATCACTAAAAAAATGAAATTGGGTGTAAATACAAATTATGATTTTGTTGCGCAAAAAATAAGCTACACACAAATTGATTTGTATTACGATTTACATTGCTGGGAGTTTAAAACAAGTGTTATTCCTTTTGGTTTAAGAAAAAGTTATACAATTACGTTAAATGTGAAAGCCAGTATATTGCAAGATTTACGTTTGCAGAGGAAGAGAAGCTGGGTAGATTTGTGAGAGGAGTTCACGGTTTTCGATACATTATTACACTTGCATTTGATTACAAAACCGACGACTAAAAACATTAACTTTGTCTTGAAGTGAAAAAATTTGTAATTCCCGAATATTATCGTTCGCCGTTTATAACCGCGTTAAAAGAAAAACGAAAAATTTTTGATACACGTAAACAAGATTTTTCGCCAACCATTGTTGATTGTGGTAAAGTTGAGTTTTATTTAGCACGACATTTCGGATTTTGTTATGGAGTAGAAAATGCCATTGAAATTGCTTATAAAGCACTTTTTGAGAATGAAGGTAAACGAATATATTTATTGAGCCAAATGATTCATAATCCTGAAGTGAATGCCGATTTAGAAGCAAATGGAATTCATTTTATAATGGATACTGAAGGAAATCATTTTGTAAAATGGGATGATTTAACAAGTAATGACGTTGTTGTTGTACCTGCCTTCGGAACAACTTTGGAAATCGAAAATTTACTTGATTCGAAAGGAATTTCAATTGAAAAATACAATACAACTTGTCCGTTTGTTGAAAAAGTTTGGAATAGGTCGAAAAAATTGGGGAGTGAAAATTTTACAGTTGTTATTCACGGCAAAGCGAAGCACGAAGAAACACGAGCTACATTTTCGCACAGTAAAAAGCATTCGGCGTCGATAATTGTTCGTGACATGAAAGAAACCGAGTTATTGGGAAAATACATTATGGGTGAATTGAGCGGAGATAAATTTTATAAGGATTTTGAAGGAAGGTATTCAGAAGGTTTTGATGTTAATGAAAATTTGAAATTTATTGGAGTAATAAATCAAACTACAATGTTGGCAGAGGAGACACTTGCTATTTCGAAATATTTGAAAAACATTGTGTTTTCGAAATTTAAAAGTGAAAATCATTTTGCCGATACACGAGATACTTTGTGTTACGCGACAAATGATAATCAAAATGCGACCCACGCTTTACTGAATGTTGACGCCGATTTAGCAATGGTTGTTGGTGGCTATAACAGTTCAAATACATCGCATTTGGTTGAGCTTTTAGAATCTAAATTCAAAACATTTTTTATAAAGAACGAAATGGAACTGGAGTCGAATAAAATTGTTCATCATTTTGATTATCCAAATAAAAAAATGCTTTTATCTCAAAATTATCTGCCCGATTATGAAAAAATTAAAATTGTATTGTCAAGCGGCGCATCGTGTCCCGACTCAGTAATGGAACGTGTTATGCGCCGATTGCTTTCTTTTTATGATTTAACATTGGATTAATATCGACGTAAATTCACATTAACCCTCTATTAAAAAATTACTTTTTATCAGTTTGTTTTTACGATTAATTTATTTGTTTAAAACAAAGTTTTATCAGTCAAAAAATTATGGGTTTAATGTCGAGTATTTTTTTATTATTTTTTTGATAAAAAAGTATAGCAAAAAACCGAATATCCATAATGGCCACAAAGTTATAATTCCAATTGCAAAATTTTGAATTACACTCCATCCTTGCGAAAATCCGCTTCCGGCTTTATGGGAAAATGATTCAGTAACAGCTACAGCCTCATCGGCATATTCAATTTGCTGAAAAATTTGTACCGATATGGTGCTGTATGATATCTGATTTTGCAAATAATTTAATCGTCCTTCACGCGCCTCAATTTCTTCACGAATAACACGAATTTGATTTTCGGCATCCAAAACTTCTTGAACAGTTTTTGCTTTTGCTTTTAATATTTCAACATAACGCGCTTCAACTTCTTTTTTAGTTTTTAATCGCGCTTCAATATCAACATATTCTTCGGTAACGTCTTGAGTACTTACGTTTTTTCGTTCCATGTAGATGGACTCTTTACTTATCGCTTTTAATAAATCGTCAAAATCTTTATTAGGAACTCGAATGGTGATGAGGTTATTCGACTCGGAATTTGATGCATTCATATTTGCATTCGAAATATATGCGCTGTATTTTTTTACAATGTTTTCAATTTCGTCTGTCGATTTTTCTAAATTGTTAACCTGAAACCGCAAATCGGCCGTGCGAATTAATTTTGGTGTAACCTTGTCGGGAATACTTAGGTTCGACTTTAGTTTATTTTCAATTTCTGTTGCTGAAGGTGTTTTTTCGGCATAATCTTTTTCGTATCCGTTATTAGAATCTGCTTCCATTTTAGAAGTGTTCACGGTCGGTTTATTTTTTTCATGGTTGTAGCCGGCAGTACCGCATGCAGCAAGTACAAGGGCTAAGGTGAAATAAATGATTTTCATAATTTTTATTTTTCATTTATTCCAAAAATCACAAAAGTGTAACCTACAGATTACGGCACAAATTTTATTAAATTGAACTTTTGATTTGAACGTTTAGGCGAAAAAAGTGTACGCGCGAAAAAATGTATTAGCCATCATTTAATAAATCGGGTCGACGTAATTTTGTGCGTTCAATTGATTGATCCATTCGCCACTTTTCAATTTCGGCATGGTTACCGCCTAATAATACGTCGGGAACTTTTAAACCTTTGTATTCAACAGGTCGTGTATAAACCGGTGGTGCCAATAAATTATCTTGAAAGGAATCGGTTAGCGCCGATGTTTCATCATTTAGTACACCAGGAATTAATCGGATTACGGCATCACACAAAACGGCAGCTGCCAATTCACCACCGCTTAGCACATAATCGCCAATACTAATCTCGTTGGTTACATACAAATCTCGTATGCGCTGATCAATTCCTTTATAATGTCCGCAAATAATGAGAATATTTTTATTTAATGAAAAACCGTTAATCATTTGCTGATTTAGCCGATTTCCGTCGGGAGTCATGTATATAACGTTGTCGTACTTACGTTGTTTTAAAAGTTGTTCAATACATTCACCAAGCGGTTCACACATAATAACCATACCGGCACCTCCACCAAATTGATAATCGTCAACTTGTTTGTATTTATTTGTAGCAAAATCGCGAGGGTTATAAAAATGAATTTCAACATGGTTGTTTTCAATCGCCCTTTTCATAATACTATCGGCAAATGGACTTTCCATTAATCGGGGCAAAAGAGTAATTATATCAAAACGCATAGTTGGCATAAAGGTAATTTAATATTTACAATGCGAAGAGTATTTGTTTCTAAACCATGATGAATTCATTGAGAAAAACATTGAAGATTAGAGTGTTTTAACAGCGAATTAACAATTAATTTGTACTGTGGTAAAAATTTCAATATGTTTAAAGTGGGCCAATAAATTTCAATTAGATTTTAGAATTTTGTTTCAAAAAGCATTGTTTAAATATGAAAAAACAAGTTCCATCATTTTCTTACAATATTTCCTTCCCAATCCATAAAAATGGTTTTGAATGATGTTTTTATTTTAATTCGGTTCCAATATAAATCAATTTTCACAGGGTCGGTTGGAGTAACAGAAACCAAATATTGAAAATGCTTATCAAAATAAATGGTTTCTTTATCTTTCTCAATAGTATAAAAGGGGATTGATGTGTAGCCGTAGGGTGCTTGAAAAGTAAATTTATTAATGTCTTTAAAAGTCGAAATTACAGTTTCTAAATCATTGTTTAAAATGATACAAGTGTATTTTTTTGTTTTAATATTATAGTCAAAAATTATAAATTTATCATCAACCGGAAAGACTGACAATTTGCCGATTGATAATTCCAGTTTGCACGGCTCAAGTTTTTTAGAATCGGGATAGTAGTAATAATGTTTTTTTTCAAATTTTTTAACTTTTCCGTCGCCTTCAACAGTATAAATAAGTTGTTTGCCTGTTGGTGAAACCGCTTGAACAATTAAGTTTTTTTCCGTGAATATTTTTTGATTGGGAAGATAATATTCATACCCGTTACCAATATTTATGATTTGATGACTGAAGTACGTTAAATTAAGCGAATCGGGATTTAAAATGTTTCCATCAAAATCATAATAATACGATTCGTCATTTTTTTGAATTGATAAAATAGTGTTTCCAATAAAAACAGGAGTAGTAGAAGTTACGGGTATTTTATATTTTTTTTTAGATGAAGCGTAAGAGCTTAAAGTGTCGTTTAGTTGAATGGCAAGCCAATTTTTATCCCATTCAAATAATTCGCCATAGAGAGGAATTTTAGTGGCGATTTGTGATTTCAAATCAATTTTTTCGGAATAAGAAGTGTCATTCGGAATTGCTTCACCATCGTAAATTCCTTTGGGATTTAACATGTTTAAATAAGCAAATTCATTAACCAACAAATTTCCATTTTTTAGTTTTGCACGAAACAATCTTCTTGGTGATTTTGAACCCTCATAAAAATTAACAGCAAAATTTACACTATCAATAAAAGATTTCGCTTTATTGTTTTCGAAATCCCAAACTAATGTATCATCAAGAATCAAATAATTCAATTCGGGTTTTAGGAATATTGATTGGTATTTACAAGGAATATAATCCTTGCCGTAATTAAGAATTTGGCCAATCCCGGTTGAATCTACTAAGGTATAACCGAAATCATTTCCATTTCGCTTAACGAATATTTTGTCAATTGGAATGGAAACGTAAAATGTGTTAAAATCAATTGCGCCAAATTTATTATCAGCTTTAACAATAAGTGAATTTGAAATTGCCTTTTCTGAAAATAACATTTTCTCTTCGTTAGAAATCTTAATGTTTTTTTCGGGAAGCCCTAAAAATTTTTGCATGAAAAACTCATTTTCGCTTAAAGTTTTGAAAGAAATGAAATTAAATAATGCTTTCCCTTTAAAATCATAGTGCGAAAAAGTTATTGAGTCAAAAGTTTGTCGAATACAACTAAAACCCTCAGCAACTTTCGTTATTCTTGAAAATTTATTCGGAACAATCCATTGTTTAGTTATCAAATCATAAACACCCGAATTGTATTTTGATAGATCAACACTTGGGCGATAAACTAGCTTTGGATTTTCGGTTGATTCGGTTTCCGATGTACTACTAACGGAATCTATTCTTGTGCCATTCGGCAAAATTCTAAAATAAGGTTGGGCGGAATCCGGTGGTATTAATGCCGCATCTTCTATTACAATAAAATTTTCCGATCTCATTACCGAAAAATATTTGTCTTCGGGCAATTGCCATTTATCGAGATCATGTTTTTGCCAAATCGTTCGTGAATTATCGTATGGCATAATAAAATCTTCACCGTTATTACTATAATACAAAGCGTTTATTTCAATATTATTGATGCTTCGTAACCTGCATTTTTTATCTTCATCGTATAAAATATCTCCCGCATAATCTGTTCTGATTTTTTTACCGATAATCGTAATTTCGGTTCCATAATAAACCGAAGGATAATATAAAAAATCATATTTATTTGGTTCAACAATTATTTTCATTTGCATGGGGTTATATACTCCGGCTTTTTCATTTTTAATAAAAACTACATCCTTAGTATCTTCTACTCCGTTTTTGCGAATTTCAACTATGTTTTCAATATCAGTTATTTTTTTGATGTTTTCTAATTTTAGTCTGTCTGCAAAAGCACACTCAAATAATTTATTCCCTACACTATTTAAAAACACTAGGTTTGAATTTGTATCATTCATAAATTGAAGAAAAACAAATTTTTGATTGACAATATGAGCTTTTGCCGCATTGGCAACCTGTATAATGTTGAAAGTTGAAAAATCAATAATAAAACTATTGTTTCGTGGCGTAACTTCAATTGATTTTTCATGTGTTTTTTTATTTTCAATTTGGTTTATTTTTCTGGTAGAAAGCGGACGAACAAAATCGTTAATAAGCGCAAAATTTCCTTCAATACTGAGTGAAATTTCTGAATTAGGAATAAGAGGATAGTATGAGATTTTAGAACCTCCGGAATAATTAATGCTGTCGTTTAAAATTTCAAATTTCTTAGAATCTGTATAAATATACCCATAACGTGAATACCTGGCGTTGTTTGTAATTTTTGTGCTATCAAATTTCATGAAACCAATTTTATTATTAATCACATAAAAAATGCCTTCTGCGTCAGGATGCTTTACGGGGTAAATAAATTGATATTTTGCTTCCAAAATAACAGTTTTCGATTTTCTTTCATATAAACCACAACCCTCTTTATTTTTAAAAACAATATAGCCGTCTTTTTCAAAAGCAAATTTAGCTGCCGGTTTGTACTTTACCGAATCAATCCAGTTTTGAGCATTAACACAAAATGATCCAAAAAGAACTGTTGTTAGAAGGAATAGTTTCGTTATCATAGAAGAAATATAGGTTAAAAATATGAAATGACTATTTTTTATTTAAAGATTTCATTAACATCTCTTTTCATAGCTGAATTATGCTAATTTTACAGTACTTATGAAGGTATTAATGCGTATAATTCTTGTTCAATTAGGTTTAATCCTTTTGAATATTTCAAACGCTCAAAAGGGGCAAATTCAAAAACCGAAATTGGTAATTGGAATTGTAGTTGATCAAATGCGTTATGATTATTTGTACCGTTTCGAAAAAAAATATGGAGCAGGCGGTTTTAAACGATTGTTGTCGGATGGATTTTTATTTAAAAATTGCCATTATAATTATGTGCCTACCTACACGGGGCCGGGTCATGCAAGTATTTACACCGGTTGTTCACCCGCCGTACACGGAATTATTTCAAATGTTTGGTACGATAAGGAATCGGCAGCTAACGTGTATTGCACTAACGACAATAGTTGTTTAACAGTAGGTGCAAATGGTAATGCCGGGCAAATGAGTCCGCAACGCATGCTCACTACAACTATTGGCGATGAATTACGAGTTAATTCTGTTAAAAAATCGCGCGTATATGCTGTTGCATTAAAAGACCGTAGTTCAATTTTGCCGGCTGGTCATTCGGCAAACGCGGCATTTTGGTTTGATGAGCAAAATGGAAAATGGATTTCAAGTTCTTTTTATTATAAAGACCCAAAATTATTTCCGCAGTGGTTAACCGAATACAATTTGAAAAGTGACGAGAACTTTCTTTCGGCCATTAAGAGCGATTGGAAAACATTTTTGCCAATTAATGAATATACTGAAAGCTTTACCGATAATAATAGGTATGAAATCCCATTTAAAGGCGAGTCAGCTCCGGTTTTTCCTCATCGATTATCAGAAATTCAAAAAGTGACCGGAACCTTCGGGGTTATTAAAGCAACGCCTTTTGGAAATACGATTACAAAAGACTTTGCAAAAAAAATTATTGAGAATGAAAAATTAGGAAAATCAGACAATACAGATATGCTTTGTATAAGTTTCTCTTCAACAGATTATGTTGGACATCAGTTTGGGCCATCATCAATTGAAATGGAAGATACGTATATTCGATTGGATAAAGATTTGGAAGAATTTTTAAATTATTTGGATAGTTACTTGGGAAAAGGAAATTATTTGATTTTTTTAACGGCCGATCATGGTGCCACAGAAGTTCCTTCATACTTGAAAGAGTTTAATATTCCGGGTGGTTATGTAAATGAAAAAATTATAGGCAATGAATTGGATTCGTTAATCGCAAATCGCTACGGAGAATTAAGTGACGGAGAAAAATATGTTGTTTCATACTCAAATCAACAAGTTTTTTTTAATGTTCCATTATTGGAACGTAAGTTTATTCACTTGGCTTCTGTAAAAGAACTTGCAAGAAATTATTTATTGACTTATCCTGAAGTAGAAGAAGTTTATGATGAAAATGATTTGAAATTTGAAACAATGCCATCATCGTCGGCAAAATTAATTCAAAACGGATTTCATCATAAGCGCTCGGGTCATTTGGTGGTTAATTATTTTCCCGGAGTTATCGAATATGAAGAAAAAGGTACGACACACGGGTCGCCTTATTCGTATGATACACATGTGCCGTTAATTTTTTACGGAACCGGAATTAAAAAAGGAGAGAGTGAAACATTTGCAGAAATCACACAAATTGCGCCAACAGTTTGTTCACTTTTAAAAATCCCGTCTCCAAACGGAACATTTGCGCACATTATTGAATTCAAGTAATTTTTTCTTGAATTATTTTATTTTACATAGCATTGTTTTCATTTGGGGATTTACCGGCATACTTGGTGATTTAATCAGTTTAGACGCTCCGCAATTGGTTTGGTATAGAATGGGAATTGCGTTCGTTACATTGTTTTTTTACAATAGAATTAAGCGTGAAAAATTATGGCCGCCGAAAAACGAATTAAAAAGTTTATTCCCCGGCGGACTGTTTACAGCCCTTCATTGGATATTTTTCTTTGGAAGTATTAAAGCAAGCAATATTAGTATTGGAGTAGTGTGCATGTCAACTCAGGCGTTCATGATAAGTATTATTCAACCTTTGTATCGGAAAACAAAAATGAGTTCAATTGAAATTACATTAGGAGTTGTAGTAGTATTTGCAATGGTGTGCATATTTGGTTTTGAATATCAGTACAAGCTAGGAATCATTTTAGGATTAATATCAAGTTTTTTTGCAGTTTGTTTTACCATAATAAATGCGGGATTAACAAAACGTATGCGCGCCACCGTTATAGCGGAGTGGGAGATGGGTTTTGGATTTTTATTGCTTAGCCTGTATTTATTGTTAAGCTGTGATATGACCGCATTAAAATTGACTTTACACGGCAACGATATATATTATTTATTGTTGTTAGCAATAATATGCACAGCAGTTGCATTTGCCGTAAGTGTAAATATTATGCGCAAACTAAGTGCCTACACCGTTAGTTTAAGCGTTAATCTTGAACCGGTTTACACCATATTGCTTGCATTACTTCTTTTTGGAGAAAAGGAGCACATGAGTTGGGGGTTTTATGCCGGAACAGGAGTATTGTTAGCCTCGGTATTAACAGAAAATCTCATTACAAAAAAATCATAAAATACTATAAATCAATATATAATAGATTTTATCCAAAACTTACTTCAATTTATTTTCAACTTTTTGAAACATCTGTTCATATCTGTCCGTAAGTGTTGCAGTTTTCGAGAAAATTGATCTGACGACTAACCACCTGAGGACATACGAAGACCAGGGCAAATACGCTCGTTACTAAACAACATTAACCAATTAGCTATGCTGAAGAAAAACTTAGCCATAATGGCACTGGCATTATTTTGCCAATATTTTTCAGTGACGGGTCAGCCGGCTGAAAGAAGATTATCGCGACGCGAGTATATTGAACAATGGAAAGACGAAGCCATTAATCAAATGAATACTTTTGGAATTCCTGCGAGTATTACTTTAGCACAAGCTTTATTAGAAAGTGGTGATGGTAATAGTCCATTAGCGAAATACGCAAATAATCATTTCGGAATTAAATGTCATGATTGGACAGGCGAAACATTTATTCAAGATGATGACCGAAATAACGAATGTTTTCGGAAGTATGAAAATGCCGATGAATCGTACAGCGATCACTCTTTATTTTTGAAAAGCCGTGACCGATACGCCGAGTTGTTTACTTATTCAACCACCGATTATAAAAATTGGGCGCACGGATTAAAGAAAGCCGGTTATGCAACAAATCCGCAGTACGCATATTTGCTCATACAAGTGATTGAAGAAAACAATTTGTGGCAATACGACAGTGAAAAAACGTTTGCGTATAAAAAAATAAAACCTGAAACCAATGTGATTACTTCGGTAGGATTTCGCAAACATGAAATAAAGGTACACGATAATAATATAAAATATATTATAGCCAAAGATGGAGATACGCCGTATAAAATCGCAAAAGAATTTGATTTAGGATTGTGGCAGATTTACAAGTACAATGATTTAAGTAAATCGGAAATTATTGGAAACGGTGATGTGATTTATTTGCAACCAAAAAAAAATAAGGCAAAATTTGAATTTCACATTACCGATAAAGGCGACACCATGAAAAAAGTATCGCAAATGTATGGAGTAAAGTTGAGTAAATTGTATAAGCGCAATGGTATAAAACGTGGCGATGAGTTAAAGCCGGGAACCATTTTGTATTTGAGAAAATTTGCATAACAATAATAAAATTAAAAATTTGGGTTGTTTATTGGGAGTAAACAATTTGAAGACGCTGAGTTGACGGAGGTAGTAAAGTTAACTTGGTTTGTTGTTTGGTTCAGGAGCCTTCGCTTTGCGAGGGCTCTTGTTTTTCATGGTATTATTTCTTAATAATCAGTTTTTGTGATGACAAACCTTGCTTTGTTTTTTTTAATGCAAAATAAATTCCGGATGCTTGGGTTGAAACATTGCTGTTAATTTTATTTAAAAACACATTTTGTTTATAAAACATATTTTTTACAAGCGAATATAAAATTATTACTTCACGAATAATAATTTTATAGAAAAAATGGTGAATGGGTTATGAAATTAAATTTGTAAAACAAGTTTTGGTTTAGATGTAAATCATATTTCATAAAAAAATCCGCTCATTTTGTTGAGCGGATTTCAATATAAAAAAAAACTAAATTTAATTTGCCAGTACCAGTTTTACTTTTTCGGCGGCTTCTTTCAGTTGAATGGCCGAGTGAACTTTTAATCCGCTTGTTTCAATCAATTTTTTTGCTTCTTCTGCATTTGTTCCTTGTAAGCGAACAATAATTGGTACACTTATGTTGCCAATATTTTTGTAAGCATCAACAATTCCTTGTGCAACACGATCACAACGTACAATTCCACCAAAAATATTTACAAGTATTGCTTTTACATGTGTGTCTTTTAAAATAATGCGAAAAGCATTTTCTACGCGTTGCGCGTTTGCTGTTCCGCCAACATCTAAAAAATTAGCAGGTTCACCACCCGATAATTTTATAATATCCATTGTTGCCATTGCTAATCCGGCTCCGTTAACCATGCAACCTACATTACCATCAAGTTTCACATAATTTAATTCATGTTCGCCTGCTTCCACTTCGGTAGGATCTTCTTCCGTTACATCTCGCATAGCGGCATAATCGGCATGACGATACAATGCGTTGTCGTCAATGGTAACTTTTGCATCAACAGCAATAATTTTATCGTCACTTGTTTTTAGCAATGGATTTATTTCAAACATTGATGCGTCGCATCCTATGTAAGCGTTGTATAATTTTTTTACAAAAACAGTACATTCTTTAAAAGCATTTCCGCTTAATCCTAAATTAAATGCAACATTTCGACATTGAAAATCGGTTACGCCAATTTTCGGATCAATTTCTTCTTTAAAAATCAAATGTGGGGTTTCTGCAGCAACTTTTTCAATATCCATTCCGCCTTGAGGAGAATACATAATAATGTTTCTTCCGGTTTCTCGATTTAATAAAATCGACATATAATATTCTTTCGGTTCACTTGCACCCGGATAAAAAACATCCTGTGCAATTAAAACTTTATTCACTTTTTTTCCTTCGGGTGGGGTTTGAGGTGTTTTTAGCATCATTCCCAAAATTGCAGTTGCTTTTTCGCGAACATCATCAAAACTCTTGGCAACTTTTACACCACCGCCTTTTCCGCGACCGCCTGCATGAATTTGCGCTTTTACCACATAAAAAGTTGTTCCGGTAGTTTCATTCATTTTTTTTGCCGCAGCTACTGCTTCGTTAACTGTTGAAGCAACAATTCCTTCCTGTATGGCAACACCAAAACTTTTTAAAATTTGTTTGCCTTGATATTCGTGTAAATTCATTTTTGTTTAGTTTGGTTACCAAGTTACATTTATCCTTAAAATCCGCAAAAAAAGTTTTTCATCATTCATAAATATTTTTAAAAGCCTTTTCCAATGAAGCGAAGTTGTATTTAAACCCTTTATTGATAAGCTTTTCGCTATTAATTCGACTGCCTTGGGTAACCATTACAACCATTTCGCCTAAGAAAAAATGAAGAATTTTTTCGTTAATTTTCGGTAATACAAAGGGAAAACAAAACTGTTTGGCCAAAGTTTTCATGAATTGTTTTTGTGTTTTATTTTCGGGTGAAGTCACATTAAATATTCCCGACAGTTCATTTTTTAGTACATAGTGATACGCGTTACACAAATCTTGAATATGAACAAACGGAATCCATTGTTTACCGGTGCCAAATATTGGAGAAAAACCGAATTGAGCAAAACCTGCCATTTTTGGCAATCCTCCTTCATTTCTATCCAACACAAAAGGTGTTCGCAAAATTGTTGTAATACAATTATTGTCGAATTGTTTTACCGAATTTTCCCACTCAATACAACATCTCGCTAAAAAATCACATCCGGGTTCATCATTTTCATTGAAATTTTTTTCGCTTGTAATAGCACCGTAATAGCCAATACCGCCTGCCGAAATAAGCATTTTCGGAAATTGATTAGCGAATTTAAAATTTTTATAAAGTAAATCTAATCCCGCTGTTCTACTTTTTACAATTGCATTTTTTCGATTGGTAGTCCACTTTTTATCAGCAATTCCTTCGCCTGCCAAATGAATAATTGCAAATTCTCGTTGACAAATACTCTCGAAAAACGAATCGTCTATTTTTTCGGTTTTAAAATTCCAACAATGATTTTTAACACCGCTTTTTGAAGTTTTTGTACGCACCAAATGTTCAACTTCATAACCGTTTTTAATTAAAACTTTGCTTAATGCTGTGCCAATTAATCCCGATGCACCGGTAACGATGACCAATTTCTTGTTTTTCATTCTTTAAATCGTTTATTTTTGCAGTTCAAATGACGAATGTTCCCGAAATATACAACAATCATGTTGCCGCTCTTAATAATAACATTGAATTAACGAATTTAATTATTAATCAGCTTCGAAAAGATTTTGGTTCATTGTTGCAAGATAATCCGAAAATAAATTTGAATAACGCTTATCAGTCTATTTACGAGTGGATTTTTCCGGTTATACAACGTTTGTGGAATGATGACCGAACAAGACTAACCGGTTTAATTTACGCCATTGATGCCGGCTTTATGAAAAAGCGATTCAAAGGACGAAAGGAAGATGAAATTGTACAATGGACACATGCCATCATTTTGCGCGAATGCCTTAAGGTTTATATACGAGTTAACTATAAATCATAGGGTTTTTAAGAATGAATTCTTTATAAAATCATTCTTTTTGCAATCTTACTTCAATAGCCTAGCAACAGTTTTTTATCTAATTTAGCCACCATGAATGAGGATAAATTTAAAAATATAATTAGCCATTGTAAAGAGTATGGTTTTGTTTTTCCAAGCAGCGAAATTTACGACGGTTTAAGTGCTACTTATGATTATGGTCAACTGGGATCGTTATTAAAAAATAATATTCGTGAATATTGGTACAAAAGTATGGTAAATATGCATGCTAACATTGTTGGTATTGATGCTGCAATTTTTATGCATCCTACAACTTGGAAAGCATCTGGTCATGTTGATGCGTTTAATGATCCTTTAATCGATAATAAAGATTCTAAAAAAAGATATCGCGCCGATGTTTTGATTGAAGAGCAAATTGAAAAACTTCGTCAAAAAAATGAAAAAGAGGTTGAAAAGGCGTCAAAAAGATTTGGCGAAAGTTTTAATGAACAAATGTTTCGTGAAACCAATCCGAACATCGCACGCAATAACGATAAAATAAAATCGATTGAAGATAGGATGCGAACATCGCTTGAAAACAGCAATCTTGAAGCGTTACGCCAACTCATCGTAGATTTGGAAATTGTTTGTTCGGTTTCAGGAACACGTAATTGGACAGAAGTACGTCAATTCAATTTAATGTTCTCTACTGAGTTGGGTTCGGTAGCCGGCGACGCTTCAAAAATTTATTTGCGTCCCGAAACTGCACAAGGAATTTTTGTAAACTTCTTAAATGTTCAAAAAACCGGTAGAATGAAAATTCCGTTTGGAATTGCGCAAACGGGAAAAGCTTTTCGAAATGAAATTGTTGCACGTCAATTTATTTTTCGCATGCGTGAATTTGAGCAAATGGAAATGCAATTTTTTGTTAGACCCGGTACCGAAATGGAATGGTATCAACATTGGAAAACAACACGTATGGCATGGCATACTGCACTTGGAATGGGACACGAGAATTATCGGTTTCACGATCATATAAAACTTGCACATTATGCAAATGCCGCTTGTGATATCGAATTCAATTTCCCCATGGGTTTTAAAGAATTGGAAGGAATTCATTCGCGTACCGATTTCGATTTATCGAATCATGAAAAATTTTCAGGTAAAAAATTGCAGTATTTCGATCCTGAATTAAATCAAAGTTATGTGCCTTATGTTGTTGAAACTTCAATAGGATTGGACCGTATGTTTTTGGCAGTAATGTCGGTAGCTTATAACAATGAAAAATTAGAAGATGGCAGTGATAGAGTAGTGCTGCGTATTCCTGCTCCATTGGCGCCGGTAAAACTTGCCGTATTGCCATTGGTGAAGAAAGACGGATTAGCTGAATATGCCGACAAGTTATTTCATCAATTAAAAATTGATTTTGTTTGTCAGTACGATGAAGGCGATTCCATTGGAAAGCGTTACCGTAGGCAGGATGCCATTGGAACACCCTATTGCATTACGGTTGATCATGATACATTAAAGGATAATGCGGTTACTATTCGTGAGCGTGATTCAATGAAACAGCAGAGAATCAGCGTTGATAGTTTGCAAGATTATATTTTAAATAAAGTTTCAATCTCCTCACTCTTAAAATCTTTATAATTGAGCAATGAGCGTTTCATGATATTTTCACAATATCACTTTTGCTCAATGAAAAAGCTAAGGGATGCCTTGACGAATGAAAAATAAAACGCATTTTAATTATTGGTTTAGTATATGTTTTGAATTTAATAAACTTGTCAAAAGCAGCGAAGAAGAAAAAATAATTTGAAGATTTAGTAACATTTCACGAACAATAACTTTTTAGAATTGTTATAGGCACTGCTACCATTCCCTTAATTTCGATAGTATGCAAACTGCCAAAACAACAAACGGCTTTAGCCCGTACCAAAAATTCATTATTCTTATTTTAGCTTTTATTTCGTTTACGGTTGTACTTGATTTTATGATCATGAATCCGCTGGGAGATATATTGATGAAAAAACTTCATTTAACCACTTCTCAATTTGGTTTTGCAGTTTCTGCTTATGCGTTTAGCGCAGGTACGGCCGGGATTTTAGCGGCGGGATTTGCCGATAAATACGATCGAAAAAAATTCTTAATGTTTTTTTATGTCGGTTTTTTAATTGGCACACTTATTTGCGGTTTCGCCGAAACGTATGAAGTTTTAGTTTGTGGCAGAATTGTTGCCGGTTTATTTGGTGGTGTGTTGAGCTCCATTTCAATGGCCATTATTGCCGATTTGTTTCCAATTCAAGATCGCGGTAAAGTAATTGGCTATACACAAATGGCGTTTGCAGCGAGTCAAATTTTAGGAATTCCTATTGGAATTTATTTGGCGTATCATTTAAATTGGCATTGGGCATTTTACATGATAGTTTTGGTTTGTGCTGTAGTTGGAATGGTAATTGTGCTAAAAATGCAGCCTGTTGTAAAACATCTTGAAGTAAAAAATGAAAATAATCCGTTTGTTCATTTAAGAAATACACTTGTTCAAAAAGAATACATTATTGCATTTTGTGCAACTGCGTTATTATTTATTGGCGGATTTTTAATGATGCCGTTTGGAAATACATTTATCATTAACAATATTAAAATTTCGAGTGATGATTTGCCATTGATATTTATTATAACGGGAGTATGTTCAGTTGTGATTATGCCTTTGGTGGCAAAACTTTGCGAAAAATTCGGACGATTTCCAATGTTTGTTGCGGGGTCAGCGTTAGCAGCAACAACGGTTTTAATTTATACCAACTTAGGAGAAACCCCGTTGTGGATTATTATTTTGATTAATGCATTCATGTTTGCCGGAATTATGTCACGCATTATTCCGTCGCAAACGTTAATGACAGCCTTACCTCAAATGCATGACAGGGGAGCTTTTATGGCCATTAACGCCTCATTACAACAAATGGCCGGAGGAATTGCATCGTTGATTGCCGGATTTGTGGTGTATCAAAAAACCGAACATTTGCCATTGGAGAATTACGATTTATTGGGTTATGTTTGTGTTGGTGTAATGGTGGTTTGCGGATTTTTTGTGTACGCGATAAATAAAAGAGTGAATGAGAAAACAAGAGATGAATCGGAGAATAAAACGACATAAGCATGTAAATCACATGCCTTGACTATTTTGAAAAATCAATAGATTTAATTTTTAGTCTTTTCTTTAAAAAATAACTTTGACCAAAAATAAATTAGAAAACTGCTAATTGCAGAAAATAGTAAACACGAAAGAAAAAACAATAAATGCTTTATTAGAATTCTAATACCGGATGCATATATTATGGTTCCGGAAAAATAAATGGCTAAAATAAAACCAGTCACGATTAATAAAAATGTCAAAATAGCCAAAAATGGTTTTAACCGACTTTGCGTCAATTTATAAATTTTATAAATTGGCTTTTTAGAATTATTAATACAAGACTTAACTAAAGTAAAATTATTGCTATTCGTTGTTTTGTTTGATATACATTGTTGATTATTTGAGTTTATTTTATTCGAATAAATTGAGATAAAATATTTATTTTTTTCATTTGATGAATCTTTGCATAATTCACTATTGGAAATGGTGTCATTAAATAAGTTAGTATTAGACAACGTAGAAATTTTGCAAACATCTTTTTTTATTAATAATCCTTCGTCATATGACACACGTTTATTAAAATAGAATTTGGAAGCGCTACATGAGTAAAAAGCGAGAATAGAAAGAAGTAGCCATTTATTAAAATTTTTTTTCGTAAACATACATTTGAAAAAAAACAGAATAAAATCAAGAAGTTAATCAACAAGAAATTAACAAAAACGATTTAATCATTAACCACAAAACTACATAAGTCCCTAGGCCGTTACCCTCATCACTTCGGCAATTTTCGCGCCTATATCGGCAGGAGATTTTACAACATGAATTCCGTTTTCTCCTAATATTCTCATTTTCGCTTCGGCAGTATCATCGGCACCGCCTACAATTGCGCCGGCGTGTCCCATTTTTCTGCCTTTGGGCGCTGTTTGTCCGGCTATAAATCCTACAACCGGTTTTTTATTTCCGTTTTCTTTAATCCAACGTGCTGCAGTTGCTTCTAAATTTCCGCCAATTTCACCAATCATTACAATAGCATCTGTTTCGTTATCGTTCATTAATAATTCAACGGCTTCTTTTGTTGTTGTTCCAATAATCGGATCGCCACCTATACCAATAGCAGTAGAAATTCCTAGACCTGCTTTTACTACTTGGTCGGCTGCTTCATAAGTAAGCGTACCCGATTTTGATACAATTCCTATTCGACCCGGTTTAAAAACAAAGCCCGGCATAATGCCAACTTTTGCTTGTCCTGCAGTAATTACACCCGGGCAGTTCGGACCAATTAATCGACATGAAAAACCTTTTAAATATTCTTTCACCTTCACCATATCCGCAACCGGAATACCTTCAGTAATACAAACAATCACTTTTATTCCTGCATTGGCCGCTTCCATAATCGCATCGGCTGCAAAAGCAGGCGGAACAAAAATAATACTTACATCGGCACTTGTTTTATGCACCGCTTCACGTACGGTGTTAAACACCGGACAATCCAAGTGCGTTGATCCGCCTTTACCGGGAGTAACTCCACCAACAACGTTAGTGCCATACTCAATCATTTGCGTTGCGTGATAGGTGCCTTCGCTTCCTGTGAAACCTTGCACTATAACTTTCGAATTTTTATTTACTAATACACCCATAATTCATGCTTAAGCCGTAAATATAAACGGTTTTTTAAACCTTACAGAAAATTTTTATTCAGTTTGAGCCCACTTTCGTTAGGAAATGATGAGGGGTTAAAGAAGGCATAATAATTGCTATTTTTATTTCAAAATAGCCTATGAAAAACTTATTTATTGCCTTAAGTGTTTTATTTTCAAGCATAGCAGTTGCGCAAGATTTGCCACTTACCTACAAGGCCGATTTCAAAATAATTTTTGACGCGGCTAAAAGTTATTATAAAACCGATAAAACCGGCGAAGCAACAAAAATTACTGATGAGTATTTTACATCGGAAATCCCTTGCAAGTCGCATTTTCAAAACTCGGCTCAGTCGCGTTTAGTGACCGATAAAGAAGAGGTAACGATTCATCAGGTATTATTTACCGGAGGAAAAACATTAGAAGAGACTCAAACATTTTTTAAAAAAATTGCGGAAGTTACAAAGACGTTAGTTCCGCTAAATTATAAAGTGAGTACTACCGTAAATTTGAAATACGACGATAAAACATCAACAACGTTTGAGCTAAACAGCGATGTATTTGCACAGGTTGCCAAAAAACCGTCGGTAGTAATGGGTATTATTAAAAAGCAAGAAGCTTATTATGTTGAAATATTAGTTATGGGACCGGTTCTTATTTTTTAAGAAAACCATTTAACACATATTTTAATTCATTCAACATTGCAGCAGTTGCGCCCCAAATAATTTTATTTTCATAAGCAATATAAGGCGCATTCGAGATAATTTTTTCGTTACTCAAAGCAATATCGGTATGTTTAATAAAACCGGAAGACAAAAGTTCGGTAATCGGAAAATGAATTAGTTGTTTAACCTCATGGCTCAATTTTTCATCAATTTTTTCTTTAACATAAAATAAAAACGGTGACACCATATAGTTGCTAGGAGGAATGTATAACGGACTTAATTCAGTAACAAATGAAGAGTAGGATAGTTCAATCCCAATTTCTTCTTTAGTTTCACGAATGGCGGTTGCCAATAAATTTTCGTCATTTTTTTCACTTTTTCCACCCGGAAAACTAATTTGGCCTGAATGTACCCCTTTGTATTCGGCGCGCTGAGTTAAAAGAATTGATGCTGTATTTTTTTTGCGGTACAAAACAATTGCAACGGCACTTTGTTTAGCTGTTGATGGAGTTTCTAAAAACATTTCCTTGTTTCGATAAGGAGTCATTTCCAAATGGGCAGCTATACCCGGCAAATCTTCATTGTTATAGGTCTGAAGAAATGCTATGAAATCATTTATTTGAAAAACCTCGTTTGACATCGCAATAAAGTTAAGCTATAACCTTTATATTTGACCCATGTTTGAACATTTTTTTGACGTTTTGGCTACTAAAGCCGGATTAACATCGTTCGGAATACTTGCTGTTTTGGAAATTGTATTGGGAATTGACAATATTGTTTTTTTGACTATCGTAGTTGGTCGCGCCCCCGAAAACAAACAGCGTTTTGTACGCAATATGGGATTGGTAATGGCCATGTTTTTGCGCATCGGTATGTTGTTTGGAATAACTTACCTTGTAAATGCGCAAGAAATTACTTTGCTTACTTTTTTTAGCAACGAATTAAGCATTAAAGATGTAATCCTGTTAATTGGCGGTTTGTTTTTAATCGGAAAAAGTACAATGGAAATTCATCATAAAATATTTGAAGCAAAATTCGGAGTAAAAAAAACAAAGAAAAAATCTTCTAAAGCGGCTAAGCTAGGCAATTCATTGGGCTCACTTTTTGTTCAAATCGGCATAATTAATATTATTTTTAGCATTGACTCAATACTAACTGCAATAGGACTTACGAAGGACGTGCCAACAATGGTATTGGCAGTAGTTGTTTCTACTTTATTTATGATGTTGTTTGCCGGAAGAGTAGGTAGATTTATTAATGAAAATCCAACCATAATTATGTTGGCGCTTTCGTTTTTAATTATGATTGGAACCTTGTTGATTGCCGATTCTTTTCATTATGAAATTCCGCGGGGGTATGTATATTTTGCAATGGGATTTTCGTTATTTGTTGAAGTATTGAATTTGGTTTTGTTGAAACGGCTTTATAAACCGCCAAGCGAAGAAAATAACGAGTAAAAAAAATCCTCTGAAAAATCAGAGGATTTAGTGTGAATATGACAAATAAATTATTTGGCTTCTTCTTTTTTTGCGCAATTCATATTATTGCTTTCTCCACTTTTACAACATGACGCTTGCTCAGTTTTTTTGCAGCAAGAACCTGTTTTGCTCTTGTCAGTTTTTTTATCCGATTTAGTCGTTTTTTCCTTATCATTGGTTGCTGTTTGAGCTGATAAAGTTGTGCCTCCTACGAAAGCGATAAGCGCTAAGCTTAAAAGAATTTTTTTCATGTTAAATTATTTTTAGTGGTTAACCGACTATAAAGATAACCAATGAGCATTAAAATCGGTTTGCAGTTAACTACTATTTAACAAATTTTGAAAAATTGATATTTTCTACAGCTGATTTTCAATGAAGTCTAAGGCTTTTTCAAGTCGAAGATTCATTTGTTCATCGGTTGTTGTAGGTGCACAAAATTTTCTGAACCGTAATAATATTGCTTGAAGTTGAGGTGAGGTTTGTAAGGGTAAACGTTGTTCAACAGCTTGAGATGCGCATAACATTTCAATGGCTAATATTTGTTTAACATTGTTTAAAACACGCATGCATTTTGTTGCGGCATTAGCGCCCATGCTTACATGATCTTCTTGTCCGTTTGATGAATCAATTGTATCAACCGATGCAGGAGTGCAAAGTTGTTTATTTTGACTTACAATTGATGCGGCTGTATATTGCGGTATCATGTAGCCTGAATTTAATCCGGCGTTGTTAGCAAGAAAAGGTGATAAATTTCTTGTTCCCGAAATTAATTTATAAGTTCTGCGTTCAGAAATGGATCCAAGTTCTGCCAAAGCTATTGCCAAAGAATCAAGCGTAATGGCCAATGTTTCGCCGTGAAAATTACCTCCACTTACAATTAAATCATCATCAGGAAAAATGGTAGGGTTGTCGGTTACAGCATTTATTTCGGTTTCAAATACAGAAGCGGCATATTCAATTACGTCATAAACCGCACCATGTACCTGAGGTATGCAACGAAATGAATAGGGATCTTGTACAGCAAATTTTTCATTGTTTGCAATTGCACTTTCATTGCGCAATTCACGAATTTGAGCTGCTGTAACATTTTGACCTTTATGTTTTCGAATGTTTTGAAGTTGCGGTAAAAAAGGTTCAGTTCTACAATCGTATGCGTCAAGAGAAAGGGACGCGATTTGATTGGCGAGTGAAAACAACAATTGAGCTTGAACAACAAGATTAACACCGTAAGCACACATAAATTGTGTTCCATTTAATAAAGCTAACCCTTCTTTTGCCTGAAGTTTTACAGGTGAAATTCCACACAACTCGAACGCTGCACCGGCATACATTTTTTTGTTTTTGTAAATGACTTCTCCCAATCCAATTAAGGGAAGCGACAAATGCGCCAAAGGCGCTAAATCACCACTTGCACCAAGGGAACCTTGTTCATAAATCACAGGAGTTATACCGTTATTAAACATGGCACAAAGTGAACTAACGGTTAAAGAACTAACGCCACTATGACCAAGCGACATGTTTATTATTTTTAGAACAGTAATTGTATTCGCAATGTCATCAGGAATTTTATTACCGGTACCGCACGCATGTGATTTTACTAAATTTTCTTGAAGCTGTTCCAATTGATGGTTGCTGATTACGCTGTTGCACAATGAGCCAAATCCGGTATTTATTCCGTATATTGGAATATTGTTTGTTGCGAGTTTTTGATGCAAATAATTAAAACAATGTTCAATTTTATTTAGGGCATTTTCTCCTATTGATAATTTTTCATTCTTACGAACAAGCGAATAAACGTCATTAAGCGAAATGTGTTGTAGGTCAAAAAGCATGAAATTAATTTAAAGAAGGATTTTCGGGAAAGTTTGATATTATTTTGTGTTCATTGCCCATTTCTTTAAGAATATCTTCCCAAAGATTTTCATGTGAAGTATTCATAATGTATTCTTTTTTTCCGTCGGCAATAATCCACGAATTTTGTTTAAGCTCTTGTTCCAATTGTCCTTCTGTCCATCCTGAATAACCGAGGAAAAAACGAATTTGTTGATGGTTTAATTTTTTATTTTCAATTAACTGTTTCATCACGTCAAAACTACCGCCCATGTAAACACCGTCGCACAATAAAATGCTTCCCGGAATTTTTTTTCCGAGAGTATGAATATAATACAAATTATTTTTTTTCACCGGCCCTCCTTCGGCAATTTTTGTTTCGAAGTGAGGAAAATCAGACATGAATTCGTTTAAGTTTACTTCTTTTAAGTAATGATTAAGCACAAAACCAAACGAGCCTTCATTGTTATGTTCGCCAATTAAAATCACTGAACGACCGAAATGTTGGTCGTCTAAAAATGGTTCGGCAAGTAAAAGTTTACCGGTTTTTGGTTTTAAACGGTTTAATTTGTTAAATGAAAATAAATCATCAATATTTTTGATTGACATATTTCTTACCTTTTGTGCTAAATAAAGTAAATAAATTGAATACGATACGATAATTTATGAAAAACGAGCTTAACGAATTCCTTGGTAGTCACCGTAAACAGTTTCAATTGGGAGAACTGAATGAAGAAATAGTGCCGAAAGACCCATTTTTATTATTAAACGCATGGTTAAATGATGCGATTAAAAACAACATGAACGAGCCATTTGCAATGAGTTTAGCTACTGCAGTGCATAATAAACCTACTCAACGTATTGTTTATGCACGTGAACTTTTAGATAACGGTTTGGTGTTTTTTACGAATTATTTAAGTAGAAAAGGACAAGAGTTGCAAGAAAACAATCACGCTTCGGTGTTATTTTTTTGGACCGAAGCTGAGCGACAAGTACGCATGGAAGGTATTGTTGAAATTGCTACAGATAAAATTTCGAACGATTATTTTGCTTCGAGACCCCGCAATTCACAGTTGGGTTCTTGGGCATCAGAACAAAGTAAAAAAATTAATTCAAGAAAAGAATTGGAAGATAGAATGATAATGTACGATCATCAATTCAAAAATAATGTGCCACGACCCGAACATTGGGGCGGTTATGTTTTTTACCCGTCCTACTATGAATTTTGGCAAGGTCGTCCGAATAGATTACACGATAGAATTTGTTATAAGAAAGTAAAAGAAAGCTGGGACGTTTTTCGTATAGCACCGTGAATTTTATTTATTGTTTGTACTACTTCTTAATTACAATTGCAACGTAATGGCGAAAATATTGTGGACGCTGTTATTTTAACAACGAAAAATGTCCGCGTTTTTCTTGCCAAGTATAATCTTGTAACATGTAACGAACCAAATAAACGTAAACATCTTCTTTCATTTTATCGCCGCTACGTTTTCCGTCCCAACCTTCGAGCGGATTTATTGTTTTCCAAATCACAGTACCCCAGCGATCATAAATATAAAATTCATATCGTCTTACATCACGAATTACAGGTAAAAAAACATCATTATAACCGTCGTTATTTGGGGTAAAAGCATTGGGAATATAAACAGTTGTTTCAGGTATTACATAAACAGGAATTACTGCGGTATCAATACAGCCAAATTCGTTAATAACAAATTGCGTAACATTAAACCAACCGGTATCAAGATAACTGTGTTTAGCATATTTTGCGAGCGTAGAATCACCGTCATCAAAATAAATGGTTTGTGATGTATAACCGCTTGCAATATCCTGAACTTCGATTTGAGGAGTAAAAATACTAACGGTGCGCGGATATACGATAATTCCGGCATCGGGGCTTGGAAAAACATGAATTATATTATTTAAACTAAACGTTTGTGTGTTTACACAAATGGTATCAGAAACAATAGTTAAACTCACGCTATACAAACCGGTATCGGGATAAGTGTGTATGGGGTTTGCCAATGTAGAAGTTTCGCCATCGCCAAATGTCCAAAAATACGTAAGCGCGCTCCATGAAATTGAAGAGTCGGAAAATTGAACCGTATAAGGTTCGCAAGCCAATTCGTTAGGATATGAAAACAATGCAACCGGCAGAGGATAAACAAAAAGTGTGTCGCTATAAGACTCGCTGCAGCCGAATTCATTAACTTGAACAGTTGCGATAAATTTTCCACTATCGGAATATGAAAAATTTCCTGTTGGATTAACATTGAAACCGGATGGTGATGCTAAAGGTAAATTCCAAACAACAACAGCATTTGCGTCGAATTGACCCGTGGCATTTAGTGAAAAATTGTTTACATCAAGACATTGCGCCGGAGGACGAATAAAACTTACACTTAATGGTAAATGAACTACAAAAGGAATTGTAATTGTATCGGCACAAATTGAATTAGGATTTGCGATTAAAGTAACATTATAAGTTCCTGTATCGGGATAAGTGTAAGAAGGGTTTGTTAGAACAGATGTATCTGCCGTGGTTGTAGTGTCGCCAAAATTCCATAGATAAGTTGTTGCGTTAATGCTATTGTTTGTGAATACAAGTGTTAATCCGCCGCACAATTGAATTGCGGTTTGAGGAGCAATTATTGATTGAACAGCAATAGTACAATTCACCACATTGATTTGAAATTCGCGCATACTTTCAGACAGAAAAATGCCGCCACGATATTCAGCTACTTTTACCGCATAAACGTATATGCCTGTTAGGTTAGGCCTACAATTCATAACACCGGTAGCAGAATTAATGGTTAAAGAAGGCGCTCCGCCAATTTGAGCATTTTGAGTGTACCCGGGTGCCCAAGACTCGGGAATGTACGGTGGTGGAGCGGCGGGATTTGGCGCAGGAGACGAAGAAGAACCACCTTCATACGGAGTGTAAAATGAATAAACAAGCGAATCGCCGTTTGGATCGGTTGCACTATGATTAAAAGTGAAATTATCATTCATACAAATTACAAGAGGAGGCAGCGTCGAAAATCGCGGACTTGAGTTGCAAGTAACAATTCCCGGATCGGGAATACGCGCAAAGTACGTTCCACCCGAATTACTTGGATTTAATAAATTTTGAATACTTGAATTTCTACAACAACGTTGATAAACGATTGTATAACCACCCGGTGACGGAGGTAAATTTACGATAGTTTGGAATGTAGCAACTTCGATACATTGAGGAGGTGGGGTAAGACAAATATTACTTGATATAGTTGGTATTGAAAAAGGTGTTGAAAGTGGAACAGATACTACGTTTATTAAATTATTGGCAGCATCGTAAATGGTAATTGGAAGAGGGTCATCGAACGGAGTTCCCATGGTATTTGCAGGTCCACAATCTCGGTAAACTTTAACCGTAATTTTATAATTATTTGAACCCAAACAATCATAATAAATTTCACCACCAACAATGTGAGTAGCTTCGCCAAAAAAAGGGAACAAAATCAAAAAAATGAGAATGCGGTTTACCATTGGTTAATTGATAGACGAAAATAGGCATGAAATGTTGTGTTTATGTTGAATAAATGACGAACGTTACAAATTTGCAAGGAAACGGCTAAAAATCACCACGATATTTGTACAAAAGTTCGCGCCAATTTTCAAAAATTGCTGTTTTTGCTTTAGCTTTATGATTATAACAAACAATTACACTTTGACCTTTAGCTTTCAAACTAGTGTTATTTCCATTTTTTGAAAACAACTTATAACCTAGCGCAAAACTTGTGGTTCCGATAGAATAACAAAAAACTTCAACAAATATTTCTTCGTTCAAAAAAACGGGTTGAATATAATCCGCTTCATTGCGTGCAACTATAACGCCATGTGTTTCCCAATTCCACTTTGCACCCACTAAGTCAAGAAAAAAAAGCAATCGAGCTTGTTCGAAATATTGAAAAAAAGTGGCATTGTGTACAATTCCCATAGCATCAATGTCAGAGAAGCGAATTTGAATCGGAAAAATTTTTCGTTCCATTACGAAACAGGATTTAATACAACACTATAAACGATTAGGGCATTCATGTCGCGACCATAAGTTAATTTTTCGAGAGCTTCCCAAACATTTTTTGCTCGAAAATATGAAGTATTAAGTTCAGTGTCGCCACGCAAACACCATTGTATAGTATAAGAACTTTCTTTGTCTTTATAAGTTTGCACATAATTATACATGTGTTTTAACGAATCTACCTTGTCAAAACCTTCAACCGAATGAAATAAAAAACTTTGACGATGAACAGGATTTACTGTTACCACATCAAGTCGAATTTTATTGGTTTCAAGCTGATGAAAATCAAAAATTAATGAACTTTCGTCTAGTCCACCAATATACTTGGTGATTTCTCGCTGTAATCGAGCAATTTCAAAATGTTGATCGTTAGTCATGATTTCTATTTGTCAAGTTTTTCAAAAGTAGAATTATTACTGATGAATTCGGGAACAATTTGTTTAATTGATTTCACAATTTCAATATTATTTTGGGTATCGAATAAAGAAATTAAATGATCAATGGCAGGATTAATTTCATTGGCGCTGTAGGCACGAACTTTTCCTATTCTAATTTGTGAATGATGGGTAGGCAAAACATTTTCTTTTTCGTTTAATAACTCTTCATACAGTTTTTCGCCGGGCCGTAAGCCGGTAAAATGGATGGGAACATCTTTATACGGTTCAAGTCCACTAAGGCGAATCATTTTTTCTGCCAATTCAACAATTTTCACTTTATCGCCCATATCAAACACAAAAATTTCGCCACCATTACCCATAGCACCGGCTTCTAAAACCAATTGACAAGCTTCGGGAATTGTCATAAAATAACGCGTTACTTCCTTGTGCGTAACTGTAATTGGTAATCCCTGTTCAATTTGCTTTTTGAAAAGCGGAATAACGCTTCCGTTGCTTCCCAAAACATTTCCAAAACGAGTGGTTACATAGGCTGTGGAGGAGTTGTTATTTTTAGTTTGCACATAAATTTCGGCAACACGTTTTGATGCACCCATTACGTTGGTAGGGTTTACCGCTTTATCAGTACTAATAAAAACAAATTTTGAAACGTGAAACGATTCGGCTAAATCGGCAACAATTTTTGTTCCTTTAATGTTTGTGGCTAAAGCTTCACTCGGATTATCTTCCATCATTGGCACATGCTTATAAGCTGCCGCATGAAAAACATATTGCGGTTTAAAAGTTGAAAAAACTTTTTTCATTCTTACTTCATTGCGAATATCGGCTACCACAATTTCAAAAGCAGATAGTCCTTTGGATTTTAATTCATTTTCGAAATCATACAAGGCCGATTCGGCTTGATCGAGAACAATTAAATTAGCAGGATTATAGGTTAAAACCTGACGAACAATTTCGCTGCCAATTGAGCCTGCACCACCGGTTACCAACACCACTTTTCCTTCTAATTCTTTTGAAATTTTTTGTGTATCAAGTTTAATCGGTTTTCGACCCAATAAATCTTCTATTTTAACTTTTTTCAATTGTTGAGCCGAAAGTTTTCCGTTCATCCACGCATTAACAGGAGGCACAGTAAGTACTTCTATATTGTGACGTAAACCTGCTTCAATAATTTTTCGTTTATTATCATTATCCGGATTTAAAATTGCAACAACAATTTGATCAATTTTTTTAGAGGTAATAATTTCGCTAATACGTGAGGCATGATAAATTGGACTTCCTTCAATTGATTTTCCTTTTTTAATTTCGTTATCATCAATAAATGCAGCAACTTTTTGATTAAGTTTTGCATCCTGTTCAATTGCTTTTTTAGTAATGACACCCATTTCGCCGGCGCCGTAAATTAAAATTCGTTTTTTTTCGTTGCCCGAGCTTTTTTGCTCTAAGTAAAAAAGTTTTACTGCAATTCGATAAACAATTAAAAGAAATAATGAGCACAAATATTCCATTACCAAAATTGAAATGGGCAAGAAGTACAAGCCGTCATAAAATTTTCGCAATGGTACGAGTATGAAAAATAGTAATGTTCCAATTGTAATTGCGATAAAAATTCTTTTCGAATCACTGGTGCCGGTATGGCGAAGCATTCCTTTATAGGTTTTAAAAAAAAGAAAAATTGCACCACGAACAAAAATAAAAACGGGAAGCGCGATTTTAAGAGCAGGCCATTCTTCGTTAATGGGTAATTGTTTAAAATCAAAACGAATGAGATAGGCGAGAGCAAGAGAAAAAACGGTTAAAAAAATATCGGCAGTAAAAACCAGCCAACGCGGTGTATTTTTCTCAGGTATTTGTAACTTTATCACCGCAACAAATATACAGACAATTTTAGTTATGAAGCCAAGTGAAATAAACGAAACATATTGGGCCGAAAGGTGGCAAAACAATGAAACACAGTGGGATGTTGGAAAAATTACAACGCCCTTAAAACAATATATTGACGGTTTAAGCAACAAATCCATTCGCATTTTAATTCCGGGAGCGGGTAATGGTTATGAAGGTATTTATTTATTAGAACATGGTTTTACCAATGTAACCTTGCTTGATATTAGCGACAAACCTATTGAGAATTTAAAAAAAATATTACCAAAAAAATGGCATTCGCATATTGTAAAGGGAGATTTTTTTATGTTGAATGAAAAATATGATTTGATATTGGAGCAAACATTTTTTTGTGCCATACATCCCGATTGGCGAAAAGAGTATGTGAAAAAAACTGAGGAATTATTAAGTGAAAATGGAGTGTTGGCAGGAGTTTTGTTTGATGCAAATTTTGATCAACCTTTTCCTCCGTTTGGAGGGAATTTAGAAGAATATGAGTCGTTATTTTTTACTTTTTTTGAAGGAAAAATAGAAAAGTGTTACAACTCAATTAAACCGCGTATTAATCGTGAATTGTTTATAATCCTTAAAAAAAGAAGAAATAAGGAAATTACAGTAAATTAAATTTGCAATATGCGGTTAGTGATGGTTATTATAGCATTTGATTTATTTGCACGACTAAATGCGCAAGTTGATTCATCATTGGTTGATTCTTTAATTTTGCGTGAAATGATGACAAATTTCAAAGAAATTGATTCATTGGAAATAAACAATTTTGATACTGTAAAATACATTCCGGGAGATAGCGCGTTATTTGGTTTTTATAATGAAAGAGGAATTTTTTTTGACACAGCATGCAGTTCAATTTATTTATTTCGTGAAATTTATTCTTGGCTGGGAGTTCGTTACCGATATGCGGGGTTAACAAAGCGAGGTGTAGATTGTTCGGGTTTTGTACGCAACGTTTGCAATAGAGTTTATGGCACAAAATTATTGGGAGGTGCCGGCGAACAGTTTAAAAAATGCGTTCCTATTGAGCGAAATGACTTAGAAGAAGGCGATTTGGTGTTTTTTAAAATCAATAAAACATACATTTCGCATGTTGGCTTATACATTGGTAACGGGAAGTTTGCGCATGCGGCAATACATGGTGGCGTAATCATAAGCTCGTTGAATGAAAAATATTACGATAAATACTATTACATTAGCGGTCGGTTATTAAATACACCAAAGAAAAAAACATGGTAAGCAAAGTTTCGGTTTTGGATAATTTGCAGGTTGAACAAAAAATCAATCGAATAGCGTTTGAATTATTGGAAACAAATTTTGATGAACCGGTTTTGTTTCTTGTGGGCATAACGGGTCAAGGACTAACGTTAGCCAATAAATTAAAAATTATTTTAGAAAAAATATCTGACAAAAAAATTGAATTGTATTCGATTACTCTTGAAAAGGATTCACCGCTTGGAAAAAACATTGAATTAAATACGACGTTAAATTATTTTGATGGAAAGCCGGTTGTTTTGATTGACGATGTATTGAATTCAGGTCGCACTTTAATTTATAGTGCCCAGCATTTATTAAAATCGCCATTAAAAAAATTGCAAACAGTTTGCCTGGTTGATCGTTGGCATCGTCGTTTTCCTATTCGGGCCGACTTTGTAGGATTAACGTTAAGCACAACTATGCAAGAGCATATTGAAGTGGTATTTGAGGAAAACAACAACAACGTTTATTTGTATTAATTATGTTAACACAACACTTAATTGCGCCCAGTATTTTAGCTTCTGATTTTTCACGATTGCAAGAAGAAATTGAAATGGTGAATCAAAGTAAAGCCGATTGGTTTCATTTAGATGTGATGGATGGTGTTTTTGTTCCTAATATTTCATTTGGAATACCGGTTATCAAAAGCATGAAAAAGCACGCAAAAAAACCTTTTGATGTGCATTTGATGATTGTGCAACCTGAGCGATACATTGATGAGTTTTATGATTGTGGTGCAGATATTTTGACTGTACATTACGAAGCAAGTACGCATTTACACCGAACAGTTGACGAGATTCGTAAAAAAGGAATGAAAGCAGGTGTAGCGATTAATCCGCATACGCCGGTTCATTTATTGGATGATATTATTTCATACATTGATTTGGTTTGTATAATGTCGGTAAATCCCGGTTTTGGCGGTCAAAAATTTATTGAAACAACTTACGAAAAAACGAGAAACCTACGTGAAATGGCAAATGTGAAAAATAAGCATTTGAAAATTGAAATTGATGGAGGAGTAACCCTTGACAACTATAAAAAATTAATTGATTACGGCGCCGATGTTTTAGTTGCAGGAAACACTGTTTTTGCTTCCAAAGATGCAATTGGTGTTATTGAAATGCTGAAAAAAATTTAACGAAAAATTATTTTTAAAATATTTTTTTCACTTATCGTCATTTAAGCGAATGGCCGTTCCGTAAAAAACAATCAAATCAACATTTTCAAAGGGTTATATATTTTTTTGTCAACTGTTTTTATATACGTTTTCAGTTTAATTAATTGCGTTAATACCATAAACGTTAGTGACTTTGCTTAATGTTTATTTACGAAAATCATCTCTTCGTCAAAAAAATCAGCTATTTATTTGTATAAAAAAAGTAAATATTTTATTTTGTTTAGACAATGATTTAATTGGGAAATATTTTTATCGTTTTTTGAGTATCTAATGATTAATGCTTACCTTTATCGTAAAACCAAAAAAATCACGATTTATGAGGTCTAAATTATTAGTAATTGCGGGCATTATTTGTATAGTTGTATCTGTTTATTTAACCCTTTTATTTTACTATATTTTACCAAAAGACGATTCAATAAACAATGTAATTCTTCATAGTATGGGAGGTTTACCAGCATTAATTGGGCTTCCGTTTTTAATTATGGGTTTGAAGGAGAGGGCGCGCAATAAACGCGAAAAAAAAATGAGGTTATATATTTTGCAAACAGGTATATCGGCAAAAGCGATCATTACTTTTTATGATAAAAATTGGACAATTAGAATTAATTATAAATACCCTTATTCGGTAGTTGAATACACTTATAAGGATCAAAATGGCAACAAATACCGTAATCGATTAAATGAATTTCCTACTGAAGCAGCAATTCGAAGCGGGTTTCAAGCCGGTGTAACAATTCCAATAAAATTCGACAGAGAAGATTCTTCAAAAAGCATAATCGTTATTGATTCATTATAAAATTTGGAATGATTTTACAACCGAAGAGCATAAGAATTGTTGCATATAAATAAAATTTTGTGCGAAAGCGAGTGCAAATTAGTTTAGCGCTGTGCATAACCCCAATAAAGTAAGCGATTTAAACTACGATTCTAAAATGGCCATTTTGCTAATGTGATAATTTTATTTGTACTAAAACAATAGAAAATGGTTTTTTTATATTGAATTAATTTGCGATATTGACACCTATTATTTTATGATGGAAATTGAAAAATTAAAATTGTTGGTAAATACAATTCAAAAATTGTCATTAGCCAGAGACATTGACACCATTACAGAAATTGTTAGAAACGCTGCTCGAAATTTAACCGGAGCAGACGGTGCAACTTTTGTTCTTAAAGAAAATGACATGTGTTATTATGTAGAAGAAGATGCAATTGAGCCATTGTGGAAAGGACAAAAATTTCCGATAACGACTTGTATAAGCGGTTGGAGCATGATAAATAAAACAGGAGCTGTGATTGAAGACATTTACAATGATAATCGAATTCCGATTGAAGCCTATAGACCAACTTTTGTAAAAAGTTTAGCCATGGTTCCAATTCGTACAATGGATCCAATTGGTGCAATTGGTAATTATTGGGCAAAAAAACATTCAACCTCTACTGAAGAATTATTTATGTTGCAAACTTTAGCAGATATTACATCCGTTTCGATTGAGAACATTTATTTTTATAATGAATTGAAAGAACAAAATAAAACTTTATACGATATAGCTTTTTTACAATCACACCAAGTACGAGTGCCGGTGGCACAAATAAAGGGGTTATTTAATTTGTTTCATTTTGAAGATTTGCAACACCCACAGAATCCTGAAATTCTGAAAAAATTAAATTTTGCTGCTAATCAATTTGATGAAATTATAGGTAAAATTACAAAGATGACTGCAAAAATAAATCGTCAGCATTAAATCATTGAATTTTATAAATATTGATAATAAGTTAATTAAAACAGTTGTTGGAATTTAAAAATATTTAATTACTCATTTGATTTGATATTGTGTAAAAAAAAAATAAATTGATTTTGTTTTTTTTTCTTATATTTACCTAAAATTATTAAAATGACATCACGAGAAAATTATTTAAAGTATCGAAAAAAAATACTTGAAAAACTGAATAAGCGTTATGCGAAGGATAAAAAATTTCGTGATGCCGCCAAAAAAACGTATGGTGAGCGTTATAAGAAGGATAAGAAGTACAAAAAAATGACGTTGGAGAATGCTCGAAATCGTTATCATGAAGATGCGGAGTATCGTAAAAACACAATTGAACGTTCTAAAAAAAGAACATTATTAAAAAAAATATTGGGCAAAAAGCTTAAAAATAAAGCGCCAAAGGTAAAAGAAGTGTTGCTAAAAAAGGCTATAAGTGTAAAAGCGAAAACAAAGACTTTAATTGGAAATAGAAAAATTAAAGTTACAGCTAAGCGGAAAATTAAATCTGCTCGTAAACCGAATCGCCGTAAAAAATAGTACAAATCGATTTTCATAAAAGTAAATTTTTATGGAACGATTTTTTTCGACTTAAATGTTTTAATTTTGACAATACGGCCAAGTTTTTTTCATAATGATGTGCATTTCGCTAAACTGTTATGGTTTTTATTTGATTTAAAGAGGCTTAAATAAAAACTATAATTGAACTGTTTCAATGATAAATACTTATCAATTTATTCGATTTAATGATTCTACATCACTTAATGAATTGTTGGTTAAAATTAAATCACACAACATAATTTGTATTGATCTTGAGGATAGCGTTTGTGATTGAATGAATCCGATTAGGTTGGAATCTTTAAAAGAAATTCAGCGCAAACATTTTAGCAATGTACTTAATGAAATTTGTAAAAATGAATTAAGACTAAGATTAGGTGTTCGTATCAATTCAATAACATCTTCCTATTTCAAAGATATTGAAGCAATACCTCGTAACAGTATTATACATAGTATTATTGTTCCAAAAGTTGATAAAAAATCGGATATTAATAAAGTAATACTTGCACTAAAAAAAAGATTAGTAATTATAATTTATTTACTAAGCGTAAAACTTCGTTTTTCCGTTATTCGTTTTTTTACAATAATTCAAAACGTGAGAATTAAACACATTTTTTATTCAATTTTATTTTTGGTTTTAAAAATCACCTCAAGTAATCCATTTTTCCATTTATCATCCATTAATTGCCAAAACATAATTCCGCCTAAATGATTCTCGATTGCGTATTTTGTTTTTTTCTCTATGGAAAGAGAATCATCATAAGTGGCCAGCAATCTTCGTTTTTCATTTATTGCGTAGGGTGCGCAAGCAATGCTGTCCCAATGCAATTCAAATCCTCGGTTTTTGGTTAATGAATCACGAATATATTTCGATTGAAATCCATGCGAAAAATGGGCGGGCTGATCTAAATCCACAGTATTATCCCACTCAATTTTAAAAAATCGGCCATAAAAAGCCGCGCCAATTATTATTTTGGAGGATGGGACATTTTTTTTCAATAAAAGCTGAACGGCGTTATCGGTTGATTCTTTTTGTCGTGGAGTTGAATACAAAGGTGTGTGATGACCACTTTTCTTGCTGTACCCATGTACAAGATCATACGACATGACATTGACAAAATTAAAATATTTCGTTGCATTTTTCCAATCAATACATGAATCAATATACTGAGTAAACCCACCTGCGGCAAAACTTAATTCAAATTTTTTACCGTTTGTTTCACGTATTTCTTTCAGTAACTCGGTAAAATTTTTTTTATCATTTTTTTGATAGCGATGTCCCGGAAAACCCGAAATAACGGGATATTCCCAATCTAAATCCAATCCGTCGGTTTTAAAATATTCGGTTACTTCTTTAACTGATTGGGCGAATTCTTTTCTTCCTTCGGCAAAATTAAAAACATCAGAACAAGTGGTGCATCCACCCCAACCACCTAACGAAAGCATCACTTTTAATTGAGAATTTTTCTTCTTCAATTCAACCATTTTTTTGATCGTTAAACTATCTCCGGATGAACCAATTTCAAAGCGGTTACCGTTCAAATGGCCAAAACAAAAAATTAAATGCGTTAGTTTTTCAACTTCAATACTGTCGACACAATTCGTTGGTCCGCAAAAATACCCGATTACACGAAATTGATTTTTTGTTTCAACTGTATTCGATTTGGGAGAATTAGTTATCGACTGATTGCAGGATGCAATTGCAAAAATAAATACGAGAAAATAATTTATCCTTTTCATTATTAAATAAACAATAATTGAAACACAAATAATGCAGATTATACCAAATTATCGCTGATTATTTTTGCGACAATCTGCTAAATTAGTGTCATTTGCGTTCTATTAAATCCTCAATCCTAAAATACAAACATCATCAACCTGTTCAAGCGTGCCTTTCCAATCAATAAACGTTTTATGTAATCTATTCTTCATTTCTCCGGATGAAAGATGATTGTTTTCACCTAACAATTTTGCAAGTTGTTGATACTTGAATTTTTTACCTGCAGGTCCGCCAAATTGATCAGCAAATCCATCAGTAAACAAATAAACCATGTCGTTTTTTTTCAATTCAATTTCATGTGACGTAAAACATTTTTGATTGGTAAAATTACCAATAGGTTGCTTATCGGGGTTCCATTCCAACAACTTTCCATCACGAACTATCCACAACGGATTATTAGCTCCCGCCCAAAACAAAACATTAGTTTGCTTATTCAAAAATGCAATACTTATATCCATCCCATCCTTTACATCCTCTTCGCTTTTCGAGAATGTTTCAATAACCAATTCTCTCGTTTTATCCAAAATCAATCCGGGATCTTTCAATTCAAATTCATTTACACTTCTGTTTAACGCATTTGAACATACGACACTCACCATTGCTCCCGGCACTCCATGTCCTGTGCAATCGCATGCGGCAAAGTACAAAGTGTTCTCTTTACAATCATCATGTAACCAATAAAAATCACCCGCTACAATATCTTTAGGTAAATACAATACAAATCCATTTGCGAAATCTTTTTGTATTTGAGATTTAGAAGGTAAAATTGCTTCTTGCAAACGACGGGCATAGGTAATACTATCGAGAATTTCTTTATTTTTTTCGGCAATTTCTTCAAAAGCCGATTTTAATTCTACATTTTTAAGATGACTGATTTCGGCTTCCATTTTTGCGGCTTCCATTTTTTGTAGCACAGCCGCGTGTTTCATTTTCATGTGTGCTTCAGAGCTGTAAACTTCGGCCTTTAATGCAGTATATCGCTTATGCGCAGTAAAAGCCTCTTTATAATTTCCTTTTTTCTCTTCTAAAATTGAAAGCAACTCATATAATTCAGGTTGAAGCGCTTTAATATTACTTTCATTTCCAATATTAATGGCTTGCGAAATGTGTAATCTCGATTCATCAAAGTTATTTAAACTCAAATACACTTTTGCATAGCAGGAATGAATTCTAATTTTGGCAACTTTATCCATTGCTTCTTCAGCAACTTTTTCGGCCTCGATTAAATATTGCAACGCTTTATTATTTTCTCCGTTTTTCAAATAATGATTGCCGGCTAAATACAAAACGCTTCCATATCCCCTAATATCTTGTACTGTTTTTCGAATTTCAATCGATTTATTCAAATGTAAAATAGCATTGTCTGAATCTCCCTTATCGGAATAGCATAGTCCTAAGAGCATATGTTGGGCGGCGATTCCAGTCTTGTCATTTATTGAAGTATAAATATTTAAACTCTTTTCCACCAAGGAAATTGCTAAATCAAATTCCTTAAATTGATTGTGAATGAACCCAAATTGAAAATAACAATTGGCCATTCCGGCCTTATCATCAATTTCACTTCTTATATCTAAACTCTTTTGTAAATATTCAAGTGCTCGTTGAAATTCACCAATACGAATAAACGACATTCCGTAATTGTAAAAAACATCGGCTTCACCATTCAGGCAATTAATTTCTTCGAAAACCAAGGCGGCTTTCTCAAAATGTGGAAAAGCGGCTTCATATTGAGCTGAAACAGAAAAATAAAATCCTAAATTGTTATGCGCAAATCCAATGCCCTTTCTATAATGATTAGCTGTAGCTAATTTCAACGCCTCTTCAGCTTTACGAAACGAATCAATAGTATTGCTATTTCGAATCATATACGACTCATTGTTTAAATGATCGCATTCAGCAATTATATCAGGTGAAATTCCTGCAGTATAATCAATATTTTTAGTACAAATTATATTCATCAAAATATTTCCATAAAGCTTAACATTTTATCTGTGATTATCTGTGCTATAACCAACTCCAATTAATTTTCGCGCTAAAACTTAGTCAACTTCTCCAATTTTCCTTTACGTTTGATAATATTTTTATAATTCCATTGTATTTCTTTCGCCTTTTTCAACCATCGCTTCAATTCTTTCACATTTACATCTTCAACTGAAATAAATCGCTTCTCGGCGGCTTTAAATGATCCTTCAATTTCCAATTCGGGTTCGTCAAAGGATTGTCCGCTCCAAAACAATAATCGAATACAGTTTTTCAGTTTACTATATCCGGTAACCGGATTCCCGTCAAAAAACCAAACCGGCGAGGCATGCCAAATTTTATATTCGGCATGGGGTAATTTTTTTATTATTTCTTCAGTCAACAAATCACAAATAATCCTATCAGATTTGGCTTGTGCTATGTTATAATCTTTAATTTCTTTTTTCATACTATTTTCATCTTCTACACGGGTCAACTATTTGTAAAAATGCAGGATTCAATTCTTTTTGTAATCATCATCTATTCCTTTTCCCTCTAAAATTTTATGTTTGTGTTTTTCAATACGCTCAATTCGTGTTTTGCTTTGCTTTGCCGAAGAAAAAAACAACAAATAGGCTCTTTGTCGTCCGGGTGTTAATGACTCAAATGCCTTTTTCAGTTTTACATTTTTATGTATTGCTTGTTGCCATTCTTCAGGCACATTAAATTCTCTGGTTTTTTTAAATTCAAATTTTCTACCGGATTTCTCGACTTCAATTGCTTGTTTAATAAAGGAATTAATTGCATTCTTTTTTTTCACTATTTCCTGAACAGAAGTAAATCTCAATTGTCTTGCCAATTGTACATTTTCGGTTTGTTGAATTAATAAACCGGCTTCGTCATTGAATAAAGCACCTTTCATGAACAACAATGCGCAATAATCTTTAAAGACGTGAATAAGAAATACATTTTTTTTATTCACCGTATAACAAGGCGATCCCCATTTTAATTCTTCGTTTAAATCGCTTTGATTTGAAATTACTCGAAGCATTTCAAGCTCTTCTTTCCACTTTTTGGCTTTGACAAAATAAAAATCAACTTTAGTATTCATTGTTCACTAATCATTTGGTAAAGCATCAAATTCTTTTTTTCTTTCGTCCATCCATGCCTTCATTGCGTCGGGTGATTGCATATACTTTCCCATCTCTTTCATAGCTGCTAAATGATCCACATCACCGGCTTTCATCATTTCCATTGCATGTTGCTTACTTTGCATGGCCATTTCATCAAAAGTATTACCATGAAATTTATAATCGCACGCACCACCCAGTTGTTTACACGTCATTGTTTTTATAATTGAATATTATTTTTTTGATTTTACATATTTATCCAACCACATATCCATTTCATACAACATGTGAAAAATATTTTCTTTTGCCGCGTAGCTATGACTTTCATATGGAAGTAATACTAACTTACAGGTTCCTCCCAAACCTTTTACAGCTTGAAATAACCGTTCGCTTTGCAAAGTAAATGTTCCGGGATTATTATCGGCATCGCCATGTATTAGCAATAAAGGTTCATTAATTTTATCGGCATAATTAAATGGTGCCATTTTATTATAAACGTCTTGTGCCTGCCAATAATTACGCTCTTCGCTTTGAAATCCGAAAGGAGTTAAGGTTCGGTTATATGCACCGCTACGCGCAATTCCGGCTGCAAATAAATTTGAATGCGCCAATAAATTTGCAGTCATAAATGCGCCGTATGAATGACCCATCACAGCAACTCTATTGGTATCGCAAACGCCTAAATTGTAGGTTGCTTTAATTGCTGCAGCTCCATTTGCAACCAATTGTTCAATATACGTATCATTAGGTTCTTCTTCTCCTTTTCCTATAATGGGAAATTGTGCGTTATCTAAAATTGCGAATCCGCGTGTTACCCAAAACAAAGGCGAACCCCAACCGATAAAAACAAATTCATGCGGCGAATCTTTTATTTGTCCGGCGGCTTTGTCATCTTTAAATTCTGTAGGATAAGCATGTACCAACATAGGCAATCTTCCATCTTTCACTTTATCATATCCCGAGGGCAAATACAACGTTGCAAAAAGTTTTACACCGTCGTTTCTTGTGTATTCAATTTTTTGTTTGCTGATATTCTCAATACTCTTGTACGGGTTTTCAAAAAAAGTAATTTGCTTGAGTGCTTTTTTATTTTTAAAATTTCGAACATAGTAATTTGGATATTGCGTTTTTCCCTCTATACGAGTAATAATTGTTCCACCTGCCAAATCAACATTTTTTACCACACGTTCAAGAGTAGATTTTCCGTCGGCTTGCCATAATCGTTTTATTTTTCCTGTTTTGATGTCATATTCATCAATAAATGGTTTTTTTCCGTCTGGTGCGTATCCTTCTCCGTTTAAGTAAAGCTTCGTTAGTTTCAAGTCCGTTAGTAATAAATAGTCGCCATTTGCATCAACACGTGAAACAAAGTTGCCGGGTAATTTATAAGCATCCTCTGTTGAATAGTCAAAAATGATCTTTTGTTCGGATGATTCTTGCGTAACTAAATATATTTTTTCGTTTCTGTTTTTCCAAAGTCCGTCAGTCATAATGGCCGAACCATTTTTTGCAAATTGAATTCGTTGAAAACGATTCACTGTTTTTGCCATTAAATTGGGTTTTTCGGTAAAAGGTGCACGAAATGTATATACGAAATCCATAAAATCAACTGTTTTTTTCGGATCTCCTCCATCTTGCGCTTCGACATACAATAAAACATCACCTTTATTGCTGCACCATTGTACATCGCGAATACCGCTTTCGGAGGCATCAAATCCTTGCGGGATATTATCGCGCAACGGTTTTTTTACTATTTCTTTAATCAGATTACCGTTCCAATCAAAAACTGCGCTTGTATATGCAAAAAAAGATGAGGGAAGCAAATAAGAATATGGTTTGTCAAGCGTATTAACCAAAAGAAATTTTCCGTTTGGAGAAAGAGACATTTCGGTATATACAGCCGCACCTAAAAAGTTGCTGCATTTTTTGTTGGTTAAATCGAACCGAGAAATTTTTACCGTTGCATAATAATCGAATTTACTTTCGTCGTTTTTGTTTTTTAAAAGATCTTGATATGTTCGTATAGACGATTTTTTTCCGCCCGCATCTTGAATGGCCGGACCGACCGGTAAATTTTTTTCATCAGAATAAGGTTTCAAATTTATTCGTTCAAAAAAGTAAATTGAAGATTCGTCACCTGCCCACTCATACGGATAAACGTTAGCAGCCGATAAAATTCTTTCTTCAACTTTGAATGCTGAAAATGTTTTCAAATCAATTATCCACAATTCTAATTTATCCCTTAAACAATTAACAAATGAAAAATAATTTTCCTTAGGAGAATATTGCTGGTAAGAAATTTTCAATTCACTTGGTAATCCTTTAATATCATTTCTTTTTTCGCTCACTATATCATATCCGTAAATTCCAATAGCAGGATTTACACGCGCTTTATTATGATTTTGCGGATTAATTCGAAGCCCCGCTAGTTTTAGTTCAGGCTCTGCCAACATTTCCAAAGTCATTCTATCTGCATTTTCAACAAACACAATTTTTGTTCCTTCGCGATTAATGTAAGGTGTTGGCAACGGTTTTACATCAACCAAATCCATTATTTCTTTGGGTGGTTTTTTATAGGAATTATCTTGAGCTTTTGAACCAATAAAAAACAAGACAAACAAAATAAGCAGATTATTTTTCATTTTAAATTTTTGTTTAAATGTATTAAAATTGAGCTTGCGATATTGGTTTTCGGTCTTAAAATATTTAAACTGTCATTTAACCGCTTAACCAAGTAAATTACCGTAATTGTAAGCGGTAGCTTACACGTACAAAGTGACGGTAAATTTGTGTATATAAAGCTATGTTACGATTTATATTATTTTTTGGTCTTTTTACTGCACATGCATTAAAAGGTCAATCCTTTACTTTAAAACAATGCATTGATTATGCTTGGGCCAATCATCCGCAGGTTAAAACACTTGTGCAAGGCAATTCTATCACAACAGAACAACTTGAACAGTTAAAGGCTGCGGCACAACCCTCTTTATATTTTAATGCTTCTCAAAATATGAATACCGGACGCTCCATCGATCCATTTACCTATCAATATACCAATTCAAATATTTTTAGTAATAATTTTAGTTTAAATTCTTCGGTTACATTATTTAGCGGATTTAAATACAAATATTCGAAAGAACAAACGCAACTTTTAGTTGAAGCCAATAAAGAAAATATACAAAAAGTAAAAAATGATTTGGCTTTATCAATAGCAAATCAATATTTACAAGTTCTTTTATTAAAAGAACAAATTACTGCTATTGATACACAAATTGCGTTAACCGAAAGGCAATTGAATCGAGAAAATATTTTAATGATTGCCGGAAAGTCAAATGAAAATAAAATATTACAGTTAAAAGCACAGCAATACAGCGAAGCCAATCGGTTAGCGGATTTAAATACAAATTTAACCAATGCGTTAATTGCATTAAAGTATGCATGCTCAATTAAGGGTATAAATTTTTCGGTTAGCGATCCCGATATTAGCGAGCAATTAAACTCGTTTCCCGATTTTTCATTTGAAATCGTTTTTGCCGATGCGCAAAAAAACATGGCTACTGTTCGCTATCAAAAAGCCAATGAAAAATATTATGAAAAAGGAATTGAAGTGAGTAAAGCGGGATATTTTCCGTCTGTTACCATTACAGGAAGTTTAACATCGGGTTATTCGAGTGCACGAAAATTGACTACCTACAATCCATCGGTTTCTTATCAGCCTATTGGCTATTTGTACAGTGCGCCAACCGAACTTGTTTACGGCGCAGTAGTGAATAGTAACATTACTCAAAATAAATATTCGTTCGGAAATCAGGTCAAGGATAATTTTTCACAATTCGTCGGATTAAATTTGCGCGTTCCAATTTTAAGCAATCGTGCCAATAGAACCGCAGCACAAATTGCCCGAGTTAATTTTGAGCGATCACAAACCGAAACTGAAAACGTTTTACTTGGGCTTTCTAAAGATGTTGAAACGGCTTTGAATGCCTATGCATCTGCAAAAATAAGAGTAGAACGAAATTTGACGATTAAAGAATTGCAACAAACCATTATGCAAAACACCAATACATTTTATTTAAACGGTAACTCATCAATGTTTGAACTCTTGTCGCAAAAAAATGCGGTGTTTCAAGCCGAAGCAAATTTACTGCTTGCAAAGTATGATTTCGTTTTTCGAAAAATTGTGATTGATTATTATAGCGGAAAAATCATTGAATTATAATTTGAACTTATGAAAATTAAAAATATATTTATTGCGCTTGGAGTAATACTTGTTATTCTTTTATTGTTTTTGGTTTTGAGAGGAAGCAAAAAAAAAGACATGGAATTTATTACAAAAAAAATTGAAAAAGGAAATATACAAGATATTATTACTGCAACCGGCACCGTTAAAGCGCTAAACACGGTTGATGTTGGCACTCAAGTTTCGGGTGTAATTGATGAATTATTTGTCGATTTTAACGACCATGTTTCCAAAGGTCAAATTATTGCGAGGTTAGATACTAAAACACTTTCGGCAAATGTTTCTGACGCTAAATCCAACTTAGAAAAAGCTCAATTGCAAACCGAACAATTGAAATTAATTTTTGAACGTACAAAAAAATTATTTGAGCAAAATTTAGCTTCTCGCGAAGATTACGAACGCACCGAATTTGAATTTAAAAATTCAGACATTAATGTAAAAATGATGAAAGTTCAGTTGGATCGCGCTTCTGTAAATTTAGGTTATGCAACAATTACTTCGCCTATCGATGGTGTAATTATTGGTCGTACGGTTACTAAAGGACAAACGGTTGCCGCAGCGTTTACTACTCCAACTTTATTCACAATTGCGCAAGATTTGAAAAACATGCTTATTGAAGCCGATATTGATGAAGCCGACATTGGTAGAATTAAAAATGGACAAGATGTAGAATTTTTTGTTGATGCTTTTCCTGATGAAACATTTAAAGGTAAAGTTAAACAAGTTCGTTTGCAACCAAAATCGGTGCAAAATGTTGTAAATTATACGGTAATAATTGAAGTAAAAAATGAAGAAATGAAAATTTTTCCGGGAATGACGGCTAATCTTTCCATTATAGTTGACAATAAAAATAATGTGCTTACAATTCCGGCATCATCATTAAATTATGTTTTGCCCGATGAGCTTCCTGAAAATGTTGAAATTTATGATACCACCAATTTCGACGAAAATGAAATTAGTCGCCGTTCAAAAGTATGGATTATGGATAATCATAAAGTACGTGCCGTAATTGTTGAAACCGGAATTAATGATGGAAGTACGTACGAACTTTTAAATGGATTAAAACCGAAAGATGTTGTGATTACTTCGGTTGAAGAAATAAAACCGAATGTAAAAAAGGATAAGAATCGAAAAAAATCGGTTTTTAAGGGCGATAAAATGAGTAAAGGACAATAATGCAACCGGCAATTTCATTACAACATATCGAAAAAACATTTTATACAGGAGGATTTCCGTTAAAAGTTTTGAAAGGAATTAATCTTGATATTTATCCCGGTGAATTTACTGCCATCATGGGCCATAGTGGTTCGGGAAAATCAACCATGCTTAATATTTTAGGATGTTTAGATAAACCAACAAAAGGTGATTATTTTATTGACGGAATAAATGTAAGTCAAATGTCGCCAAATCAACAAGCAGATATTAGAAATAAAAAAATAGGATTCATTTTTCAATCTTATAATTTATTACCGCGCACAACTGCCCTTGAAAATGTTGAATTACCATTGTTATACAATAAAAATATTTCAGCAAAGCAACGTCGATTATTGGCTGTTGAAGCCTTAAAAAAAGTAGGATTAGAAGATCGAATGCATCATCGTCCCAATGAATTATCGGGTGGCCAACAACAACGCGTTTCAATTGCAAGGGCATTAGTAAATTCTCCTGTTGTTATTTTTGCCGATGAACCAACAGGAAATTTGGACACCAAAACAAGTTATCAAATTATATCTCAATTTCAAGAATTAAATGAGCAAGGCATTACTATTGTAATGGTAACCCATGAAATGGATATTGCCAATTTTACGAAACGATGTGTAAGGTTTAAGGATGGAAATATTGTTGAAGATTATAAAATTGACAATCCAAATAACGCGTTTAAAATGTTAAACGAATATAAAGCAGAAAACAAAAATTGAATTTATTTAATCTCATAAAATTGGCTTGGATGGCAATACTTCGTAATAAATTACGATCGTTTCTTACCATGCTTGGAATTATAATTGGTGTTGCTTCGGTAATAGTTATGTTGGCAATTGGTAATGGAAGCGACCAAAGTATAAAAAATGAAATTGCAGGTTTAGGGACAAATGTTTTAACCGTAATGAATGGAACTACCACTAAAAATGGCGTTCGTCAAGAGTCGGGAACAATGAACGCATTAAAACCTGCCGACATTTTGGCTATAAAAAGATATTCTCATTTATCGGCTCAAGTAACACCCATTATTGCAACCCGATCACAAATCATTGCCGGTCCAAAAAATTGGAGAACCCAAGTTTATGGTGTACATGCCGATTATTTTTTAATTACAAATACTACAACCGAATTTGGAAGTTTATTTAATCAACATCAAAGTAAAAGTTCGTATAAAGTTTGTGTAATTGGTGAAACTGTTGCTGAAAATTTATTCGGTAAGGGTGTTGATCCTACAGGAAAAAGTGTGCGTATCGATAAAATTCCGTTTAAAATTTTAGGAATGTTAAAAGCAAAAGGTGCAGGAATGTTTGGTCAACAAAAAGATGATATTGTTATTGCGCCATTTTTAACCGTTCAAAAACGATTAATGGCTGTTGATTACATTGCGCAAATTTTAATTTCGGCGGTTGACGAAAATTCCATCGATCCTGCCAAAAAGGAAATCGAAAAAATTTTGGTACAAAAACAACACCGCGAAAAAAACGGTGAACAACAATTTGTAATTCATACTCAAAAGGAATTGACTAAAATTTTTGAATCGATTACCGGTGTGTTAACTGTTTTATTGGCCAGTATTGCATTTATTTCTCTTTTAGTTGGAGGAATTGGAATTATGAATATTATGTTAGTATCGGTTACCGAACGCACACGAGAAATTGGAATTCGATTGGCGGTTGGAGCAAAACCAAAAGATGTTCTTCGTCAATTTTTGGTAGAAAGTATTATTCTTTGTTTAACGGGTGGCGCACTTGGGATATTATTGGGCGCTGCAATTTCAAGTTTATTCGCTGCAATTGGATGGCCGGTTTACATTACTTCCGATTCGGTAATAATGGCCTTTATGACCAGTTCAACCATAGGTGTTTTTTTTGGCTTTTATCCGGCACGAAAAGCTTCTAAATTAAATCCGGTTGACGCTTTGCGATACGAATAATAACATCAGTATTTAATAACATAAGTTGTTGCTATAATAACAAATAGCATTAATTCTACAATCTATTTATAATCATTAATTGGCAATATTTTTTTTTTTCTTGAATTCGTTTCTTATATCTTCATTCAAAAATCCAATACCATGGTTTATTACTTTTTTAAACTTTTATTTCGAATTACATCAAAAGTGTATTTTAAAAATATTCGCATTACGGGTAAACATAATTTGGTTTCTAAAGGACCTGTAATTTTTGTAGCGAATCATCCTGCATCATTTCTTGACCCGCTTTTAGTCGCAACAACGGTTAATCGTAAACTTCATTTTATTGGTAAAGCAACGTTATTTAAAAATAAAATAGCTGCTTTTATTTTATCACGTTTTAATATTATTCCTATTCATCGAAAGCAAGATGGTATCAGCCAAATGGAAAAAAATAGTGATACTTTTAAAAAGTGTATCAAACATTTAGGAAAAGGAAAATCTTTACTCATTTTTCCTGAAGGAGTTAGCTTACCTGAGCGTAAACTTAAAGAAATAAAAACCGGCGCTTCTCGAATTGCGATTGGTGCCTTAGCTTCAGGAATCTCCGGAGTAAAAATTGTTTGCATTGGAATTAATTATTATCAAAGTGCGCGTTTCAGAAGCAATACTGTAATACGAATTGGTAAACCAATTGACGTAGGTGAACATTACAAAGCAGAAAGTACTAAGGAAGGGGCTATAGCATTGACTCAAATAATAAAAGAAAATTTAATGTCCGTTACCATTTCTATTGATAATCCAATTGCGCAAATACTTATTGAACGTGTTGAAGAAATGTACACCGGTTCGCTTATGAATGAACTTAGGCTCAATAAACGTGATAAGTCAAATCAGTTTTATTTATCTCAATCATTTGTTCAGCATCTTAAATATTTTAATCAGTTTCAGCCTTGGCGTGTTGAACGTTTAATTCAAGCCACTAATCAGTACTATAATAAACTTAGTTTAAACGGAATTTCCGATTCTTATGTAAGGCGAACAGGAAATAAAAACCGTCCTTTTTTACGATTAATTGGTCACATCTTTTTTTTTATTATTGGCAGCCCATTTTTTTTAGTCGGATTTTTATTTCATTTTTTTCCTTACAAAATCACTCAATTCATCTCTCAAAAATCTACACCGCATCATGAATACCGGGTTGCAATTGCATTTTCAGTCGGCACTTTTATTTATAGTGTATTTTACCTTGGTTTCTATTTTTGTATTCGGTCAATAATTACAACAATTGGGGCATTAATGATTGGAGTTTCATTGCCATTTTTGGGTATGTACACACTTTTTTTTATGAACTATTTTATTGATCAATACAATAAATTAAAAGTACTTAACCTGTATTTGAAAAAAACGGATGTAATGCTTCGTATTATTGCTATGCGTAATGAAATTATTAATGAATTGGAAAAAATGCGGTTAGACTATCGGTTAAATGCTTAATCTAATTTCAAAATTAAAATAAATTCATCAACTGAATGGCAAATCATTTTTATTGATTTGAAAGAATTATTTTTTTTACCACTGTTTTATCTTTCAATTTTACTTTTATCATGTAAACACCATTAGTAAGAAGTGAAAGATCGATTGACTTATTGTTCATCTTATGGTCTTGTATTAAAAGATTTCCTAAAACTGAATAAACAGATATTTCTTTTACAGCAGTTGCTGATTTAATAAGTAAAATTCCAGTTGATGGATTTGGAAAAATTTCAAAATCTTCGACCTCTTGTTTCAAAATTTCACTCCCTAAAATATAATTTCCGGGTGTTTTGCAAAAATAATATTCGTTCAATAATTGAGTTGACGAGAAATTATTCACTCTAAATCCTCTAAAATAAATACAAACTGAATCGGTGCCACTGTCATATACATTTACTAATCCAAACTGACCATAACTAGTATCCGGATTAATAAAATATCCGCCTTCACTATAATATCCGCCTTTGTACGATCCCCACGCATTTAAAGCAGCCGACTGAAAAATCGGATAATTAAAAGGATTATTAGATCCGGTTGACCAATCATTCATAATTCCGTTATCAATTGCCAACATGTGCGCATCTCCGCTCAAAATAAACATGTTTTTTATGGTATCATCTCTAAAAAAATTCGAAAGAATTTCTCTTTCGTTCGTGTAAGATCCCCAATTATCTGCAGGCGATGCTCCACCAAAACTATCAGGAGAAATCCATGCAACAATTAAATTATTGTCTCGAGCGTGACGCATTTCATTTTTCAACCATACGAATTGCTGTGTGCCTAAGATTGACAATAAGCCTCTGTCAGAACGCAAGTCGCACAAAATAAATTTTATACGTCCAATAATGAACGATTGATAAACAGCAACATTTCCTGAACCGCGCGCCAGTGGATAATGTGGAACATATTCTTGATATGCTCTTCTTGCATTTGCGCGACCAATACGCAAACTATCACTTCCGTCTCCACAAAAATCATGATCGTCCCACATGTAAGCAAATGAATGATCTCGAACTAAATTTACAAAATTATTTTTATTAAAACATGATGTTTCATAGCAGTTTCGATGCACATTTAAATCAAGCGAATTTGGATTTAAATAATGCAAATCGCCAATGTTCATAAAAAAATCGGGATTTAAACTGTCAATAACTGCGTATGCCCTATGGCCGTTATTAACACTGCATGAAGCAAAAACAAAGGAAAAGGATTGTGGACCAGTTACAAATGTTTTTACTTTTCCAATATCTTCTGCCGACAAATCGGGTGTAGCGCCACAGGCAACAGCATAGTAGTATGTTGTTCCTTCAGCTAACGAATCGGCTTTTAAATTCGCCATTAATCGTGTGTTGGTATCGGTTACAAACGGACCATAAATTTTAGGCGTACTAAATAACGAGTCCTCATCTATCCATAAATAAGTATCAGGACAAATTGACGTAATCGATGCCTTTACTACAAAGGAGTTTGCGGTAACAGCCCCATGCCAATGAAAGCGAACTTCGTTCGAAAACAATTGAGCTTTGCAAACAATTTGTATGCAAAAAAGAAATACTAACAATAAGTGTCGTCTGTTCATTTGAAGCGAATATAGCCTAAAAATCAATCATAACTTTATGAATAGCGATATTTTATTCAACGGAGCGAATGAATTCGCTAAAACCGGATATAATTATTAATATTTATTCATAATGGCACGGCTTAACCAACTAAAATGAATTATGAAAAGGATAGCATTTTTTTTTGTTTTTTAATAAAGAATAAAAAAAGGGAGGCTTTATTCAAATTCAGCAAAATTCATTTCACAACATCATTATCAAATTCATTAATCGGTTCTCTTTCCTTTTCACTTAGCATTTTACCAAATTCATTTTGTTTTTTCAGCGTCCATGAATCTGTTGCTGTAGTTTCAAGCCAGGCACTTCCCGATTGGCGAAATACTTGCAAATTAATTCCCAATTGTGATTTGCACATTGATTCAAATTCTAAAACGGTAATTAATGGTGTAAACTCAATAAATTCGTTTTTAATTTTTCGTGATATTGAATGAAGTATAGTTGAATTAATATAAAAAGTTTGTCTCTTTTTAAATCCGCGATGTGAACCTGAATCATTTTCGATTTCAATTTTTAAAAATGGAAATTCGTCTGAAAATATTTTATTCAGTTCTTTGATGGTGAAATTTTCTGTAAAATTAATTTTCATAGCTAATTAATTTTCGTGTAAAACCATAACCGGTATATTCATTTCATAAATCATTTTTCCCGAATGACTTTTATGAAACAACCGATTAAAAAATCCTCTATTCTTATGAAGCGTAATTAATAACGAAGAATTATTGTTTGAAATAAAATTTTTCAAACTTTCTTCTACGGTATGACCATCCAATATATGTGTTACGGTTTTCAGGCTTTTATAATGATTGGCAATAAATTGGGCAGCTGTATGTATGTTTTTACTGTTATCAACTTTTCCTGTTTTTACATGAACTACATCAACACTGCAATCCACTTCAGCCAAAAAATTTAAAAATTGAATTAAGTGATAATCGGCCACATTAAGTTCCTGATCAATTGCTAAAACAACATTTTTTAGCGTAAGTCCTGTGTTTTCTGTAGGCACAACTACTACCGGTTTTTGGCTCTTTAATGCTAGGTGGTGAGCAGTACTTCCAACAAAATTTTTTTCAAAAAATGATTTTCCTGATATTCCTGTAATAATTAAATCTGCATCTATATTCTGCGCGTAATGTTCAATCGACTCGTTGGCAAATCCGGGTTCTACCATCGTTATAATTTCAACTGCCGAATCAATTTTTTGCAAACGTTTTTTTTCATCTTCCATTAATTTCAACAATGCTTCTTCAATCATTATCTCATTTCCTGCGGGCAAGGGCATATCTGAAGTAACAACAGGAACATGATAGCAATGATACAAAGCTAATTTCGATTTAAAGCGAATAGCAAATTGTAACGCCCATTCGGTAGCGTGTCGAGCGCCTTCTGAAAAGTCGGTCGCAACAATTATTGTTTTAGTATTCATGGTTTATATTTTTATGGGTACTCTTTTTATTAAATAAAAAATAAAAATGTTTTTCATGTTCAAAATTTGGTGATTAATGGTTTATTTTTTATTTTCAAAAACCAACATCGGTACACTCAATCTGTCAACAAATTTTGCTGTCGAAAACCCGTGTTTTGTTTTTTTATCGAAGGCAGGATGGTATTTTACTGCTATCAAAACATCGCAATGATGACGGTGCAAATAAGTTTCAATTCCTTCCGACACAAATAAATCAGAAGCGATTACCCCTCGTATAGCCGAGTACTTGTATTTTCTATTAATTAATTTTTCTAAATGTTTAATTCTTTGTTCTTGTTCATATCCGTTATTGGTATCAATGTATAACAGGGTAAGTTTTGCGTTAAAAAATTTAGACATGGTAATTGCCGGTTTCAAGAATTTAACATTAGCCGCATCAAGATCACTTGTAAATAAAATATTTTTTGGTGTTTTATATTTTGCATGTGGCGGTACTACCAATACTGCTTTTGTACTTGCGTTTATAATATGTGTTGTTGTACTACCCATAAAAAAACGTTGTACTAAGTTATTCCCGGTTTGTCCTACGCAAACAATATCACACTTATGTCGGTTAGCGAATTTCATGATTTGAATTTCAGGAATCCCAACTGCTGTATATGTTTTGTAGTTGACTTTCTTCTTTCCGCAAAGTTTTTTAACTGTTTTATCTAATTTTTTTTCTAAGTCGTTACCTTCATTTAATAAGGTTCTATTTATGTCGCCTAAAATTGTAGATGGCGAATAATTAAAGGTATTGTAAACGGTAAGTACTTTTAATTCTGATTGTGTTTCGTCGGCAAAATGAATCGCGTATTTTAACGCATTTAGTGAGGCTTCAGAAAAATCAATGGCACTTAAAATTGTTTTCATAATTTAAAAATTAAATGGTCAATGCTTATTACATCATTCATTTCGCCGGTTAGCATAATGAGAATTAAAATCAAAAATCGCGGTAAAAAATGGCGCATATCCCACATAGGTTGTCTTATACTAAATATAATCGACAATAAAATCATATTTATTCCCAACAGAATAACTGCAGATAATTTAAACAAACCTAGAATTAATAATAAGCCACCAACCAATTCGATAAAAGATGAAAAGGATGAAGTAAATATTACCAATTTACGTGATGGATGGTATTTTCGTGAATTTGCTTCAATTGTTTCAACAACATTTTTTAAACCGACATTAAAAACACGATCAAACGACTGAATAAAAAATACAGAACCCAACCAAACTCGCATTAAGCATAGCGCAATAGGAATATATATATCATTTGACATTTAGCCAAAACTAAGCTCGACCAAAAAAATGCCTGCTGATGAATATCATTATTTTTAGGGAAAATGGTCATATTCAACGGTCATTGAAATTGTTTTACCATTAAATCATTGGGTTTAATTCATAAACTTTAAAAGCTTTTTATTGCCGGGCAATAGCAATATCTGACCCCGTTAGCACCGGTTGCAAATTCTATTATTTTTAGCCATCCTGTCAAAAATGCATAAATTTTTTTGATATTTTTACATCAAAATTCTATTTCATGAAAAAAGTCGTGTTATTTATTCTTCTCATTGCAAATTGCAAAATTGTAAGCGCGCAAAAAGTATCTGTTAACGATGGCTTAATAAAAGTTGATAATAATGCGTATGCAAAAATTCAAAAGGCAAAAGGGTTAAGCGTTGATTTTACAATTTCAAGTATTAATTCCGAAGAATTAATTTTTTTTAAGTTCCGCGAATTTAACAATCCCAACAAAGTAACTAAAAGCAACCCAAAGGGTCGAGTTACTTATTATGAAATTACTTTTTTAAAGTCTGGTTCGAAATGTGAAATGGATTGTAACAGTACAAAAAAAGCGGTTGCCAAGGTTGTTGTGGAAAATAAGCTGATTGCAGAAAATAAAATTAATGTTGAATCCGAAAGGAATTTCATCCTTAAAAACGGAACAAGATTTTCAGAAGAAAGAAAAGTTTTGGAGGGACCGAATGTCATTATTATTGAAAAATAGCTTTCGTTTATTTTGCCGTTAATCAATCCTATACGGTTCGATAATCGGTTTAAGAAATTTTTCAATTAAAGTGTAAAAGCAAAAATTAGTTTTTATTTATAAGTTTTTTTTTGTAAAAGTAATTTATGTTCGCACACATATGCTAAATGTGGTGTTTTAGTGAGGCGTTCTTGATTTAATAGTAGTAAACCAATTCATAATTTCAAGATTTCTTGCATTTTTATAAACATATATGGGGAAATGGCCCAACGAACTTCAAAGGTCATGTGGCTTGCATAAAGTTCATTATATTCATATTTGAATTTATTTTCATCAAGAAGTTTGCAATATTGCCGGTGCTCATTAATTAAAAAATCAAATTCATCATGGTCTCCAATTGCCATAAAAATATAAGGTTTATCAGAGCCGTTGAATTTTTTCGTTAACGAATAGATATTTGAATTTTTTGTAGTAACAGAGTTAACGTCGCCAAAGGAGTAAGATATAGAATTCATTAAAAATTTTAACAACGGCGTAACCGGAATTCCTGAAAAGGGAACATTTATTGCGCCACTTAAGTCGGCTATAAACTTAAATCTATTTGAATTTTTAAGACCTATAAGCAAAGCTCCATAACCGCCCATTGAATAACCGCCAATTGCTTGCCGCGTTTTATAGGTATTGAATTTATTATCTATGTATTTAAAAAGTTCATTTGTCATAAAGTCCTCATATTTATTTTTTGGATTTGAGGCTGAATTAACATACCAACAGGTGTCTGCGTTTGGCGTAACAACAATAAATGGTTTATCATTGAGAGACGCTAACAGATTTATATCAGCGAATAAATTATTATCACCTCCCCATGAATGAAGGAAATAAAATACAGAATATGTTTTATTTGAGTCATAGTTTTTTGGGAGAATGATAGTTGTTGGAATTTTTCGGCCCAATATTTTGGAGTCAATGCTATCTACAGTGATTGTTTGTCCGAACAGTTTTGTTTTAAGGATTACGAAAAATAATATTAAAGTTTTTAATTTCATGATATCGGTTTTTGTTTTACAGTTTTTTTTTTGATGATTTTTTATTAATTGCAATACCCGAACTTAATGCGTTAATCGTTCATCATAGTTGTTCGGCTACATTTCACTAAGTTTGTTTTCCGACTAAGATACCTATTTATTATATTCGCCCACTAACGCAAAACCCTTGTTCCTGTTGCGCAACTAAGATACGAATGTTTATTAA
>FRDC01001500.1_pt1 | contig 151124 bp, 157 predicted proteins | sample 1106171 | NCBI WGS metagenome assembly FRDC01 (sample SAMEA3930566, study PRJEB13176) | freshwater metagenome | biome: Drinking water system; feature: drinking water; material: water | place: Singapore | collected 2014-12-20 | reverse complement strand
AATCGCCGATCAGTTCCACCCGCTTGATCCTCCTCACATCATTGGGCCGGCGTGGCGACGCCAAAGCGGCTCAGGATGCCGGGATCGCCGCCTACTTGACGAAACCGATCCGGCAATCTCAATTGTACAGTTGTCTCAGCCTTGTCTTGGCAAATTCTTCCTCCGCGGTCTCTGGCACGGCGCAACCTCCTGCGCCGCTGATTACCCGCCACAGCCTGTCTGAAGCGCAGGCGCAGTCTCGCGGACGCATTCTTGTTGCGGAAGATAACCCCATTAACCAAAAAGTGGCGGTGAAAATGATCGAGAAGCTGGGCTATCGGGTGGATATTGCCGGAAATGGGCACGAGGCCTGTGAGGCGCTTGAACGGATTGCGTATGCCGTGGTCCTGATGGATTGCCAGATGCCTGTGATGGACGGACTCCAAGCCACCTCTGCCATTCGCCGCCGGGAAGGCAGTGGTCGACGGACGCCGATCATCGCCATGACGGCCAACGCGATGCAAGAGGATCGCCAGCGATGCTTGGAGGCGGGGATGGACGACTTCATCAGCAAGCCGGTCGCGAGTAAAGCCCTCGCCGAGACCTTGAATCGCTGGATGCCGTGCGACACGTCCCCTCCGGAATCGGCATCACGAGCCGCGTAGTCCTGAGGGGGTCGAGAGAATACCGTGGATAAACTCTTCCAACCGGCAGTCTGACGTCGTAGAATCTCCCCCCAATGTGAGCCTGCCTCTTCGATGGGACGTCATCGATTCCCGTAGGCAGTGATCCGCTCACCCAACCGGTTGCCTCAATGCGCACTCTCTGGAAAAACTGTTTCGCCAATGGCGTGTCATGATGCCGCGTGCCGTTGTGACGGGAGCAGCGGGACTGATCGGCCAGTATGTGATGAAGTCCGCTGCCCGATGGGCGCCAGGCTGGGAGGTTCATGGGCTCACTCGTGCCGATCTCGATCTGACGGATCAGGATGCAGTGGAGCGGACCTGGCAGCTGATCGATCCTCACGCCGTCATCCACTGTGCGGCGCTGAGCCGGACGAAGGATTGTGAGCAGAATCCCGAACAGGCCCGTCGCATCAACGTGGAAGCGACGGCTCAGCTGGCGCGACTCTCCAACGATATTCCGTTTATCTTTCTCTCAAGCGGCGAAGTCTTCGACGGCCGGCACAGCTGGTATCGGGAAGAAGACGCTCCGAACCCTATCAACGTCTACGGCAAGACCAAGATTGAAGCAGAACAGCTTGTTCTGGAGAATCCCCGCCACACGGTGCTGCGGATTGTGCTGACGGCGGGAGCTTCGCTGCATGGGAATCGGAGCTTCGTCGAAGACATGTGCCGGACGGCTAAGTCCGGCAAGAGCATGACGCTGTACGGGGACGAATTCCGCTGCCCCCTTCCGGCCGGCGTGATTGCGCGAGCCGTCTGGGAAATAGCCGGTCAGGCCGTGCCGGGCCTCTATCATCTCGGTGGTCGGGAACGGTTGTCGCGCTGGGACATTGGACGGGCGCTCTTGCCATGGTACCCGGAACTGCAAGGCCGGCTCCTCGAGGGGTCCGCTCGCTCCCATGCCGGGGCCCCGCGGCCTGCCGACCTCTCGCTGAATTGCGAAAAGATCCAGACCGTCCTATCGTTTCCCATTCCGGGCTTTCGCAGTTGGCTGGAGCGTCGGATGCATCGAGACACCGATTTGTGGGACTATGACGCCGGCGTGCCGTAAAAGATAACAATGAAGGATGCATGATGGGATCTGAAACCGAACTAATTGAATCCGACCCGTTATCCCTTGTCGTCATGGCCTATCTTGTGATGGCGATCGTCATGGCATGGCTATGGGCGTTGCAGCGGCGTGTGAAGAATGCCGCTATCGGGGATGTCGGATGGTGTCTGGGGCTCATGGCGGTGGTGCTTTGGTATACCACCCAAGCCGACAGCGGGATCGAGCGGATCGTGCTCACGGCGATGTTGGTGGTGTTTTATGCGGGACGGCTGGGGCGCTACATTCTCTTCGACCGCGTGATCGGCAAACAGGAGGATGCCCGCTATCAACGCCTGCGGAAGGAATGGGGAGATTCAGAGTCGGCTAAGATGTTCACGTACTTTCAGCTGCAAGCTCTGGCCGTGGCGGTTTTCTCCGTGCCGTTTCTGGTGCTGCTCTGGAATCCCAAGCCTCCATCCTCGCTGATCGAGATAGTCGGGTTGTTGATCTGGGGTGTGGCGGTGTCCGGTGAAACGAGGGCTGACCGGCAGCTCGCACATTTTCGCGCCGATCCACGGAACCATGGGCGCGTATGCCGGGACGGTCTCTGGCGCTACTCACGCCATCCCAACTATTTTTTCGAATGGCTCCATTGGTGTTCCTATGTCGTGATGACGATGGGAGCGCCCGGCTGGCTATTGACCTGGGTTGGGCCGATTCTTATGGGAGCGCTGTTGCTGAAAGTCACCGGTATTCCACGGACGGAAGCTCAGGCGCTGGCAAGCCGTGAGGAGGAGTATCGGAACTATCAGCAGACGACGAACGCGTTCTTTCCGTGGTTTCCCAAGAGCCTGTGACGCACTTCGGTTGTTCCGAATGGGCCGCGCGTTACCGTTCCTTCAAGTCTGCTAATCGGGCTTTGGCGAGTTCGGCTAGTTTGCTAGAGGGGTGGGCGCGAATCAGTTCTTCGTAGAGTTCCCTTGCATGGGGTATATTATTTTGGTTCTCTTCAAACACGGCGGTTTCGAACAAGTCCTTGGCCTTGTCGGAACAGCCCAGTACCAGGAGAAAACCAAGGGCGCAAAATATCGCACGTGGGAATTTCATAACCATGGTCGGGCAGTATCCTACTCATTTGACACGCGTCTGTCCAGATGGCCGGATCATTTTCTGACCGGCTCGATTCCATACCGGGGAGCTGTAATCCCCTCGCTCCGGCATGTGGGACACCGGCTGGGCCTCGTGAACCTTGTCCGGTCCCGAAACACGAACCCGCAGTCGGAACAGGCAGCCGGTTCCAGCACGAATCGGTGCGTGCGGTCCCGGGCCAGCGTCTTAACCACATGCGGAAGATGTCCTTCAATCAGCCGTTCCGCAATGCCGACCATCTGTGCCAGTTGATACGACGATAACCGCGTGCCGATCAGCAGTTCGATAATTCGCTGGCGGACGGTGCGTTCGGGCGGCGGCATGACACATGGTAAGCACCAAGAGCACGAAAAACCAGCATGAGGAAGTCGCTGTTCCTTGTGAGGCCTGCTTCGTTGGCGATACGCTTCAAGAAAGACCGAGGGCTGGAGGTCACAGTAACCATGATCATGCATCATGTGGGTTAGTGGTTGAACCTCAGTGCCCATTCTGTCAAAATCCCGCGTTGCGTAAGCGCGGGCCCTCTACCCGTCAGTCTTGGCCGGACATGCCCGCTTGAATAATTATCGACGACTTCGAATAAGCACGAGCGTCTCTCAAGGAGGTTTGAGGAAATGAAATTCCTCGCAGTTCACCCCGGTCCCTTGATGTACACCAAAATTTATTTGCGGCTGGAACCACTCGGTCTGGAGATGGTCGCGCAGGCCGTCCGTCAGGCAGGGCACGACGTCCGCTTGATCGATCTGCAGGCCGATACCTGGCAGGACTATGAGGCGCTGATTCGGTCGTGGAAGCCCGATGTCATCGCGTTCGGATGCAATTATCTCGCGAACGTTCCGGAGATCGTGGACCTAGCGAAATTGACCAGGCGGGAATTGCCGCATTCCTTCGTCTTCGTCGGAGGCCACAGCGCTTCCTTTGTGGCGCAGGACTTTTTGAAGCACGGCGACGGTGCCATTGATTGTGTGCTGAGGGGCGAAGGTGAAGTCACCGCTCCCAAGTTGTTGGAAGCTGTGGAGCAAGACCGTAAGGCGATTACGAAGGTTCCTGGCGTCGTCACGCTCGACGGTGAAGGACCTCCGCCGCAATTTATCGAGAATCTGGACAATGTTCGTCCAGCGCGTGATCTGTTGCGGAACCGGCACAAGTATTTCATCGGCGTGCTGGATCCTTGCGCTTCCGTCGAGTTTGCACGAGGCTGTCCGTGGGATTGCTCCTTCTGCAGCGCCTGGACATTCTATGGACGCAGCTATCGGATGGTCAGCCCGGAGAAAGCTGTTGAAGATTTGGAGCAGGTTCAAGAACCAGGTATTTTCCTGGTCGATGACGTGGCGTTCATCCAGGGTAAGCAGGGCATGGAGATCGGCGAAGCGGTCGCGCGGCGTGGGATCAAGAAGCAGTACTACATGGAGACACGCGGCGACGTCCTCCTGCGTAACAAGGAAGTCTTCCAGTTCTGGAAGACGCTTGGGCTCCAGTACATGTTCCTCGGTGTGGAAGCCATCGATGCCGAAGGTCTCAAAATGCACCGCAAGCGCATCTCGTTGGGCAAAAACTTCGAGGCGCTGGAATTTGCCAGGTCTCTTGGGATTACCGTGGCCATCAATCTCATCGCCGATCCGGATTGGGATCGTCAACGGTTCGAAGTCATCCGTCAGTGGTGCTTGGAAATTCCTGAGATCGTCAATATCAGCGTCAATACGCCGTACCCGGGAACCGAGAGCTGGCTCACGGAATCTCGCAAACTCCACACGCGGGATTACCGCCTCTTTGACATTCAGCATGCCGTGATGCCGACCAAAATGCCGCTCCATGAGTTTTATGCGGAACTGGTCAAGACCCAACAGGTGCTCAACAAGAAGCATCTCGGATGGGCTGCGCTCAAAGGCACGGCTAAGATTGCGGCCGGGCACTTGATGCGGGGACAAACCAATTTCATCAAAATGCTCTGGAAGTTCAACAGCGTCTACAATCCCGAGCTGCAAATGGCGGATCACCGTCGCCCGGTGAAGTATGAGATGTCGATGCCGCCGGAGAAGAAAGACAAGATCGACCCGAAACAACTCTTCATCCTGCCCCCGAAAGGCCGCCACAGCCGGGCGATCGACGATGCGACCGAGACCTTCGTCGACGAGACCCGCATGGGCACGGTGGTCTGATCGCTGCTGAGGGATGGCTATGAGCGGCGGGCGAGCTGGATTCGGCGGCAGGTCCGGCTTCCCCGGCATGCAGCCACCGCCCTAAGAAGATGGTGTGGCCTACCTGTGCGTCGCGGATGTCCAAATTGCTTATCGAAAAGATTAGCAAATCAGTCGGCCGACCGGCAGTCAGTCAATAGGCCGTGAAAAGGTTCAACTGATGAGGATGGTCGGTCACGTGCGGCAAAAGAGTTTGGATATTCCAGAAGCCACCCCCATCGTCCAAGAGAAAATCTCTACCGGCATGGCCGGATTGTTCTGGCCCGTTTGCATAAGAATCCATAGTAATGGTCTCGCAGCCGCAACTCATTGAAACGGCAACCGGCATAGAGTATCGTTCTCGAATAAAATCGGCGTGTTACGTGTTATATGGACAGCAATGGGCAGATCCGGTTCTTATGCGGATCAGTTAAACATTGTTAGGCCGAAGCAGAGAAAGACATCATGTCGACCAAACTGCCATACGTGGTTCAGCCAGGGAGCATTCCGAAGATCTTCGAGAAGGTCAGGCAAGCGCAAACGCCAGATCGGTTTACCGTTGATTTCCTCCAGACCAAGCTTGGCTTCCGTGGCGGGAATTATCGGCAGTTCATCCCCCTTGCGAAGAAACTTGGTTTTCTAGCCACGGACGGAAAGCCGACTGATCACTACAAGCGATTTCGGAATGTCGAACAGGGCGGTGCAGCGATGGCCGCCGGGATGCGACTTGGCTACCGGGAACTGTTCGAGCGAAACGAGTACGCGAACAACCTCAACAAGGAGCAGTTGAAGGGCCTGATCGTCGAAATCACCGGCATGGACGCCAAGGACCGCGTGGTCGACCTAATCTGCCAGACGTTTGAAGCACTGAAGAAGTTGGCGAACTTCGAAGGGGCACCCATCGAAGAAGCCGAACAGCCAGGAAAACAGGACGAATCTGACAAGCTTCCTCCAACGGTGAATGCAAAAGCCGGTGACGTCGGCTTGAACCTCGCTTACACAATCAACCTGGTCCTTCCAAAGAGTGACGATCCAGCTGTGTTCAATGCCATCTTCAAGGCGCTTCGTGAGCACCTTCTGAGGAAGTAACGTGAAGGCTGACGAGAAGATTCGTTTGTTCGGGCTGTCGCACGCCGCCCTCGAGCGGGAGCTCGATAGCGTTGAGAGCTCGCTTGGGATCGACCTCGGACGCGTTGAGCCTGACGATAAGGACGAGGACTACTATCCGCAGTTCGATCAGGCTCTACGGCAAGAAGCCGCCGAGATGAGCAAGCATTATGAGGTCTTCTATTGCCTTGAGGCCAGCATCCGCAAGCTGGTTGCGGAGACGCTGGAGGCTCAGCACGGAAAGTCGTGGTGGAATGCCACCGTGTCGCAACCGATTCGCGACAATGCGCAAGGTAACATGCAGCGTGAGCTTGATTCCGGAGTCACCATTCGTTCGGAGCACGAGATCGACTACACAACGTTTGGTGAGCTCGGCGAGATCGTCCGAAACAACTGGACGAGCTTTGGTGCGATATTCTCGAGTCAAAAGGCCTTTACGAAGATCATGACGAGCCTCAACACGCTTCGAGGGCCTATCGCGCACTGCTGTCCATTGGCCGAAGACGAGGTCCTGCGCTTGCGATTGACCGTCAAAGACTGGTTTCGACTAATGGAGTAGCTCGGCCTATCTCGTTTATCCGACCTCGATACCCTACCGTTTTACTCTCCACCTGTTATACTGACCCATCCCTTCATTCAATTCGAGAGTGACCGCCATGAGCTCTCCGACCTGGGACGAATTCGCCGAGCTGGCCCTGAAACGCATTGCGGCATCGGGCGCCGAGTACGGCGATATCCGCATTCAAGACAGCAGCACGGAGCACATCGAAGGTGAAGATCGCCGAATCGCTTCGATTCGAGACCTCAAGGACATCGGCTTCGGCGTGCGTGTGCTCTACCATGGAGCCTGGGGTTTTGCCGCGAGTTCAGTCTTATCACTGGAAGAAGTACCCCGGGTGGCGAATCTGGCCATTGAGATCGCCAGAGGATCTGCGTCGGTGGCCCTCGAAAAAGTGCGATTGGTGCCGGAACCAGTTCATCGTGACCGCGTCATCACGCCCTATCGCATCGATCCCTTCACTATCCCGCTTGAGAAGAAAACGGACTTACTGCTGAATACGATGGAGACACTCCATCGGCAATCCGGCATCGCACGAAGCAGCGCAAGTCTGTGGGCGCGCCGAGACCACAAATTGTTTGTGTCGACGGAAGCGTCGCGTGTGGAATTTGATCTATTGGCAGGGCAGGGCGACTGTACAGCAACTGCGCTGCATGAAGGCCGGTTTGCCTCGCGCAGCTTCAATATTCCACATCTTCGGAAGGGCTATGAACTGATTGAGGAAGCGGACCTCCTGCGCGAGGCCTCGCGCGTTGCCGCTCACGCAATCGAAAAGGTCAAGGCTCCAGCGGTTGATGCGGGTCAGTACGATCTGGTGCTCGATCCTGAGCACCTCTCCCTCACCATGCATGAGTCCTGTGGCCATCCGAGCGAACTGGACCGCGTACTGGGGTACGAAGCGAATTACGCCGGTACGAGTTTTCTGACAACCGACAAGCTGGGTTCGTTTCGCTTCGGTTCTCGATATGTGACGTTGGTAGCTGATAACACGGAACCGGAGACGCTGGCTGCGACCGGTTATGACGATGACGGGGTGGAATGCCAGCGATGGGACATTGTCCGGGATGGTCTGTTTGTCGGGTACTGCACGAACCGCGAGGTCGCGCCGAAAATCGGAGAGGTCCGGTCACGCGGGTCGAACCGGGCTGACGGGTGGGGCAGCGTGCCGATCGTGCGTATCGCCAATATCGGGCTCGATCCCGGCACTGACACGCTCGATCAGCTGATCGCCGGTGTGAAGCGGGGGATTTATATCGAAGGCCACGGGTCCTACAGCATTGATCAACGCCGGTACAACTTTCAGTTCGGTGGCGACGCATTTTGGCTGATCGAGAACGGGAAGCGCACCCACATGGTCCGCGATGTGATCTACCATGGGATCACGCCGGAATTCTGGAACAGCTGCGACGGAGTCGCGGACCGAACCTTTCGGCGGCGGTACGGATTTATTACGTGTGGCAAGGGACAGCCCGGCCAATCAGGTTGGATGACCCATGCCGCATCCCCGGCGCGATTCCGAAAGGTGCAGGTCATCAGAGGTGAGGGGCATGTATGAGTGCGGGGAACGCCAATCGCTGGCCGAAAATGACGGGGCGTGAGGAGTTTCGCTTTCTCGCTGACCTGGTGTTCACCCGATCCTCCGGTGACGAGACCATTGTGACGCTCCACGATGTGCATTCCGGAACCACCAGATTTGCCAATAACCAAGTCGTGCAGAATGTGGACACGCGGCGCGGGACGCTGGCCATAACGGTCGCATTCGGTCGGCGGCACGGCACGGCCTCCACGACGGATTTTACCGCCGGGTCGATCCACGACACGCTCGCACGGGCCGAGCGCATTGCGCAGATCTCACCGGAGGATCCGGAATATCTTCCGGCTCCTGAGCCGTTCCCGTTCGTGGCTCGTGAAACAGCCAGACCGGAAACGACGGCGGCGGGACCGGCGCGCCGTCTCGAATATGCGAACGAAGCCATCGGCCACTGCCGCATGGAGAATCTCCTGGCTGCAGGGGTGGTCTCAACGTCGGCGGCGTCGGTGGGCATTGCGGCCAACAACGGACTTTTTGGGTACGAAGCGCGGGCGGATGCACGATTCAGCCTCACGGTCCAGGCCGGCGACGCGACCGGGTGGAGTGCGGCGGCGCATCGCTCGGTGGATCACCTGAAAATTCAGGAACGGACGCTGGCGGCCATTGCGAAGGCGAAACGCAGCCGAGAGCCGATAGAGCTCCCAGCCGGGCCCTATCCGGTCATTTTCGAACCAGCCGCCGTGGCAGGTCTGTGGACATGGCTCATGTGGTCGCTCGACGCCAAATCCTACGACAAGGGCACCAGCCCATTTGCAGGCAGACTCGGAGCGCAGATCCTCGACGACCGGCTGACGTTGTGTAATGAGCCCGATCATAACGATCTGCTCGGTGCGGGATTGACCTTCGAAGGATTGCCGAGCATGCCGTCCACATGGATCGACCATGGCGTGCTCACCCAACTCGCCCATGATCGGTTCACGGCAAAAACCCACGGAGTACAAGACATTCCGACTCTGGACGCGCCTGTCCTGTCCGTCAAGGGCGCTGTGTGTGGCAACCTTCAGGATCTCATCAAACGGACCGATTACGCGATCCTGGTCACAAATTTTTGGTATATCCGCACTGTCAACCCCGTCGATCTCACCGTGACCGGCATGACTCGCGACGGCACATTCCTCGTGAAAAAAGGAGAAATCGTCTCCGCGATCAAGAATTTTCGATTCCACGACAGTCCGCTCAGGGCGTTTCAACAGATCGACGCTGCAACGGGGCCGATGGAGGCGGTCACGGCGGAGACTGGAAAGATGCTGGCGCCTGCGATGGTCCTGCCGGAGTTCAACTTTTCGAGTGTCACACGCTTCTGACCTAGGGCGTCAACCGTCAAGTGGTTTGTCTGGTTTGTTTGGTTCGGGACCATCGTCCAGTCTGAATAACTCACAACTCAACACTCACCATTCAAAACTGTCTTCCCTCATCTCGCCGAGCCCTCTTTAGCAGCCTGTTTTCCATCAATAGCCGGAGAAAATCGTTGACTCTTGTGTCGGGCAGGAGTAGAGAACAGACTGTTTGTCACCATATGTCGTTTGGTGGTGCAAATAAGCGTGGAGAAGCGCAGATGTCTCGCCGATTCAATGATGAACCGATCAATTTAATCCAGCGCATTCCCTCGCCGGAACAGCTGTCGTCGGCAAGGCCGACGAAACCGTCGTTTGGCCAAAAGTTGATGGAAACCGGAGCAGCGGTTGCTCGATCGGCCATGGAACTGTTCGCGCCGCCGGCTCGGCAGGAACCCTCGGTGACGGCACCGGATGAGGCGGCAATGCCGCACGCTCTTCCGAGGGCGCATGACCATCGTGACCATAGTCTCGACGGGGAATCGAGCGTGGAGCATGCGCTGCCCCACCAGTCGCAGGGCGTGATGCCAGGTGTCCGGCAGGCCACGCAAGCGACTCCCTCTCCGGCGCCGACGGGCAATTACGTGGAAGAAGTCGCTGAACTCAGGGCCTACCTCCTGCGTCAGCAGCACGACATCGCTCGTCTTGCCGAGCAAGTGCAGGAGCTGAAATCCCTCGTGATCTCTCAGCGGCAAATTCTCGCGTATCTTGGCAAGGAGATAGAAGCCAGTTCCCTGTCGCGTATGACGGGAAGCATTGCCTCAGCTGTCGCCAAGCCCAATAGGCCCGTTCGTCAAAAGGTAGTGGTGAAAACGTCGGAGATCAAAGCGAAGGCTGTTGTCCAGGACAACGATCCCATGCTGTCGTCGCGGAACCTCTAACACTCGCCCAGTGAGCTGTCAGAGTATCGGTTCTCCCATCGTGCTCTGCCCTCTCGACGAATTCCGGTTTCCATGACACAAGAGATGCTACTGATAAGCCGAATCCTCAACGGATGCCTGCTCTGTGCCGCAGTCTGGACGGGCTACGATCCGGCTCAAGTCTCTGCGGCCGCGCCCCATGATACTCGTCAGCGGGTTCCGCTGTATGACAATCTCGGCACCCTGCACCATGCCATTACAACATCCTCAGAGCAGGCCCAACGGTATTTCGATCAAGGTCTCCGGTTTGTGTATGCGTTCAACCATGACGAAGCGATTGAGGCGTTTGAAGAAGCAGCCAAACTCGATCCCACTGCCGGTATGGCGTATTGGGGTGTTGCCCTCGCGTTAGGTCCCAACATCAATGCGGCGATGGGTAAGCAGCAGGAGCGTCGAGCCGTGGAGGCGCTGGGCAAGGCGCGCGCCCAGAGTGCAAGGCTGAGCGCAGTCGAGCGCGGGTACATTGACGCATTGAGCAAGCGGTATCTGTCTAAAGGCAGATCCAGGGCGGCGCTCGACAAAGCGTATGCAGAGGCGATGCGAGCGCTCTGGCGGGAGTTTCCCGACGATCCGGATGCCGGCGTGTTGTTCGCCGAGGCCATGATGGACTTACGGCCTTGGGATTTGTGGACCGCTGAGGGGCAGCCAAGGCCAGGTACGGAGGAGATCGTTTCTACCTTGGAGTCGATCTTGTCGAAACATCCCGATCACCCCGGCGCCTGTCATTATTACATCCATGCGGTCGAAGCCTCACCGGCTCCGGAGCGGGCGCTGGCCTGCGCGGATCGCTTGCCCGGCCTGATGCCGGGCGCAGGGCACCTGGTGCATATGCCGGCCCATATCTATATGCGCCTGGGCCGTTACCATGACTCGGCGGAGCGGAATGCGCACGCGGCTCATACCGATCAGGCGTATCTGGCGGGCCGGAATGTAGCCGGTGACTATGCCGACAGCTACTACCCGCACAACCTGCATTTCTTATGGGCGTCATTGGCCATGGAGGGGCGACAGGCTAAATCGTTGGAGGTCGCGCGACAGCTGGCTGAACGGATCGGCGAAGAAGCGGCGCAGAAAGAGAAATGGAAGGAACTGTTTCGTGTGACCCCCCTCTGGTCCATGGTACGCTTCGGGCAATGGAGCGAATTGCTGCGAGAGCCGGCGCCTGGTAAGGGTCTCCGTCTTCACAATGGCCTGTGGCGGCTTGGGCGCGGTTTGGCGTTGGCGGGCACCGGGCGTTTGCCGGGAGCGGAAGGTGAACACTCGGTTTTAGTGGGATTGACGAAACGCTTGGGGCGGGATCGCACGCCTGAGGAGAAAGCAGAGCGGGCCCTGCTCAAGATTGCGGAACGTCTGTTGGCAGGTGAGATCGCCGCTCGCCGCGGGAAATACGACGAGGCGATCAAGTTGCTGAAAGATGCCGTGCTGATCGAAGACGGCTTGCCGTATGCCGAACCGCCGTTTTGGCCGATTCCTATTCGTCATTACCTGGGAGCGACCTTGCTGGCGGCGAAACGGGCTTCCGATGCCGAGGAAGTGTACCGGACGGATCTGGCCAAACATCCCGACAACGGCTGGGCCTCTTACGGATTGATGCAGAGTCTCCAATCTCAGGGCAAACAGGCTGAGGCGGAGGCAGTGGAACAGCGATTCAAAACTGCATGGACCCATGCCGATGTGACGCTGGCGGGATCCCGGTTTTGATATCTTGCACGACGATGGGGAGGATCGATGCGATTTATTGTAGGAGTGATGGGGCCGGCGAAGGCCAAGAAGAAAGACCTCGACAACGCGCGGATTTTGGGAGAGTTGATTGCGCGGCGCGGCTGGGTCGTGCTGACAGGAGGCCGTGACGTCGGTGTCATGGACGCTGCGTGCGAAGGCGCCAAGCGAGTCGGCGGGAGCCTGACGATCGGTGTCCTGCCGACCGCAAAGGACAAGGTATCCCGCCATGTCGATGTGCCGATCATGACGGAAATGGGCAGCGGCCGCAACAACATCAATGTGCTGACGAGCCAGGTGGTTGTCGCGTGCGGGCTGAGCGGTTCAGGCACGGTGTCTGAAGTGGCCTTGGCTGTGAAGGCGGGGAAGCCTGTCATTTTGGTAGAGGCGTCGGCGGCGGATGTGGCGTTCTTTCGCAAGCTGGGGAAGCGGCTGGTTGCTGCCGCTGCTTCGCCGGAAGATGCCATTGCGTTGATTATGAAACAGGTGGAGGGACGCAATCGGCATCCACGGTCTGCAGAGCGCGATGGCTATGACGACATCTCTTTGTGATAAGAAAAACAGGTCTCATAGCACCAAGACGTAGCCCCCACGACGACTCCTCGCAGCGCCGGTCACTCATTCCGTCTGGACATCGTAGGATGTAAGATGTTGTCTGCCTGGACGACGCATGTTCAGAAGCGGAATGAGGAGGATCAAGCCATGATGTCGATTCGACGCGTGTCATGTTTCGCGATCGGTGTCTGTATGTTCGGCGCGATCACGGTCTCGCCGCCAGGTTCGGTGGGCGAAGCGGCGGCGCCGGCGAAAGCGTATTTTGCGGGCGGCTGTTTCTGGTGCATGGAAGAAGCGTTTGAAAAAGTGGAAGGTGTTGTCTCAGTTGTGTCCGGCTACATGGGCGGGACCCTGTCTGATCCCACCTATGAGCAGGTCTCCGCGGGGAGAACCGGCCACGCCGAAGCGGTGGAAATCAGCTACGATCCATCCAAAGTCAGTTATCAAAAATTGCTGGAAGCCTTTTGGCGGAATATCGATCCGGTGACGCCGAATGCTCAGTTCTGTGACCACGGGAGCCAGTATCGGTCCGCGGTGTTCTATGGGACGGAAGAAGAGCAACGGCTTTCGGAGGAATCGAAATCCACGATAGAGCGATCCAAACGGTTTTCCGCGCCGATTGTCACGCAGCTGGTGAAAGCCTCGACATTCTATCCGGCGGAAGAGTACCACCAGGATTACTACAAGAAGAATCCGGTCAGATATAAGTACTACAAGTTCAGCTGTGGTCGGGCTCAGCGTTTGGAAGCCTTGTGGGGCAAATCGTAGGAGTCTGTCCGATTGGCAGTTCGCCCATTCGGCAAAAAATGGCCGAATTGTCGTAGTTGTCGCATATATCGCACAGAACATGATTCGAGTTTGTGTGAGTCTTCATAGGGTTATGCCCGGCTAAAACGGCATGGCTCTTGAGTGAAGAGTCTGTGACCCGGGTCCTTCCATGCACATGGAACGATCAGGTCACAATGTGGCTTTTCAAACACCAATATGGCCTATCAGTGGCGCCGCGTTCCCACTGCGCTGCATGCTGGTCCTATTCCTTTCATGCGTGATGATCGCGGCGACCCCTCTCCCGACGAAACGGGATTATGAGGGGTCCGTCCGCTATTCCTCCCAGGAAATTCGACGAGCGATCGCATTCTATGCCGTACGCTATCGTCTCGACCCGGATTTGCTTCGCGCGGTGATCAAGACCGAATCGGATTTTCGCCAGGACGTGGTGTCGCACAAGGGAGCCGTGGGGTTGATGCAACTGACGCCGGATACGGCGGCGACCTTGCGGGTAGCCGACCTCCACGATCCGTTGCAAAACATCAGGGGCGGCGCCAAGCAACTGCGCCATTTGCTCAATCTCTACGAAGGCGATTTGCCGTTGGCCTTGGCAGCCTATAACGCCGGGGTGCATCGAGTGAAGGGTGGGAAAATTCCTCGTATTCGGGAAACGCGGTCCTACGTTCGGAAGGTCCTGAGGCACTATGAGCATTATAAGGGACAATACAGATGTGGACAGTCTGAGGGGCGGTCATCCTGTAAGTCCCGCCCTGGGTCTGCGCCGATGAAGCAGACCCAAGCGACGTCATAATAAGCAGTCTTGATGGGATGGGAGACTGTTCGAGGTTCGCAGGTTCGTCGCCTGTTCGCTCATCGCACGGGCCCCCTCCAACGAGAAACTCGTACCGCATTCCCCAGTTGACGAATGAACAGATGTTTGCGAGAAAGGAGACCGCAAACAGGAGGAGGGACTCCATGAAGAGGGAATGTGCGGTCAATCGGCGGATGGCGGATCTGGCGCAGTCGGAAATCAGGGCCAGGACAGAGACCCGTGTGAGCGCGAAGGGGCTCAACATGGCGCAAGGATTGGCGAGGGCTTGCTGATGAAACACAACCCAAGTGACCGCACCGCCCGCCTTGCTCAATCCGATATCCGAGCCATGACCCTAGCCTGTGCGAAGGTCAACGGGATCAATATGTCCCAGGGTGTTTGTGATACCCCGGTTCCCCCTGTTGTCATACAGGCAGCAAAAGCAGCCATGGATCGAGGTCATAACATCTATTCGCGGTTTGACGGGATCTCAGAATTGCGACAGGCGATCGCCTCAAAGCTGGCGAGCTACAATCGCATCACGGCCGATCCGGAAACAAACATTACGGTCAGTGCCGGAGCCACGGGTTCTTTCCAGGCGACTTGCATGGCGCTGCTTAATCCGGGCGACGAAGTCATCCTCTTTGAACCCTTCTACGCGTATCATGTCCAAGCCATCCTCGCGGTCGAGGCTGTTCCTCGATATGTCTCGATGCATGCGCCCGAGTGGAGTTTTGACATGCAGGATTTGGAGCGGGCGATCACTCCGAAGGCTAAGGCGCTCGTCGTGAATTCCCCCGGAAATCCTTCCGGGAAGGTGTTCACACGAACAGAGTTGGAACAGATCGCAGAGATGGCCTGTCGTCATGATCTGATGGTGATCACAGATGAGATTTATGAGTATTTCGTATTCGATGGGCGGGAACACATCAGTCTCGCGACTCTTCCCAATATGTCTGCTCGTACCGTTACCATTGGAGGCTACTCCAAGACGTTCAGCATCACGGGTTGGCGGATTGGCTACAGCGTGGCAGAGGCCACGTGGGCCAAGGCTATTGGAGCCATGAGCGACGTGCTGTACGTCTGTGCACCGACACCGTTGCAGTATGGGGTGGCCGCTGGAATTCGTGAGCTGCCGCAATCGTTTTATGCCGGCCTTGCAACAGAGCATCAACAGAAGCGCGATCGATTCTGTCACGCGCTGGAGAAGGCGGGCTTGCCTCCCTCTGTTCCACAGGGAGCGTACTATGTGCTGGCTGATGTGACACGTCTTCCAGGGAAGACTGGTCGAGATCGTGCGATGTATCTCTTGGATAAAACCGGTGTAGCAGGGGTACCGGGAGAAGCCTTCTTCGAAGGGCCGGAGGGCCGTCGCTTTATGCGGTTTTGCATGGCGAAGACAGACGACGATCTAGAACAGGCCAGTCTACGCATAGAACAGCTTGGGTAACGGACTATTCCCTAAATGTATCTTTGCACGGATCCCCGCCGTCAAGACATTGCCCGATTCCGGCCATTTTCCCATCCAGCCAAACTGCCACTTTTCACCCCAGGCCCCATTGAGTTGGGGGAGAGGCTAGCCGATCAGGTAAGGTCACTGGAATAGATGTAAAGATTCTCACAGGATGTTCTCGTTAACTAAGTACAATTAGGAAAATCTGGTGTGCGAATGCTGCCATGCTTAGGGTCTGTCCCGTCGGACAGCAGCTCTTGATCACTCCAATATCAAAAGCGGCTGCTAGCTTGTCTGCATCACACGTCCATGGTATGAATTTCCCCCATGAGCAGGCCTCTGTACTCGGTGATCGGTATTGCCGCTGTCCTCTCAGTTGTGGGGTGTGCAGCTCACTCCATGGTTGAGCCACCGGTCTCGGTTGATTTGTCCGCGGACGACCGGTCGGTGCTGGCAGGGGAGTGGGAATATGAAGACGGGGCCGCGATCATTCTTCGACTTGACGAACAAGGGAATGGGACCTATTCCTACAAGGACGGGCGATTTGAAACCACTCAATTTTCAGACCAGACCTGGGTGGGAAAGTGGTATCAAAAGGAAAACGACCGCGAAGGTGGTTTCTCGGTAAAATTATCGAAGGATCATTCAGAAGGCCAGGGTACCTGGTGGTACGCTCGGATTGGGGCGGACCATACGCCCACCCAAAAAGGCGGCACGTTTCATCTCAGTAAGAAGTCCTCCCTTGCCAATCTCAGTGCTACCCCTCCCGCGCCCTGAGTTCACGGTCAAGCGACGAGAAATCCATGCATCGTGAATACGTCGCCGCGTGGGAACAGGCGCGCAGCTGCCGCATAACCGTATCCGGACAAGACAGACACGGAGTGGTGATCCCTTCGTAACGGAGAACCGGTGCCTCGATAGGCTTGACCTCGCGTAGGAATCTGCGTACAAGCACGTGTTATGAAGCTGGTTCAAAAGCGATCCAAGAAAACGGGATTGTCGCCCGGCACGCTGATCCACATCGGCGAACAGCGTGCGGACACAGTCGCGATCACACTGTTCACCTATTCAGGTTCGCAGTGCGACGAGCGTGTGGTCATGGACCCGAGCGATTTGCGCTTACCCGTGGACGAAACGGTGACGTGGGTCAATGTCAGCGGGGTGCATAAGGTCGATGTGTTGGAGGCCTTTGGAAAGCAGTTCGGCCTTCATCCCCTTCTCTTGGAAGACATCGCCAATACGGATCAGCGTCCGAAGCTGGATGATTATGAGACCTGTTTATTTCTGGTCGTGAAGATGCTGACCATGGACGATCAGGGGAACCTTCTTGTCGAGCAGGTGAGTTTCGTACTTGGACGTAACTATGTCTTGTCGTTTCAAGAGAATGGAACCGATGTGTTCCGTCCGGTGCGCGATCGATTGCGCGGCGGCAAGGGGCGGCTTCGCCAGCACGGATCAGACTACCTGCTCTATGCGTTGGTGGATGCGGTCGTGGACCAATATTTTGTCGTGCTGGAAACGCTTGGCGAACAGATTGAATCCCTCCAGGAGCGGGTGACGGCGGATCCCAAGCCCGATACGCTCAAGCATATCCAGGCGTTGAAGCGGAAGCTGCTGTTCGTGCGCCGGGCTGTCTGGCCCCTGAGAGAAGCGATGAGTAATCTGTCTCGCTCCGAATGTCCGTTTCTCAATGAGCCGACAAAGCTGTTTTTCCGCGATGTGTACGATCACGTCGTGCACGTCGTTGATACCATCGAGACCTTGCGAGAAATGGTGTCGGCCAGCCTGGAAATGTATCTCTCAAGCGTCAGCTATCGTTTGAATGCCGTCATGCGCGTGCTCACGGTTATCACGACGATCTTTATGCCGCTCAGCTTTATTGCGAGCATCTACGGGATGAATTTCGAACATATGCCGGAACTGAAATGGGAATGGGGATATCCGCTGATCCTGGGAATCATGGGACTTGTCGCGGGTGGGATGCTGATCGGATTCCGGCAGCGAAAATGGCTCTAACGGCAGGATGCTAAAAAGTCTCCCAGCGGCTATTCCTGGATTTCCACGCGGTCGACGAAGTAGGTTGTTTCACCGAAGCAGGTAGTCGGAAGGTAGCGGTACTCTTTGTAATGCAGGACGACGCGTTTGCCCATTGCGCGTGAGAGGTCATCGGCTACCCGATCGTCCCAGACCGTAAATCCCCAGAGCAGCGGCGCGACACCGGGAACCGTTGTCATCGCCAGCTCGCCTTCGTGGGTTTTGCACACCCAGCCTTTTCTGGAAAACTTCTGGATGTAGCCCGCGCGATTCCCGTCCGAATAGGTCCAGTTGAAGGCGACTGTCAGATAGCTTGCCAGAAGAAACACAACCAGAGTCACCACCCACTTCATCGGCAATCCTTCCCGCGTGCTACCGAATGTCGGTAAACAGCCATGGCGCATCCTGCTTGCGCCGGCGCTCGTAGGCCGTGATGGCCGCTTCGTGTTGAAGGGTGAGGCCGATGGAATCGAGCCCCCGATAGAGGCAATCTTTGCGGAAGGGGTCCACATCGAATCGGTAGGCGGCTCCATTCGGTGTCGTCACACACTGGTCGCCGAGATCGACGGTGAGTCGATATCCCTCTGTGCCGGTGACGTCTTTTATCATGGACAGCACTTCGTCCGCGTGTAGCACGACCGGTAAGATCCCGTTTTGGAAACAGTTGTTGTAAAAAATGTCGGCAAAGCTCGGAGCAATGACACAGCGAAATCCCTGATCGAGCAACGCCCATGGTGCATGTTCGCGGGATGAGCCGCTACCGAAGTTGTCTCGGGTCAACAAGATCGTGGCGCCCTGATAGCGGGCTTGATTTAAAAAGAAGTTGGGATCCGGAGATCCATCTTTCTTCCTGCGCCAATCGAAAAACAGTCCTTCGCGAAGGCCTGTCCGCTTAATCGTTTTCAAAAACTGTTTGGGAATGATCTGGTCCGTGTCAACGTTGACCCGGTCGAGCGGAGCGACTAATCCGGTGAGCGTAGTAAAGGCTTGCATGAGTTCCTCGTTAGGCGTGAAACGTGAGGCGTAAGGCGACGCGGCTCATGGCCAGTTCCTGATGTCCACAAAGTGCCCTTCGATCGCAGCGGCGACTGCCATCGCCGGTGACACCAGATGAGTTCTGCCTCCCGCCCCCTGGCGGCCCTCGAAGTTTCGATTGCTGGTGGAAGCACATCGCTCCCCCGGCTGGAGGACGTCGGCATTCATGGCCAGGCACATGCTGCAGCCTGCTTCGCGCCATTCAAATCCCGCCTCGCGGAACACACGATCCAGCCCTTCCGCTTCTGCTTGCTGCTTGACGAGCCCCGATCCGGGAACCACCATGGCATGGACCGTCTTCGCTACCCGTTTGCCCTTCGCGAGGCTTGCGGCGAGACGGAGGTCCTCGATTCTGGAGTTGGTGCAGGACCCGATAAACACTTTGTCGATCGTGATGCCGGTGATCGGCATGTTGGGAGTGAGACCCATGTATTCCAGCGCCCGTTCCGTCGCGTGTTTCGTGTTCTCGTCGGAGATTGTTTTAGGGTCCGGCACGGTCTGATCCACCCCGACCACCATGCCTGGGTTGGTTCCCCAGCTGACTTGAGGCGCGATGTCCTCCGCCCGCAAGGTGACCGTCACGTCATACCGGGCCTCCGCATCGGTCTTGAGGTTGTGCCAGGCATTCACGGCTTGTTCGAAGAGGTCGCCTTTGGGCGCGAGCGGACGCCCCTTGATATAGGCAATCGTTTTTTCATCCGGCGCCACCATGCCGGCGCGGGCTCCGCCTTCAATCGACATATTGCAGAGCGTCATCCGTCCTTCCATGCTCAGGGCGCGAATGGCCGATCCGGTGTATTCGATCACGTACCCGGTTCCCCCGGCAGTGCCGATCTTGCCGATGATGGCGAGGATGATGTCTTTGGCCGAGCATCGATCCGACAGCACGCCGTCGACGCGGATTTCCATTGTCTTCGGCCGCTTTTGAACCAAGCATTGGGTTGCCAGCACATGTTCGACCTCGCTGGTTCCGATGCCGAACGCCAGCGCCCCGAATGCCCCGTGGGTCGATGTGTGAGAGTCTCCGCAGACGATCGTTGTGCCCGGCAGGGTGAATCCTTGCTCGGGCCCGATGACGTGGACGACGCCTTGCCGGATATCGTTCATGCCATAGAGCGTGATCCCAAAATCCCGGCAATTGTCCTCCAAGGTTTGGATCTGTTTGGCGCTGATCGGGTCCGCAATTGCAAGCTTCCGGTCGGTGGTCGGAACATTGTGATCAGGCACCGCAAGGGTAGCCGCGGTTCGCCGCGGCCGGCGTCCGGCAAGCTTCAATCCTTCAAATGCTTGAGGAGACGTCACTTCGTGGACGAGTTGCCGATCGATATACAGCAGTGTGGTTCCGTCCGGCTCTGAGCGAACGACATGGGATTCCCAGATTTTGTCGAGTAAGGTGGAGCCTGCCATAACGAATCCTTGTTTGGTGTATTCGCCGAATGCGCCCTATTATACATAGGCGGTTGGTTGCATGCCAGGGACCGGCTGCCCCTTGCGTCGTTCCTCTGTCCGTGTTAGCAGAAAGATCGTCCGGCTTCGTCGCACCAGGTATTGATCCGACATTGCAGCGCATGACTCCTCTTATATGGGCGCTCCCATCAGTCATTGCCTGGTCGAAGCAGTTGCTCGACAGTTATCACCATTGGATCGGCCGAGACTTGCTCGTCCGATCCGGCTCGATAGAAGATCAAGCAGAGGCGCTCTTTGCCGCGCCGTTCGTTGTCGTATCGCATGGGGTGGAGCCGGACCCGATTTTGAATTACGGGAATCAGGCGGCGCTTGATCTCTGGGAGATGACGTGGGACCGGCTGACCCGCACGCCGTCGCATCACACCGCCGAACCGATGAATCGAGCTGAGCGTGCACGCATGCTTCAACAGGTAAAAGAGCGGGGGTCTTTTGACCGCTATCGAGGCGTGCGCATTTCAGCGACGGGGCGCCGATTTCTTGTCGAGGATGCCGTGGTATGGACTGTCATAGACGCGCAGGGCCGATCCCTCGGTCAGGCCGCGACGTTCTCACGATGGTCGAGGGTATCATGAGTTAGAAGGTTGCGGAAAAACTCGTTTTAACCACTGTGGTCATCATAGGCATCGAAGGTTGAGGCGATATCAATGCGTCATCCAGGATGCTCAAAATGGCTGTCCAGCAAGGCCGCAGCGAGCGAGGAGGCGAGGCGTACGCTTCGGTACGTTGAGCCTCTGAGCGATGCGAGAACGCCGCTGGCAGGCTTTTTCAGCATCCTGTTAGAAGGGGAGGTAGACTTCAACACCCCCGTAGACCCCGCTATGGAACGAGGTACTGTGTTGATAGCCGCTTTTGGCGAGCACGTGGAATTTCCCGATCGGCACTTCGATCAACGGTCCGGTCTGTACCGCACGAAAATCTCCGTTGCCCATGCCGGCAACCTCCCATCCTACATACGTGCTGCAACAGCCGCTGGTGACCTGGCGGGCAAGCAGTTTTCCCCGCAGGCGGCCCCAGAAATAGTTATCGAGATCGGCATAGGATCCGATGGCGTGAAGGCTTCCCTTTTCGTGCCAATACATCGCTTCGACTTGCGCAAACGCTCCGATTTGATGGTCTGTTGAGGAGGGTGAGTTCAGCCGTTCTTCCTCGATACGCCGGAGTTGCGGACCAGCCAATGCCGAGACAGTCACGCGGCCGAATGTCTGAGAGATACCGAAAGACGGAACGATAAACTGCACATTGGTATCCAGGGTTCTCCCATTACTCACAGAGCTATAACCGAGTCCGGCGGTCATGGCCTGTACGAAGAGATTCGTTCCTCCCCTCATCTGTAAGACTGGTGTCCGGATGCCCATATATCCGAAGTATTGGCTTTTGTTGTCGATTTGAAACCCGGTGAACAGATCTCCTGCCTTCACGGGAGCGGGCATGACCGCCAGGATCATTGTTGTCAGTAGGAATAATCTGAATCGCGTCATCGTTTTGCTCCTTCTTGAACACGTGCGATGCGAAATCGAACCCAGATGATGTCCCCCAAGTGTCCGCGTCGTCTCAATAGCAGATCGGCACATCGCATGCCGACAAGGACCTCGTCGACGTCGACCCATTGCCGTCTCATGATCCAACCGGTTATTGCACCGGGGATCAATCGCGAGGTCTACTCATGAGTCTATGCCGACCGTCTCGTGTGCGTGCGGTCGTGACTGCCGCCATTGTCGGTCGTGTAGTTTGCGCCATTCCTCCTCGCCCCGCACGATACTGTCTACCTTAAACCGCACAGAGGTTTTCCTGCGTCTGTGGGCTATCGAGATCGGGCTGACCTTGAGCGTGACCTGTGGCAGTTCCAAGAGGCCGCCGTCGAGCGATCCTTTCAGTCTCGATGGGAACGAGACGCTGAGGCCGGTGAAGGACAGGTCGCGCAACGTGCCTGTGAGCAAAAGCGCGGAGGTGTTTAACTTGCAAGGGACCCCGCTGCGGAGACGCAACGATCGGCGTCGGTCCCATGAGAAGGACCTCCAGGGAACGGTGAGCGCATTGAACAGTGATCGCAGGCTACTTGAGATTCCCGGCCTCAACCGATAGCTCTCCTCCCAAGGCGTCGGATCGCCAAAAATCTTATCAACCAGCACATGTTTCGTCGCATCATCCAGATCTGTGAATTGAAGGCCAGCCGCGATTCTGCCGGAAGGCAGCCGTTCCTGCCGGACAATCTTGCCGGTCACTCGCACGATGTTGCCGCCGGGTGATGTCAGGAGCAGCGTGACAAAGTCCTGGGCTGTAAAGACCGGTTGCTCTAAAGACAACCCGGCACCGTGTTGGTTGATATTGACAATACGTGCGGGCACAGACGTTCCGTCCACAAACAACTCGCTTGCGAAATCGCGATTGAGCCGGAATGCCTGTCGTCCTTGCGTTTGCTCGTTGGCAACGAGCATCGCGATGGTCAGAAACAGCAGATTGACGGTTCCCCAAAAGAGGCTGATTGAAAGACCGGGCTCGCTTGGATCTTGTTGCAGGCGTTGGAATCCGAAGACCAGCCCTCCGATCAGCAGGCCGAACGTGAGCAGGTGAGGCCAAGCCAGTGCGAGCTCCGTAGAAACGTTTTTCTTGACGCGCTGTCCTTTGGGGGTGACTTCGAACGGCCGCTCTCTGCGCGGTGCGGAGAGGGCTTTGAGGGCCTCCGCGCTCAAGGCAAAGCACATCGCGATCTCATAAATGTCAGACCAGAACGGATTGCGAGAGCCGCGGCTGATGGGGCGCATGACCAGCGCCGAGGCGATGTAGAACGAAAAGAAATAGAGCAGGAGCTGAACGGTATCCGCGTGGATCGGAGACGTCCTAAAGAGAAGGCTGAAGAGAGGCGCGACCAGGCAGATGAGACGGGGGATGCCAAAAAAGAAGTAGAAAATGGAACCAAAATAATCGATGCGCTGAGCCAGCGTCAGTCCCGGTTTGGTGAGCGGATTATCTCGCAACAGGACCTGGATACATCCCATGGCCCAGCGTTTACGTTGCTTTAGGTATCCCTCGAACGTCTCCGGCATCAGTCCGGCAGAGAGGACTTTATTGAGATAACAAGACTTGTATCCCTTGGCATGCAGGGCCATGCTGGTGTGGATGTCTTCGGTGATGGTCTGTGTCTGGAATCCACCGATCTCCTTCAGCGGCCCGCGTCGAAACAGACCCCCGCTGCCCGCAAAAAATGCACTGTTGTGGGAATCGCGTCCTGCCTGCAACGTTCGAAAAAACAGGGCCTGCTCGTTCTTCACATGGTTGCCGACCCGGAGATTTCGTTGGAAAACGTCCGGGTTATAGAAATGATGGGGTGTCTGAACGAACGCGACGTCCGGGTCGTCGAAAAATCCGATGGTCTCTTTCAGGAATGTTCGGGCCGGGATATGGTCCACATCGAATACAGCTATAAGCGCACCGTCTGTCATCCGGAGTGCATGGTTTAAGTTCCCAGCCTTCGCATGGCGTGGGCGGTCCGGACGTCGTAAGTAGCCGCACCCTAACGCCGCCGCCAGCTCTTTGGCTTCGTCTCGATGGCCGTCATCAAGGACGTACACCTTAAACCGGTCATGCGGATACTCCTGCGACAGGCATCCCACCAGCGTTTGCCGGAGCAAGGGCAGCGGTTCGTCCACCACCGTGACCAAGACATCCACGGTGGGGTAGGTAGTGAGCGGGGGTGATTGGCGATCAGTCAGTGACGAGGATTGAAAAGCAAAGAAACAAAATTGGCAGAGCCCGTACAGCTCTGCGAGGTAGACGATCCCGCCGACCGCCATACTACTGATGTCATCCGTCGGTAATGTGTATAAGGCTCGCCAGACCATATACCGGGCATAGAGGAAGAGGCTGAGCAGGAGCACCCAGCGTCGATTCCGGTCTGATCTCATGAGCAGACTGATCAGTAAAAGCGCAACGGCAGAAACTCCGGCGGCGATGGGGGTGCTAAAAAACTCGTTGATCAGTGTCATGTGACCAATGTCATGAAAGACAATCGCAGGCAAACGTCTTCCTGGGCGGCGTTACCTTATTACAGGATCATCGACAGATCTATCCTACGGATGGAGCCCTGCCTTTGGGGGGTAGACAAACCAAATCGATGGATGGACGGTGATTTCCTTAGGGACGCAGATTGGAGCGCAATGTCGCGAGGGGCGTCAAGTCCAAAGTTCGAGAGGTCCGTGGTTGGCGATGGCGCGTAAGAGATCGCGCGCAGACAAAATGCCGACAAGACGGCGGGTCCCGTCGAGAATAGGCACCGCATGGATTCGCTCACTCAGCATGGTGCGGGCGATTTCACGGATATCCGTCGCAGGAGTCGCGGATATGACCCGTGTGACCATGATCTCGGCCAATCGATGTTGAGCAGCTTGGACAGGGGCTGTGCCGGTGCTCAGACCAGGCACATGCCGCAGAAGATCGCGATCGGATACCATTCCCACGAGAGTGCCGTGCATGGAGGTGATTGGAATGTGGCGGAACCCTTTGTGCGTCATGATGGTCCAGGCATCGCTCACGGTGCTATCCGAGGAGAGGGTCAGGACCGGCGACGTCATCAGATCGCGAGCGAAAAGGGCCGGCTTCGCGTGCTGGTCCTGATTGGCTTGTTGTTGATACGCGTTGTGTGCGGCCACATTTGATCGGTCCGACGACGATGAGCGTTGATCATTATTTCCTTGAGCCTCAACGGCTTCGACCTGCATATGCCGTTGGGCGGCCGGCTTGACCGGATAAGTCTCGACCACTCCGTTGACCGCCAGAATGATAGACATGCTGCGGCTCCTCGATACCGATATCGGATGATCGGGGCAATACTTAAGCCGGGATGCGATCGGTTCCCTAACGGCGCAAGGCGAGTGGTTGAAGCGAGTAACACGGGGAGGTTGCGCCGACTGACAAAACCGGTGTAGCGTAGGCTTTGTATGACACGTGATCCCTCATCGGTGCGCCTTCCGCATCGAGCTTCTGGTTACGCTCGCCTTCTCGGTTTGCTTGCCGTCGCCTTTTTGCTCGGCGCCTGTAGCACACCTGGCTGGGATGGTTATTTCAAGGATGGTATAGGCCGGTTGACCCAAGAAGACATCCGGGAAAAGTTCGGGCCTCCGCATACGGCGAAAACCCCGGCTTTGGGCGGGGACAGTCTTTGGACATACCGGGTTGCGTTAGGCGAGCAAGACTTGGATCGCTGGAAGCCGACGTTCCTGGTGGATGCGTCCCAGTCGGTCGGGTCCCTCATGGGCAAGCCGAACGAGCAGGTCAAGCCGACGTTGTATTGCTATCGGTACACCTTGGCATTTAGCGAATCGCAGGTACTGAAAAGCTGGAAGCGAGACGAATGTGTGCCGGGCACGAGAGAGACCCTGATCGCCAAGTAGCCCGGATCGGTTGCTTCCATTTTCACCCCTATGTTATAAACGCACGTTCTGCGGGGTATCGGATGTGTGCCGGGAGGCGGCATCCAAAATTGAGAAATCATCAGGGTCGGTCCGCCTGCAAGGGTGTGGCAAGGTCATCATTGGTCTAATCGAATATCCGATTCTTTTTGAGGGAGGTAGGTAATGGGTAAGACGATGTGTGCGGTACTCTTTAGTGTTGGAATTGTCGCGACAGGTGCGTCTGCAGCGCATGCTCTTCAAGCCGGCGGCGTTGAATTCGGCGATCTGGAAACCGGATCGGTCGTTGGCCAACCGTTTAAAGAGCTTGAGGTGGATGCCTCATTTTTTGCAATCGAAATCGGAACGATGAAGACGTGGTACCCTCCGACGACGATCATTGACTTCAAAGCTCGTCCCGGCGCTCCGGTTTTGTTGAAGGTCACGAACAATGCGACAGCGGAACATGGGTTTCAACTGACAGCGGCTGTGAATCAATCGGCGCCGACGGTGCTGGACACGAAACTGGTGCTCAAGCCGGGTGAAACCAAATATATCGGTGTGCCGACCAGTGATTTGTTCTACGCAGCGGGCAATGTGCTGACGTATCGGTGCCATCTCCATCCTGGGCATGTCGGCGGCAAGTTGTTGATGCTGAAGTAGCCGGCAGCATTTCTTTTATAGATTTCTCATGGGCCTCAAGGAACGATGTTCCTTGGGGCCCATGTATTTTAGGCCGCCGGTATCCGATCAGCCGACAGATCTCCGGTGGGTCTTTGCCTGCGTTGGAACTCTTACAAGCCAAAAGGCCTTGGTCCCAGTTGGAACCAAGGCCTTTTGGCAACAGTCTCAAGCTTCAGAATGTCAGTTTCTCACGCCGCTCCAGATCTTGGCCGGATCGATCGTTTTATCCGGATTTAGCTGCTTGGCTCGCTCCAGGAGAACCTCGGTTGCTTCGGGATAGAGCGGATCGGAGATGCAGCAGTTATCGACCGGACAGACTGCCGCACATTGCGGCTCATCGAAATGGCCCACACATTCGGTGCAGCGATCGTGCGCGATGACATAAATATTGTCGCCGACTCCTTGTCCGTCGCCGACGTGATTGCCTTTGGTCTCGGCGTCGCTTCTGGTTTCAAAGATCGCTTCATTGGGACATTCCGGCAGGCATGCCCCACAAGAAATACATTCGTCTGTGATCAACAGTGCCATGACCCGCGCCTCCTTCTCACTCCAAAAGACAGCCTGACGATATTGACAAGGCCGCGCCGCCCCCACCATAGTGCAGAGGCTCGCGCAATGCGTGGATATTTTATTCTGTGGCTCTTTTCCAAGTCAACAGAATGGGATCCGGACAGAAGGCCTAGATCATCGGTGATGATGAGCCATTGGGCCCAGCAGGACAAGGAGTTGAACGTTCGCCATGCAGTCTGGTCAGAGCCGATCGAGTGAGCCGGGGCAGAAGAAAAATCGGATCATCATGATGGTCCTCCTCGCCATTTTGCTGATGAGTGTGTCCATGTTTGTCGTCGAGCGTAAGGAGTCGAGCATTATTGTGGTTCGATTTCCGAGCGGTGTTGAACTGGAAGCCGAAGTGGCGGATACGCCGGAAAAGCAGCTCTTCGGGCTGGCTTTCCGCGAGGAGTTGCCTCCGAACGGCGGGATGCTTTATATTTTTGAAGAGAACGGCCTCCATCGCGTACGCACCAAAGAGTATCGATTTCCCATCGACATCCTCTGGGTGGACGAAAGCCACCACGTCGTGCATATGCTGGAGCATGTGGAGCCTTGCGCGAAAGATCCCTGTCCGTCCTACGGGCCTCCGCCGGAAGCGGCGCGGTATGTGATTCAGGCGGAGTCAGGGTTTCTAAAAAAATCCGGTGCCATGAGAAACGATGAGCTCAAGTATTCGCTTCGCATGTAGCTGGCAGAATCGTTGACTCGCCTCGCTGCTACAACGAACCGGCGTGAGTAATGCGAGATAAGGCCAAGGGAGAGGAGCAGAGGGAAGATGGAAGGGTTTCACAAAGTTGCGCAGCTTGACGAGTTGTCTCCCGGGCAATCGAAGATCGTGACAGTCAATGCGCGCGCCATCGCGCTGTTCAATGTCGGCGGAACGTTCTATGCGATCCACAATAGTTGCCCCCATGAGGGAGGACCGCTCATTGAGGGACGGCTCAAAGGTTTTGTGGTGGCCTGTCCGTGGCATGATCTTGCGTTCGACATCCGAAATGGACAGGGGACGGATGGCGGGGGGTACTGTGTCGGAAGCTACGAGGTGCGGGTGGAGGGGACCGATGTTATGGTAGGTCCCCGACGAAAGACCTGATATAGGACCGGCGCAGACTGCTCGTGCGTTCATTGCCGATAGAGAACACCGGATACGTGACTATTTCCAAGCCTGATTCCCATTCCGCTCGTGATTTCAGCGACTGCCGCTCAATGTCGGCGACGGTCGACCGGCCGTTTGTCATCCACCTATGGGAGGATCGAACCAGAGGGGAACAATGGGTTCCGTCCTACGACTCCAAGGGTCTTGCGCTGCTCAGTGACGAATTTCTTTGTATTGCAAGCAACAATGCGGTCGAGAACGGGCAGCGCATCTTTGAATTCAAAGCCGTGACGCCTGGCACGCACCGCCTGGTATTCGAAAAACGTATGGGCTGGAAATTTACCGCTGAGGATCGGCGTGTATTTCAGATTGACGCGGCAAATCCGCCGGGGAGCTGACCAATATGCCGGATATTGCATTCGTGAACGGCCGTTTTCTGCCATGGAAAGATGCGACGATTTCTATCGACGACCGAGGGTTCCAATTCGGGGACGGCGTCTACGAAGTGATCAGGACCTACCGGGGTGCGCCGTTTGAGATTGCCGCGCACCTGAACCGTCTCAATCGAAGCGCACAACAACTGAGTCTCTCACAGCCCTATTCGAAGGCGCAGTGGACACAGTGGATTCACCAGGGGCTCGGCCAGGCCGGATACCAGGAGGCGAAGGTCTATATCCAGATTACGAGAGGGACGGCTCCCCGCGACCATGCGTTTCCGCCTGAGATCCCACCGACCGTGGTCATGACGATTCGGGAACTCCATCCACTGAGTTTGCAGATACGCCAGGATGGCGTCAGTGCGTGCACCTGTGAGGATCTTCGATGGGGCCGGTGCGATATCAAGAGCCTCAATTTGCTCGGCAATGTGCTGGCCCGTGAAGAGGCGAAAAGGGCCGGCGTCTTCGAAGCAATCCTCGTGAAGGATGGGCTGGTCACGGAAGGCTCGCTGAGCAATGTCGCAGCGGTGCAATCCGGAACGATCATCACGGCACCGGAGGGTCCGCGAATTCTTTCCGGCGTCACGCGGACGGTTTTGCTGGGATTGGCCGGGAAGGAGGATATCCCGGTTGAGGAACGGTTTCTCTCAGTGGAGTCTCTCTATGCGGCGGACGAAGTATTTTTGACCGGGACGACACTTGAGGTGTTGGGTGTTGTCCGGATCGATGGACGAACGATCGGGTCCGGTCGGCCCGGCCCGATCACCAAAACCCTTGCCGCCCGTTGGTCGATCTTGACGGGGTAGCGCCCCTTGCTTTGCCGTGGGGTGCGTGGTATTGTGCTGCCGCTGGAAGTGGGCTCAGGCCCACTTTTTTGTTTGAGCTGATATCGGTCTGGTCAGGGGAAGAGGGTTGAGCACACAGAAGCGCGGCGCGCAGTCGGTCGTCGACCGGGTGCAGGAAGTTATTTTGCCGATCCTCTGGGCGCTTGGACTTGAGTTGGTCGAAGTGGTGTGCGTGGGGCAGGGGCCTCGCTCCGTTGTCCGCGTTCTGATCGATAAGCCGGGCGGTGTTACGGTTACCGACTGCGAACAGGCGCATAAGGCGCTGGGACCGGCATTGGATGTGGCCGATCCTTTCCCGCACGCATACACACTGGAAGTGTCTTCGCCGGGTCTCGATCGGCCCTTCAAGCGCCTTCAAGACTATCAGCGAGCGATCGGCAAAGAAGTCAGTCTCAAGCTGCGGCATCCGCTGAACGGCCAGTGGCGTGTGATTGGACGGTTGGTGGAGGCGGATGAACAGGCAGTGTCGTTGACCGTGTCAATAGGGGCGGCTGCGCCACAGACGTTGAGGGTGGAACAGGAACAGATCGCCGATGCCAGGCTGCTTGTGAAAATTTAGACGGAAGAGCAGCCCGGTGTGTGCAGGTAATCGGATCCAGGAGTGTGACGCATGAACCGTGAGCTTATCTCAGTAATCGACGAAATCGGACGCCAAAAGGGGATCGACAAGGCACGGGTAATCGGGGCCATCGAGTCCGCCTTGCAGACAGCGGCCAAGAAGCGTTTCGGCCAAGCTGAAAACATTCAAGTCGAAATCGATCCAAAAACCGGCGAAATTTCTGTCGTCTCCAAGAAGATCATCGTCGATCAGGTCAGCAATCCCAAAGCGGAGATATCATTGCAGGAGGCCCGCCAATACGATAGTGAGGCGGAGGTTGGCGACGAAATCGGGTCGTTGATTGAGATGAATGAACTGGGGCGGATTGCGGCGCAGACGGCCAAGCAGGTTATCTTCCAAAAGGTTCGTGAGGCGGAGTGGGAGGCGGTTCAAAAGGAGTATTCGACGCGCCAGGGAGATTTGGTGAACGGCATCATCCTCGGCATGGAACGGCGGAATTATCTGGTCGACCTCGGAAAGACGGAAGCGATTCTCCCCATTCAGGAACAGATCCCGCGGGAAACCTATCGCCGCGGCGATCGGGTCAAGGCCATGCTGCTGGAGGTTCGTCGTACGCCAAAGGATGTGCAAGTCATTCTCTCCCGCAGCCATCCGCAATTTGTAGCAAAGCTCTTCGAGCTCGAAGTGCCGGAGATCATGGAAAAGATCATCGAGATCAAGTCGGTTGTCCGGGAACCGGGCGACCGTACGAAGATCGCAGTCACCTCGCGGGAAAAGGCCGTGGATCCGGTCGGCGCCTGTGTGGGGATCAAGGGATCGCGTGTGCAGGCAGTCGTCCGTGAATTGCGAGGCGAGAAAATCGACATCATTACCTGGACCCAGGATCCTCGCGTATTCATTGCTGAAGCCCTGAATCCGGCGACGATCGAAAAAGTCGGCATCGACGAAGAAAAGAAGTCGGCCCTTGTTGTCGCGGCCGACTCCCAGTTGTCGTTGGCCATCGGCAAGAACGGTCAGAATGTACGGCTGGCGGCGCGGCTGACCGGCTGGAAAATCGATATCATCAGCGCGACCGAGTACGAAAAAGAAAAAGTCGAGCGGGATAAGGAAATCAAGGCGGCTCTCGCGGAAGAAGCCGAAGCCCAGCGGTTGCAAGAAGAGGCTCGGCAGGCTGCCAGAGCCGAGGCTGGCGAAACGGCAAGCAGCTAGGAGACGGGGGCGGTCCGATGAGTATGCGTGTCTACGAACTTGCCAAGAAGCTGGGGCTGGAGAACAAGACGCTCCTGTCCGAATTGAAGAAGATGGGTGTGTCCGTCGCCTCGCATAGCAGTGCGCTGGACGATGACATCGCTCAAAAAGTATTGGACAAATTTACTCCGAGCGCCAAGGGCGGAGGAAAAGCCGGCGAAGTGTCGACGCCACAGGGGATAAAAACCGCTCATGATGTGCATCATGTCAAGGCAGGGGCTGTGAAGAGTCAGGTTGTCGAGCAGCCGGCCAAGCCGGATAAGCGGCGTATTCTGATCAAGCGGAAAAAAGAAGATGAACCAAACGAGGTGCTCTCTCCCGCACAGACCGTCGAAGTTGACTCCGGTCTCGTCACTCCGACGGACGTGTCTCCATCGGCAGTTTCTCCGGAGCCGCCAATCGCGGTAGAAACCGAAAGCATCCACCCGGTGGAAGCGGCGGCGCCGAGCGGGCCGGTCCTATGGACGCCAGCTCCTCCCATTGTGCCGGTGCAGGAAGTGGTGCCTGTCAAGCCTGCAGCGGCGGCGCCGCCGAGTGCAGCAGCAACGGTCGAGGCGGTGGCGGCCAAGAAAAAAAGTATGGCCTTCGAAGCCATCGAGGCCGAGGCGCAGCGAGACAAGCTCAAGAAGGCACGAAAGCCGGGACGGCCCAAAGACGAGCAGCAGGACGTCAAGTTCCGAGAGGATGCCGCACGTTGGCAAGATCTCCGCGCCATTCCCGTTCACCGGCGCGACGACCGATCGAAGCACCTGCATCACAGCCCTCCGAGCGAGATCACCAAGCCGCGTAAAAAAAGCGTCAAGCTGACTCCCGGTACCAGCGTCAAGGAATTTGCCGAATTGATCGGTCAGAGACCGGCCGATATCGTGCGCAAGCTGATGGAAATGGGGCAGATGCTCACCTTCAATCAGCCGATGAATCTGGACGCCGCATCGATGATCGCTGAGGAGAGCGGCGTGAAACTCGAAGTGGCCGTGGAAAAGGCCGGTGAGGAATTGTTGCAAGACGTGGTTGAAACCGGGGGCGAGGAACGGCTTGAGCCTCGTCCTCCCGTTGTCACCATCATGGGACATGTCGATCATGGGAAGACGTCGTTGCTGGATGCGATCCGGCAGACGAAAGTGGCCGAAGGGGAAGCCGGCGGGATCACGCAGCATATCGGCGCGTATACGGTGCCGGTGCGCGGCAAGCTGGTGACGTTTCTGGATACCCCAGGCCATGAGGCCTTTACCTCGATGCGCGCGCGTGGCGCGAAGGTCACCGACATCGTCATTTTGGTCGTGGCCGCGGATGACGGAGTCATGCCGCAGACGATCGAAGCGATTCACCATGCGAAGGCGGCCGGGGTTCAATTGATCGTGGCGATGAACAAGATCGACAAGCCGGAAGCGAACCCTGACCGCGTAAGAAATGCGCTCTCTGAGCACGGACTGATTTCGGAAGCCTGGGGTGGTGACACCATCATGGTGGAGGTGTCCGCCAAGAAGAAGACCGGGCTCGATACATTGCTTGAAATGATCCTGCTTCAGTCTGAGGTGCTCGAGCTGAAGGCTGACCCCCATCGGCAGGCCAAGGGCACGGTTATCGAAGCGAAGATCGAACGCGGCCGCGGTCCGGTGGCAACTGTGTTGGTGCAGAGCGGCACGCTCAAAGTGGGTGATGTCTACGTGGTTGGAACATTCAGCGGGCGCGTCAGGGCACTGATCGACGATCGAGGGGTGAAGGCGCAGCAAGCCGGTCCTTCCATTCCCGTCGAAGTCATTGGGCTTCCGGGAGTTCCGTCGGCCGGGGATGTGTTTCAGGTGGTTTCGGATGAACGGGTTGCCAGAGAGATTGCCGAGGAGCGCGCCCAAAAACGGCGAGCCGCCGAGCTGGGCGGTCCTGCCAAAGTATCGCTCGACGACCTGTTCGCAAAGATTCAGGAAGGATCGGTCAAGGAGCTGGCCATTGTCATCAAGACGGATGTCCAGGGATCGTCCGAGGCCTTGGCCGGGTCAGTGGAGAAGCTGTCGACTGAGGCCGTCAAGTTGCGCGTCATCCATAACGGTGTGGGCGGGGTGATGGAGTCCGATGTGCTGCTGGCCGCCGCTTCTCGCGCTATTATTATCGGTTTCAATGTCAGGCCGGAACCGAAGGCCGCGTCGTTGGCGGAACAGCAAGGCGTCGACATCCGGCTGTACACCATCATTTACGATGCCATTGCCGATATCAAAGCTGCGATGGAAGGCTTGCTTGAACCGACCCTCAAGGAACGCATGTTGGGGCGTGCCGAAGTACGCCAGGTGTTCACGATTCCCAAGGCCGGGACTGTGGCCGGTTCCTATGTCGTCGACGGGACGATTTCACGCGCGAGCGCCGGGGTGCGCGTGATCAGAGACAGCGTCGTTGTCTACCAGGGGAAGCTGGGATCGTTGCGGCGTTTCAAGGACGATGTCCGAGAAGTACAGCAGGGCTACGAATGCGGCTTGAGCGTTGAGAATTTCAATGATGTGAAGGTCGGCGACATCATCGAGGCCTATGCCATCGACAAAATTGCGGCCAAGCTCTGAGCCTGCACGGTAGTTGATATGGTCGTCGGACTTTGTACCGTCGAGCTGTTTATTTCGGAGAGTCAGTCGCTCAAAGATAAACGGCAAGTGCTCCATAGTTTGAAAGATCGGCTGCACGGAAAATTCAATCTGTCGGTCGCCGAAGTGGATGGACAGGATCTCTGGCAGAAGGCGGTCTTGGGCATGGCCTGTGTGGCGAATGAAGGCGGCTACGTCAACCAGGTGCTTGAGCAGGCCCTGAATGTCATCAAGGGCATGCCTGCAGTCGAGGTTGTCCGAACCAAACTCGAATTGTTATAACGGCAGCTTGATACGTGCCGTCAGTCATTAAGATGGAGCGGCAGATCAGCGCACAATGTCCAAGACCACCTACAAACGGGCGGATCGGGTTGCCGATCAGATCCGGATGGAAGTTGCGGATATCTTGATGCGAAAAATCAAAGATCCGCGGGTGCAGTCTGTTACGGTGACCGGCGTCGAATTGACGGCAGATCTGAGAATCGCCCACGTCTTCGTCACAACGATGGAAACGGAACAGGCCGAGCGCGATACCTTTGCCGGGTTGTCAAAGGCCAGCGGATTCGTGCGGGCCGAATTGGGCCGGCGCCTGACGCTGCGATATCTTCCGGAAGTGATCTTCAAGAAAGATGTCAGCGGTCAGCGTGGCGATCGGATTATGCGGCTATTGGACGGATTACATGGGGACAGTGCGCCGCCGCTGCCGGAGAGCCCAGATCGAACGACATCGGGATCCTAAGTCGATGAGCATTGCCACGCACATGAGTTCGACGAGCACAGTTGCCGACGGAGTCCTTGTGATCAACAAGGAAGCCGGCTGGACATCTCACGATATCGTGGCAAAGATACGCGCAGTATTGGGAAGGGTTAAAGTCGGACATGCAGGCACGCTCGATCCGGCGGCGACCGGAGTCCTGCCGGTGTTGGTGGGGCGTGCCACGCGGGTCTCGGAGTATTTGGTCGATTGGGATAAGGAGTATCGCGCGATTCTGCGCCTTGGTGAAACCACCGACACACAGGACGCTACAGGTAAAGTCCTTGCGCGCATTGATCCGAGTGCGGTCCGTGAAGAGGCGCTTTGTGAAGCGATTGCCAGATTTCGTGGCCCTCAGCGGCAGATGCCGCCGATGTATTCAGCGGTCAAGGTGGGCGGGAGACCGCTCTACAAGGCGGCGAGGGCTGGTGAGACTGTTGACCGGGCGGAGCGGACGATCGTCATTCATGCGCTGGACATTCTTGCTGTCGAGGGTCGGGATGTGACCTTGAATGTCGTCTGCTCAAAGGGCACCTACATCCGAACCTTGTGCGCCGACATCGGACAGGCACTGGGCGTCGGCGGACATCTCTATGCGCTCGAACGCCGTCGTGTAGGGCCGTTGTCGATTGATCACGCATTGACCGTGGCTCAGGCCGAAGCACAAGCGGCGATCGGGACATTGCAGCGGCACCTAATCGGGTTGGATCATGTGCTGGACCAATTGCCGGTTCTTGCGCTGACCGAAGATCAGGTCCGATTGGCGTTGCATGGCGGTGCGGTGTCTCCCGCCGGGATGGAGCGGTTGCCAGCCTCCACCGAGCCGGTTTCTGTCCGGTTGCAGAATCAGGCGGGGCGGTTGCTTGCGATCGGCATCCATGATGCGCGCACGGCGGGGCCGATCAAGATTCGCAAAGTATTGACGGAGATTGAGTCGTTGGATTGAATCAGAAAGAGGAGCATGACCATGGCGTTACTCAAGGAAGCGAAGGCAGGACTGATCAAGGAATATCGGCAGCACCAGACGGACTCCGGATCTCCGGAAGTCCAGATTGCGGTGTTGACCAACCGCATCACGTATCTCACGGAACATTTTAAGACGCACAAGAAGGACCACCATTCCCGTCGGGGCCTGCTACAACTGGTGGGACGGAGACGGCGATTGCTGGACTATCTTCGTGGCGTCGATGAGGCGCGGTATCGGGCTGTTATCGATCGACTCGGTATCCGCAAGTAGGCCGCATCCGCGCGGCCCGGCGCCGCCCGCGGCGGCATGAAACGGACGTCGCACAGGTGAACACGGACATAGGCTCACTGACAAACGATTGTCAGGTGTGAGTGGTGAATGATGAGTTGTTCTAGAATCGCGAATGACTCAGCACTCACATGCGTCACCCTTCCTGGTGAGCCTATCTCTGTGGGCATCTGTGGGACCTAACAGAGGAGACCCCTAGATGGTACAGACAGTTGAAATCGAGATAGCCGGCCGGATACTACGGCTGGAAACCGGCCGTGTCGCCAAACAAGCAGACGGATCGATCTGGGCCTCCTACGGAGATACGGTGATCTTGGCAACCGCTGTGGCTGCGCAGACAGCCAAGCCGGGCATCGACTTTCTTCCACTCACGGTCGATTATCAGGAGAAAACATACGCTGCGGGGAAAATACCCGGGGGGTATTTCAAGCGTGAAGGACGGCCGTCGGAGAAGGAGGTCCTCACCAGCCGCCTGATCGATCGTCCGCTTCGCCCTCTGTTTCCCGAAGGGTATTATTTTGAAACCCAAGTGATCGCCTCGGTGCTCTCCGCCGACAAGACCGGGTCCTCCGACGTCATCAGCATCACGGCCGCCTCCGCCGCGCTTTCCATCTCGAACATCCCGTTTCAAGGGCCGGTTGCCGGCGTCAAGATCGGCCGGGTGAACGGGCAGTTCGTTGTGAACCCCGATCTCGAAACCATGGAGAAAAGCGAGCTGAATCTGGTCGTGGCCGGCACAGCCGATGCCATCATGATGGTCGAAGCGGGGGCCAACGAATTGCCGGAAGCGACGATGCTGCAGGCACTTGAATTGGCGCATGCCGAGATCAAGAAGATCGTTGCGCAAATTGCCGAACTGGCCAAGAAAGTCGGGAACAAGAAGCGCGAGGTAAAGGTCGAAGCCATCGATCCGGCGCTCGCGGCGAAGGTAAAAGACATGGTCGCGCAGCCTATTCGCGCTGCGATCATGATTCCCAACAAAGCGGCGCGCCAGGAACGGTTGGATCAGGTGTTGGCGGAGGCAGTCGAAAAACTCAAGAATCCGGAAGCGCCCACAAGTGAACGGCACATCAAGATCGTGTTCCATGGACTGGAGTACACGGAAGTCCGGAACATGATTCTTGAAAAGGGTTCTCGTGCGGACGGCCGAGGCCCTTCGGACATCCGGCCGATCACTTGTGAAGTGGGCGTCCTGCCGCGCACGCATGGATCGGCACTCTTCACGCGCGGTGAAACACAGAGTCTCGCCGTGGTGACGCTGGGCACCACCGATGACGAACAGCGCATTGATGCGTTGGAAGGCGAGTACATGCGGACCTTCATGCTTCATTATAATTTCCCGCCCTTCAGCGTCGGTGAAGCGCGGCCGCTGAGGTCACCAGGCCGGCGGGAAGTCGGGCATGGCGCATTGGCCGAACGGGCATTGAAGCCGGTTATTCCTGGCAAAGACGTCTTCCCGTACACGCTTCGCATTGTCTCGGAAATTCTGGAGTCCAACGGCTCATCCTCGATGGCCACGGTCTGCGGCGGTACGCTGGCAATGATGGATGCGGGCGTTCCGATCAAGGAACCGGTTGCCGGTATTGCCATGGGATTGATCAAGGAAGGGAACGGCGTGATGATCCTGTCCGATATTCTCGGATTGGAAGACCATCTCGGCGACATGGATTTCAAAGTGTGCGGGACCAAGAACGGCGTCACGGCCCTCCAGATGGACATCAAGATCGGCGGCATCACCATGGCACTCATGCAGCAGGCCTTGGAGCAGGCGCGTGCAGGCCGGCTCCATATTCTGAGCCATATGGCCAAAGCGCTCACGGGTGCGCGAGAGAATCTATCGCCGTTTGCGCCGCGTATATATACGATGAAAGTCAAGCAAGACAAGATCCGGGACATCATCGGCCAGGGCGGGAAAACGATCCGCGGGATCCAGGCCGATTGCGGCGTCAAGATTAACATCGAGGATACCGGGATTGTCACGATTGCATCAGCCGATGAAGTGTCGTTGCAGAAGGCCAAGGATATCATCGGCCGTCTGACTGAGGAAGTCGAAATCGGCAAAGTCTATATGGGTACGGTCAGGAAGATCATGGACTTCGGCGCTTTCGTCGAAGTGCTGCCGGGGACGGACGGATTGGTTCATATCTCGCAGCTGGCGCACCATCGCGTAAAGGCCGTGTCTGACGAAGTGGCCGAAGGGGACCAGATCCTCGTGAAGGTGCTGGAGATCGACAAGCAAGGCAAGATCCGGCTGAGCCGAAAAGAAACTATGCCGGCACCGGCCGAAGGCGGTGCGAAGGATCAAGCGGGCGGGTAATTTCCTTGTACCGCAAACGTATTCTCGACAATGGGATCCGCCTGGTCACTGAACAGATCCCGACGCTCAAATCTGTCACGGTCGGCATGTGGGTGAATGCCGGCTCCCGCGACGAAAGCCCCTCGCAGGCGGGGTATTCCCACTTCATTGAACATATGTTTTTCAAGGGGACGGCCACTCGGTCAGCCACCGATATCTCACGCGAGATCGACGCGCTTGGGGGCGAGATGAACGCCTTCACCACGCGCGAGACGACCACATTTTATGTCAAAGTGCTCGATCAACATCTGCCTAAAGCGCTGAATCTACTCTCGGACCTGTTCCACCGGTCCCGATTTGGGCCGAAAGAAATTGAGAAAGAGAAGCAGGTGGTGCTTGAAGAAATCCGTATGGTTCAAGATGATCCGGAGGATTTGGTCCAAGAGCTGCACACGGGGCTCGTGATGGGCCGCCATCCGCTGAGCCGGCCGATTCTTGGACAGGAAACGACGATTGCGAAACTGAGGAGGGACGATCTTCTCGACTATGTCGGGACTCACTACCGGCCTCAGGAAATGGTGCTCGCGGTTGCAGGAAATTTCGACCAGCGTGGGCTTGAACGGACGATGGCCCGTACATTCGGGAGGCATCGTCCATCCGTGAGCGCCGCGCCGCGCCGACGTTGGCCACCGGACATCTGCGGCGGCGTTGTGACCAAACGGAAGTCCCTGGAACAGGTACACCTTTGTGTCGGACTGAAGGGGATTCCAGCAGGCCACAAAGACCGCTATGCGGCCTATGTGTTGAACAGCGTGCTGGGGGGAAGCGTCAGTTCACGCCTTTTTCAGGAGATTCGTGAAAAGCGTGGCTTGGCCTACTCGATTTATTCGTTTTTATCCGGTTATTCGGATGGGGGCACGATGACGGTCTATGCCGGAACCCGCGCGCGTGAAGTAGAACGCGTGCTTGATTTGATCCGGCGCGAGGTCAGAAACATGGCGGCGCATGGCATCGAACGGGCGGAACTCAAGCGGACCAAGGACCAGATGAAAGGCAGTCTGATGCTCAGCCTGGAGAGTTCGCATAGCCGTATGAACAAGCTGGCGAAAGATGAGCTGATCACGGGAGCCCACACGAGTCTCGAAGAGATGCTGTCGGATATCGATGCCGTCACGGGACAGCGCGTCGCTCAAGTTGCGCAGGAGTTATTCGCGCCGGGCACGATGGCGATTACTGCCTTAGGCCCGCTCTCGTCCCGTCAAATAGCAGCGTTGCAGTAAAAGGTTTGGCCTGCAACCGATTGATTTACATAATCTGAGAGCGGTATAGTCCGCCAAATCTGGCGACAAACATGTCTTGACATAAAATGCCTGATTCGGTACCGTTTCAACTCCGTTGTCCTGACAGAATATACAGAAACGTAACGGAGCGACGAAGGAAAGACATTTAATGGAATGTGATACGTGCCGCAGTCGTTGGGCGGCGCCGAACATTCTTGAATCATGATTGCTGTTCAACAGATTACGGGCTTTGTCTTCAACTCTGTACGAAGGAGGGACGAGATATGAAAATGACAATCGTTCTGGCCGCAGTCGCGCTGTTCTCCGCCGTCGGCCTGCTGGCGGTCGAATCTGCCTCGGCTGCCGGTGCGATCGAAAAAATAGGTCTGGCCGATGCGATCGTCGGTGGAAAGCCGCTCAAGGCTGAAGCCGTGAAGACGATCCAAGGCCGTGTGTGGTCGCAATGGGCGGATAATCCGGACGGAGAGCTGTTGTTCGGGATTCAATATTGGAATACAGGCGAGCCGTCATCCGGCTCGTCGGGGGGGCGATCATCGACGATGCTGGATGTGAAGCCACCCGATCCGTTATTGAGTTGCTGCGCCTGGGGATTTGCCGGCGGCTCTGAGAAAAATAACGCCTATTCCGGCTGGTATCACGCGGCTACGACCGTGCGCTTAGCCGTGAAGGATAAGGCCCTGATGGATCAAATCATCAAGGCGTCACAGGAACTCGTAGCCATGGAAGTAACCTTGGACGGTCGGACGATCACCGGATTCAAGGTGATCAAAGGCGATTAAGGAGTAGGCACGAGCGAATTATTGTATCCTCGCATGTCTTTGAAGGAGGACGTGATGATGACCCTGCAGAAACAAGGTGGAGCCGCAATCGCAGCTCTGGCATTGGTAGCTGGTATGGCCTCGACCGCATTGGCTATTGAATCGTTCCAGGAGCGGTTTGAGTGGGGGGACATGAGCAAGCCCACCACGATTCAAGGACGCGTGATCGTGCTCGATCCCTATGATGAAGCGGTCTGGATCAACGTGTCCGTATACGGCGGACAGGCCGAAAGCGGGTTGTTCTGGCAGAAGGTCCATCCCGGCAAGACGTTGAAGTTTTATGCGGACAAAGGCGCGTGGGGGGAGTTGAAGAAAATGGGCCGTCCGCATGCGGGACCGGCCGCAGCCAAAGAAGTGCCTCCGGGCAGCACAACAGACTTGATTGAGTTTGTCGCCACAGAAACCGAACAGAACCACCGGGTGATTTCCTCGGTCAAGAAACTCCCCGAGGTGGCCGGGGCGATCGGCAAACCGCTCAGCATTTCCGCGTTGCAGTTCAAGGAATGTGCGGGAAAGAGCGAGAATGATGCAGCCTGTGCGGGGGCAAAGCGCGGGCTCAACACGTCACCGGTGAGTCCGGATGGATCCAACGTCGGTATGCAGTACGATGTAATGATCCCGGGCGGAAAAACCATTGGCGGGATGATTCCCGCAACGGCACAGTATAACCAAGCCCACTGATTTCCCGGTTGAATCGATAGAACGGCGGTCACTCCTGACAGGGAGTGGCCGCCGTTCCTTTTTCATGGCGGCCGTTATCCGGTTGGACCATACGTTGCAGTTCGGCCAACCGGTTGAGTGCATCGAGCGGCGTCATGGAAAACAAGTCGATCTGTTTAACCTCCTCGATCACGGGATGGGGCTGCGGCAGGGGGGGCGGCGCCTGATCGGGTTGTTCTCGGACTGATCCTGCGATGGAAGACTCCGGCTGTTCCAGCTGCGTCAGGACGGCTTGCGCCCGTTCGATCACAGATCCGGGGAGCCCCGCGAGTTTGGCCACGTGAATGCCGTAGCTCCGATCAGCGCCTCCCGCGACAATTTTACGGAGAAAGACCACGTCCCCATCGCGCTCTTGGACCGCGACCCGATAGTTTTTGACTCCCTCGCGCTGACACTCCAGCTGCACCATCTCATGATAGTGCGTGGCGAACAGGGTGCGCGCGCCGAGGCGCGTCCGGTCATGAATGTATTCCGCCACTGCCCACGCAATGCTGAGCCCATCATACGTGCTGGTGCCACGGCCGATCTCATCCAACAGAATCAGACTTCGCTGAGAGGCACTATTGAGAATATTTGCGGTTTCTACCATCTCCACCATGAAAGTGCTCAGGCCGCCGGCCAGATTGTCCGAAGCGCCTACGCGGGTAAAGATGCGATCCACCAGTCCGATCTGCGCGCTGGCAGCCGGGACAAAACTGCCGATTTGGGCCATGAGGACGATCAAGGCCACCTGTCTGAGGTAGGTGCTTTTACCCGCCATATTGGGTCCGGTTAAGATCAGCAGGCGGTTGTCATCCAGATCCAAGATCGTATCATTGGGAACGAATGCTCGATCGTCGCGAAGCTGTTCAACCACGGGGTGGCGTCCGTTGCGGATGGCGATGCTGCCGCTCTCATCCACCTCAGGCCTTGTGTAACGATTCAACGCGGCGGTTTCGGCGAGACCGGCGACGACATCGATCAACGAAAGGCTGCCCGCCATGGCATCCAGACGAGAGGCTTCTTGCGCCAAGCGCCCACGGAGTTGAGCGAAGATGTCTTGCTCAAGCGCCAGCAATCTGGCCTCCGCTCCAGTCACCTGTTCTTCGAGCGCTTTCAGTTCGGGAGTCATGAACCGCTCGGCATTGACGAGAGTTTGTTTGCGGATGTAGTCGGACGGAACGCGGCTGAGATTGGCCTTCGTCACTTCGATGTAGTAGCCGAACACCTGGTTGTATCTGACTTTCAATGAGTCGATGCCGGTACGTTCACGCTCGTTGAATTCAATCCCGGCGATCCACTGTTTCCCTTCTTTGCTCGCTTTGCGCAGTTCATCGATGCCGGCATGGTAGCCGTCTCTGATGAAGTTTCCGTCGCGAACCGATGGAGGGGCGTCGGGCTGGATGGCGCGCTCGATTATCTCGTACAAGTCGCGCCCGTCATCCCACGACGAGCGGGCCTCAACGAGCAATGCACTCTGAAGCGACGCAAGTCTGGATGCAATTTCAGGCAACACGGACAGGGATTGCTTCAAGGCAAGGAGTTCGCGGGGACCCGCATAGCCCAATACGATACGGCTGCCGAGCCGCGCGATATCCTGCACCTCACGCAGTGCGGCGCGCAGGGCCACACGCTCCTCCAGGCGGTCCTTCAGTTCTCCCACCGCGTCCAGTCTGGCGCGGATCGGTTCGCATTGAATCAAAGGCCTGATCAGCCATTGTCGCAGCAGCCGGCTGCCCATGGCCGTGACCGTCCGGTCCAGCACGGCCGCGAGAGCAGTAGAACACGATTCCGGTGCACTGTCTCCAAAGGCCATCGGTTTGAGGATTTCCAAATTGCGAAGGGTGGCGGCGTCCAGATGCATGGCGTCATGACTTCTGCGAACCATCATTCGCCGAATATGGTCCAGCGGGGCAGCCGGTTGCGTTTCGCGAAAGTAATGCAAGACGGCGCCGGCTGCCTCCAGGCCGACGGTCAGATCCGCGCACCCGAACGCATCAAGCGACTGGACACGGAATTGGTCCAGCAAAGACCGTGCACTCTGGCGCCGATCGAACGAAGCGGCTGGTCGTTCGCACACACGCGTTCCCTTAATTTGATCAAGCCAAGCGGCCGCGTCATGGTCCAGTCCAGCCGGAAATAACACCTCGCGCGGATCAAGCCTCGCCAGCTCGTCCAGCGCGAGTGCCACCGCCTGTGGACCGTGTAATTCCGTCACCCAGAACTCGCCCGTGGAGACGTCAATCGCCGCCAGTCCGATTACCGCCGGCTGCGCCGATACCGGTTGGAAAGACAGCGCAGACAGATAATTCGATTCAGCCGGGGAAAGCATCTCTGTATCGACGAGGGTACCGGGTGTATAGAGACGCACGACTTCCCGGCGCACCAAGCCCTTGGCCAGCTTGGGATCTTCAACTTGCTCACAAAGCGCGACGGTCCGCCCCGTTTTGAGTAGCTTGGCGATATACCCGGTTGCCGCATGATAGGGAACCCCACAGAGGGGAACCGGATCGGGACTGTGCTTATCGCGGGATGTGAGTGCGATCGAAAGGAGTCGTGAGGCCACTTGCGCGTCCTCGTAAAACATTTCATAAAAGTCTCCGACGCGAAAAAATAGGATGGCTTCCGGATAGCCCCGCTTGATGTCCCGATACTGCCGCATGAGGGGGCTTGTGTCCTGGTCAATCATCCGCGACGTCCTGTGATGGCCCCGGCGACGCCGGGGCGCGGTCGGAGGCGTTCTCGACGGACCGGCGAAGCCGTTCGAGGTCTACTTCGGCCTCTTGCAGCGCTTTCGTTTTCCGCCTCAGCTCGATACGGCTCCGCACCCATGGGGGAAACAGTAAAATGGCTGCAACCAACAGCCCAACCACGAAGCCGGCCATGATGGGCTTGTAGACGGGCGTCGAGGCCTCCAGCAATCCAAAAAAGTATCGAAGGGTGACCTCTTGCTCCTGGTTTTGAAGAAAGAAGGCCAGCGAGAGCAGCAAGAGAATGCCGACTAAAATCAATCGAATCATCGAGCCGGAACCTTTCTTGTGCCGGGGGTCTTTCGCGTCTGGGAAGCGGGCGGGCGTTTGGCCGGCCGGCGGGCTTGGTCGATGCGGGCCAGCAACGAGCGTGATTGCGGTCCTTTGGCCGCCAACCGTACCGTCCGAGTGGCCGGGGTCCGGTGGGTCAACCGCACTTCCAATCGGTCTTCGGGAAGCAGGGCGAGAAACCGGTCGGCCCACTCGATGGCCACAACCGTTCGGTCGGTGAAATAGTCGGAAAGTCCGATCGATTCGATGTCTGCGTCGGTGCGCAGCCGGTACAGATCGATGTGAATCAGGGGAAGCCGGGCTCGGTATTCGTGCACCAATACGAAGGTGGGGCTGCTGACAGAATCGGGCGGCACGCCGAGACCGGCTGCGATGCCCCGGACCATGGCGGTTTTGCCGGCGCCTAATGCGCCGATCAATGCCAGCACGTCCCCTCCTGTCAGGGCGCAGCCGATGGCACGGCCAAGCGACTCAGTTGCAGCGAGGGATGTGAGCGCGAGATCCGGCGAAGCCGCATCGGCTCTCCGCCTCGCCCCCGGTGCTTGATCGCTTTTTCTCGCGCGGGATCTCGCTCGGCTAGGTTTCATGGGCGATCTTGACGGCAAAGGGTATCTGCTCAATCAGGTCTCCTGCGATCAGCCCCGCCTGTCCCTTCTCAGCTGCGGCTAAATCTCCGGCACAACCATGCAGGTAGGTCGCCACACAGGCGGCTTCCCATGACGATAGGCCCTGGGCCAACAGCCCTACGATCATGCCGGTTAAGACGTCGCCTGTTCCCGCCGTTGCCATTCCGGGATTTCCGGTCGGACAAATGGCAGCAGTTCCGTCCGGTCTTGCGACTACGGTTCGGGCGCCTTTCAGGACAACGAATACTCCCCGTTCTCGCGCAAACCTGGCGGCAGTATTGATTCGATCGGCATTGACGCTCTGTGTCGTCGCGTCGGTTTCCAGCCGGGCCATCTCTCCAGGGTGGGGCGTGAGGACCGGAGGCGTCTTGCATGCGGTGAGCATCGATGCGCGGCCGGCCAGCGCATTCAGCGCATCGGCATCGAGGACAGCAGGCCGATCAAGTTGCTTAGTCAGCGCTTGCACCAATTCGACTGTTTCCGGATGAGTCGATAACCCAGGGCCGATCGCAATCGCAGTTCTGGCGGCAATAAAAGCGGTGAGCCGGTCGAGCGCCGTACGCGCGAAGGTTCGCGATTTGGTCTCTGGCATCGGGATGGTCATGGCCTCCAGCAGCTTTGCCTCCAACACGTCGTTGACGCTGGAAGGGACCGCGACGGTAACCAGCCCGGCCCCGATTCGAAGGGCCGCTCGCGCAGCCATGGCCGCCGCGCCGGTCTTGCCGACAGAGCCTGCAATGATTCCGGCATGGCCGAACGTGCCCTTGTGACTGGATGGTCTGCGTGTCGGTAAGGAGGCTCGTACAAAGGCGGGAGTCATCAACATTGTCCGGCTTGTGACGGCATCGATGTAGGCTGGGGGAATGCCGATATCAACGAGTCTGATAGGCCCGGCCAGATCGACCCCATGATTCTGATACAGCCCCAGTTTAGGAAGCCCGAACGTCACGGTGAGGGAAGCTTTGACGGCGCGGCCGAGTATGGCGCCAGTGTCGGCATGAAGACCGGATGGAAGATCGACGGCTACGACCGGTCGTCCAGATTCATTGATGTTGTCGATCGCGTCGCCATAGCGTCCTGTGACATCGGAGGACAGGCCGGTTCCGAGCAGTGCATCGATGAGAATGTCGCTCTCCCGGAGAAGCGGGAGCGTTTGGCTCGCTGAGCGATAGGGCTGCACGGCCGACTTGCCGGCCGCGCGGACGAATTGCCGATACATCGTCGCGGCGTCGCGGCTCAATTCGGAGACGGGCGTCATGGTAAGGATTCGAACGTGGGCCTGACGACGGCGAAGCAGCCGGGCCACGACAAATCCATCGCCGCCGTTATTGCCTTTTCCGCAGAGGATGGTGATGCGCTTCCCACGCGCGGAACCAAACACGTGCTCGAGGTTGGTCACGAGGCCAGAGCCTGCGCGTTCCATCAGTACAGTTCCCGGGACATGGGCTTCGCCGATCGTCCGGCGATCGAGTTCCTGCATCTGCGCGCCGGTGACGATCTTTGTCATTGTGGTCCTGTGGCGAGCGTCGAATAGTGAAGATCGGCGATGCAGCCGCCTACCTGTGTTCGCATCGCTTCGCCGTCGTGACGGAAGTGGAAGGAACTCACGACATAGCCCTCACGCGCGTGATGATCTGGCGGCGCCGCAGGCAGATCGATGGCATGGTGGTCAACCGAGCAAGGCCTTCATTTCCTTCACGGCCTGTTCGAGGCCAACGAGGACGGCCCGCGCGATAATGCTGTGCCCGATATTGTATTCGACGATTTCCGGAATGTGGGTCAAGCGCTTGACGTTGCGATAATTCAATCCGTGCCCGGCGTTGACGCCGATGCCCAGCTTGTATGCCAGTTTTGCCGATTGGGTGATGGCCTCGAATTCTGCGTCGGCTTCCTTGGAACGGGTGGCGTTCGCATAGCGGCCGGTATGCAGCTCTACGAAATCCGCCGACACTTTATGCGCGGCCCTGATCTGATTGAGGTCGGGTTCAACGAAGACGCTGACCGGGATACCGCCGTCATGCAAGAGCGTGATGATTTTCTGGATCTGCTCGCGCTGTCCCGCCACGTCCAATCCACCCTCGGTGGTGAGTTCCTGCCGCTTTTCCGGGACAAGAGTAACCAGATCCGGCTTGACAGTGAGTGCGATCTTGGCCATCGCATCGTCCGCCGCCATTTCCAGATCGAGCTTCGTGCGGATGATGTCGCGCAAGAGCTGAAGGTCCCGGTCTTGAATGTGCCGACGATCTTCGCGCAGATGGACAACCAGTCCGTCTGCGCCCGCAAGTTCGGCAAGAACGGCGGCAGCCAACGGATCGGGGTCGTTCCCTCCTCGCGCCTGCCGCAAGGTTGCGACATGATCGATATTGACGCCTAGCCGGGCCACGGCTCCTCCGTCCGGTCTGTGAAGTGCAAAAAATAAGACAGCGATGAGGTAAGACTAATCGGTATTAGTAGCAGAAAGAAGAGAGAGGGAGCAAGAACAGACTCGTTCACATTGAATCCAAACTGGCCGGCCAAGGTTAGGGGCGATGAATTCAGAACCCCACAGAATCACGGGGTAAATTGACTCGAGTGGGGCCCTCCATTAGAATAGGCCCCTCTCGAGGCTCTCTTGTGAAGTGACCTAGAGAGAACTTTGAGCATCACCGAGAATGTCAGAGGAGGGTCATGGGGCTAGGCGACGGGTTTTATCGAATCAAACGACTCCCTCCGTATGTCTTTGCGCAAGTGCAATCGCTCAAGCTTGAAGCTAGGCAGCGCGGCGACGATATCATCGATTTCGGCATGGGGAATCCGGACCAGCCGACACCGCCGCACATTGTCGAGAAGATGATCGAGGCAACCAGGAAGAGCAAGAACCATCGCTATTCGGCTTCACGCGGAATCACGAAGCTGCGGCATGCGATCTGCGGGTGGTACAAACGAAATTACAATGTGGATCTGGACCCTGAGACGGAAGCCATCGTCACCATCGGGTCCAAGGAGGGGCTGGCCCATCTGGCGTTGGCCACAATTGGCCCCGGCGACGTGGTGTTGACGCCGACGCCGACCTATCCGATCCACATGTATAGTTTCATCATTGCGGGCGGCGAAGTCCGTGGGATTGAACTGCGCCAGGACAGTGATTTTTTTGAAGACCTGACTCGTGTCTATCGCCAGACGTTTCCGCGCCCGAAAATCCTCGTTATCAATTTTCCGCACAATCCGACTACCGCGGTTGTGGATCTCGAGTTTTTCAAAAAGATCGTGGCCTTCGCCAAGGAGCACAACGTCATCGTCATCCATGATTTGGCGTATGCCGATCTGGTGTTCGACGGCTACAAAGCGCCGAGTTTTCTTCAGGTACCCGGCGCGAAGGACATTGGAGTGGAGTTCTATACCCTCTCCAAAGCGTACAACATGCCTGGCTGGCGTGTGGGGTTCTGTGTGGGTAATCGCGAGGTCGTGGGTGCGCTGGCGAAGATTAAGAGCTATTTGGACTACGGTATTTTTCAGCCCATTCAAATCGCCAGCGTGATCGCGTTGAACGGGCCGCAGGAATGCGTCAAGGAGACGGTCTTGCGCTATCAGAAACGGCGCGACGTGCTCGTCGGCGGACTCAATCGTATCGGCTGGCAGGTGGCGAAGCCGAAGGCCACGATGTTCGTGTGGGCGCACATTCCCCTTCCCTATCGCCATATGGGGTCCCTCGAATTTTCAAAGCTGCTGCTCAAGGAAGCAAAAGTTGCGGTCTCTCCCGGGATCGGGTTCGGTGAAGGTGGTGATGAGTATGTGCGGTTCGGATTGGTGGAGAATGAGCATCGCACACGCCAGGCCGTACGGGGGATTCGCAAAGCGCTTAAACTCGACGGAGCGGAAGAATGATGTCTCGCATCGGGGTCGGCATCATTGGATTCGGCACGGTGGGCACCGGCGTCGCGAAGGTTCTGCTCGACAATGCGGCGCTCATTCGGCGCCGGGTCGGTGTGCCGGTCGAGTTGGTCCGCATTGCCGATTTGGATATCACGCGGGATCGCGGAGTCCTGCTGCCATCGGGGATCTTGACGACCAATGCAAAACAGGTGATTCACGATCCCGCCGTTGACGTCGTCATTGAATTGATCGGCGGATATGACATCGCCAAGCGCGTCATTCTTGAGGCGATGGCTGCGGGCAAACAGGTGGTTACGGCGAACAAGGCGCTTCTGGCCCTCCACGGAGAAGAAATTTTTGAGGCTGCGTCGCGCCAGGGTGTGGATGTGGGATTCGAAGCCAGCGTGGGCGGCGGGATTCCCGTCGTTCGGGCGCTGATGGAAGGCCTTGCAGGCAATACGATCGAATCCATCTACGGCATCATCAACGGGACGTCGAATTACATTTTATCGAGGATGACCCGCGAGGGAGAGAGTTTCGACTCGGTACTCAAGGATGCACAGCAAGCCGGATATGCTGAAGCGGACCCGACCTTCGACGTGGCGGGGATTGATTCGGCGCACAAACTGGCTATTCTCGTGAGTCTGGCCTATGGCACGCCGGTCAATTGCAAGGAGATCTATACTGAGGGGATTACGCACATCACGCCGACCGACATCGCGTATGCGAAGGAGTTTGGCTTTACGATCAAACTGCTGGGTATTGCGAAGCTTGCGGACGGCGAAGTGGAAGCCCGTGTGCACCCCACGATGGTGCCGTCAGCGTCTCCCATCGCGCAGGTCGACGATGTCTATAACGCCATTCAATTGGTCGGTGACGCAGTCGGTGACGTCGTGTTATACGGCCGAGGGGCCGGATCGATGCCGACCGGGAGCGCCGTGGTAAGCGACGTGATCGCCATCGGCCGTAATCTGCTCAAGGGCGCGGTCGGCCGTGTGCCGGTTGCATCGTTTCGCCAGGATCAGCGCCGGCCGTTGCGTATGAAACCGATAGAAGAAATCAGTTCGCTCTACTATCTGCGATTCATGGTCGTCGATCGTCCCGGCGTCTTGGCGCAGATTGCCGGTGAACTGGGCCGATGCGGCATCAGTATTTCGTCGATGTTGCAGCAGGGGCGTCGGGAAGGGCAAACGGTGCCGGTGGTGATCAAGACGCACATGGCCAAGGAGCGCGATGTCCAAACGGCGCTTCGCGACATCAACCGCAAAGTCTTCGTGTCTGAACCCGCGACGCTCATTCGGGTAGAAGGCCGAGACGAGTGAATGGACGAGTGATCGGATGAATCGCTGGCGCGGCATTATTGAAGAATATCGCAAGTTTCTTCCCGTCTCGGAGAAGACGCCGGTTATCAGCTTGGCGGAAGGCAATACGCCCCTCATTCGCGCGTCGCGACTGGCTAAGGCAATTGCACCCGGGGTCGACCTGCACCTCAAATTCGAGGGCATGAATCCGACCGGCTCGTTTAAAGACCGCGGCATGACCTTGGCAATCTCGAAGGCGGTCGAACAAGGCGCGCGGGCTGTGATGTGCGCCTCGACCGGCAACACCTCCGCTGCTGCCGCCGCCTACGGCGCCCGCGCGGGGTTGGCTGTCTATGTGCTGATTCCCGCCGGAAAAATTGCGATGGGAAAGCTTTCTCAAGCGATGATGCATCAAGCCACAGTGATTCAAATCGAAGGGAACTTCGATCAGGCGCTCACGCTCGTCAAGGATCTTTCAGCCGTCCATCATATCGAGTTGGTGAATTCGCTGAATCCATTCCGGATCGAAGGCCAGAAAACGGCCGCGTTCGAGGTGTGCGATCAACTTGGCGACGCGCCGACGTTCCATGTGCTGCCGGTCGGCAATGCGGGGAACATTACGGCCTACTGGAAAGGGTATCAAGAATATCTCGCGGCGAGCCAAACGACGAAACGTCCGCGCATGATGGGATTCCAGGCTGCCGGAGCGGCTCCGATTGTGCTGGGAAAGATTGTGGAGCAGCCACAGACGGTTGCGACAGCGATTCGCATCGGAAACCCGGCCAGCTGGTCGGCGGCGCTGAGGGCAGTCGAGGAATCCTCCGGCGCGATTGATATGGTGACCGATGAAGAAATCCTCCAGGCCTACACGGCAGTAGCGGCCACAGAGGGGGTCTTTTGCGAGCCGGCTTCCGCTGCTTCAGTCGCAGGGGTGGCTAAATTGAATCGGGCCGGGATATTGCGAGAAGGCGACACAGTGGTATGTACCTTGACCGGGCACGGATTGAAAGATGCCGATACCGCGATCAGCGTGTCGAAACAGCCGTTAACCGTGAAGGCGACATGTGAAGATGTCGCCCGTCTCTTGCAGATGTGAGCCGTGGTGCAGAACTGATGAAATATGTGATTGTGCATGCCGGTGGAATGGCTGATCAGCCTCGTCAAGAACTGGGCGGCCTCACACCGCTTCAGGCTTCCTCAACCCCCCATCTCGACCGGCTCGCCCAGAGCGGAGAGCTTGGACGGCTTGTGATCCCCGCTGACGGTTTGCTCTATGGAAGCGGATTGAGCAGTACGGCGATTCTTGGCTACGACCCCAAGAAATATTATCAAGGGCCGGGTCCGCTTGAAGCGGCCAGCTTGGGAGTTTCCGTAACGGAACATGATGTTGCGTACCGGTGTACTATGGTGACGGTGAGGCCTGAAGGCGGGAAGACCGGCGGCGAGATCAAGAAATTGGGCGCCCATGTGATATTGGACGATGCGACGGCCGGGTTGATCGACACGGAAGAGGCTCGCGAATTGATCGAGGCGATCAATGAGCAGCTTGGGTCCGAGACCATCCAATTTTATCCTGGAGCAGGCCATCGTCATCTCATGGTATGGGTCAATGGAAAGTCACGGGCGGTCTGCGTCGATCCCAAGACGGTCCTCGGCCGGTCCATCGCGGATGCGTTGCCCACCGGTGACGGCGCCGACATACTTCGGAAGCTCATGGACGCCGCGCACCTGATTTTGCGCGATCATCCCGTGAATGATGACCGGGTAGCGGCAGGCAAGAAACCGGCAAACTGTGTGTGGCTGTGGGGTGAAGGGCGAGCTGTGATGTGGCCGAGCCTGCCCGAAAAGTATCGTATCAAGGGAGCGGTTGTGGCTACGAGCGATGTGCAGCGGGGCGCCGGGATTTGTGCTGGCCTCGATGCGGTGGATCCCGATCGACTTGCAGCCGGTGATCTGCGCGCGAAGGCGGCCATGGCACTGGCGGAGTGCGCCAAGAAAGATTTTGTCTATGTGCATGCCGGGCTGACGGACGAAGTCGTTCACAGTTCCGATCCCAACGCGAAGGTTCGCGGCATCGAAGCGTTCGATCGAGACCTCGTCGGGCCCATGATGGACGGATTGGCCAAACAGGGGCCCTACCGTTATCTGGTCATATGCGATCATGGCGATGCGTCGCAAGGTCCTGCCTTCTATGTTTTTGGAGAAGGTGGGAGCAAAGGATCAGCGCCGGCCGGCCGGCGGTTCACCGAGTCCGATGCCCAGGCTGCAGAGACGCCCGCCCGCGATGCCACCAAGTTCGTCAACAAGCTCTTTGCGAACGGGTGAAGCCGGTGGCCTTGATTGTCCAAAAATATGGAGGCACGTCGGTTGGATCGATCGAGCGGATTCACCGGGTCGCTGATCGGGTCGTACGGGCTCAGCGCGAGGGGCATCGGATCGTGGTGGTGCTGTCCGCCATGAGCGGCGAAACGGATCGCTTACTCAAGCTGGCGCATGAGGCGACACCGGTTCCGGATGAGCGCGAGTTGGACATGCTGCTTTCGACCGGAGAGCGGGTCACGATCGCTCTGCTGGCGATGGAATTGCGCGGGCGGGGGATCAATGCGCGGTCCTATACGGGCCGGCAAGTCGGCATCATTACCGATAGCGCGCATACCAATGCCCGTATTGCGCGGGTGACAGCGGATCGGATTCGCGAGGCGCTTGAGGAGGGTGTGATCCCTGTTGTGGCGGGTTTCCAAGGGATCAACGAACAGTCTGATGTGACGACGCTCGGCCGCGGAGGGTCGGATCTGTCCGCGGTCGCGCTAGCCGCGGCGTTGAAAGCGGACCGCTGCGTGATTTTCACCGACGTCGATGGCGTCTACACGGCGGACCCCAATATCGTACCGGCAGCGAGACGGATCGATAAAATCTCGTACGAAGAGATGCTCGAAATGGCCAGCCTCGGGGCCAAAGTGCTGCAGACCAGATCTGTCGAGTTTGCAGCCAAGTTCAGCGTGCCGGTGGAGGTGAATTCGAGCTTCAAAGAAGGAAAGGGGACCCTCGTGACGAAGGAAGATACGGACATGGAAGCGGCGGCAGTGGCCGGGGTCACAGGAGACCGCAATCAGGCGAAAATCACGATCGTCGGTGTGCCGGACAAACCCGGGATCGCCGCGCGGATTTTCGGCATCGTGGCGGAGGCCCATATCAACGTCGATATGATCATCCAGAATATCAGTCAGGCAGCCATGACGGATCTTTCGTTCACGGTGCCACGGGCGGATCTCAAGAAGGCTGTGCCGATCATTCAAGCTGCGGCCAAGGAGATCGAAGCCAAATCAGTGTCAGTGACCGAGGCGATCGCAAAGGTCTCGCTCATCGGAGTGGGGATGCGGTCTCACTCGGGGGTCGCGGCAAAAATGTTTGAGGTGCTCGCGCGCGAGGGCGTCAATATCATGATGATCAGCACATCGGAGATCAAAATCTCCTGCGTGATCGACGAAAAGTACCTTGAGCTGGCCATGCGCTCTCTGCACTCGGCATTCGGCCTCGATCAGAGATAGGCGCTTGGCATCCGAGGTCGGTCACGCGCGTGAGGTGAGTCTCGACAGATTGACAGTTCACCTGGTACCCTCTCTCCCCATGGCTCGAAAAACCGCACTATCTCGCTCTCCTCGCGCCGCCCATCCGCCCCACCCGTCTCCTCAATCGAGCTTGCCGGCTAGTCGGGAGGCGGCATTGGAAATCTACGATACCACGCTGCGCGACGGCGCGCAGGCCGAGGATGTCAGTTTTTCGGTAGAGGACAAGGTTCGCGTCGCGCAGAAGCTTGACGAATTGGGCGTCCATTTCATCGAAGGCGGCTGGCCCGGAGCGAATCCCAAAGACATTGAATTTTTCAGAATCATCAAAACCATTCCGCTGAAGCATGCCACCGTCATTGCGTTCGGGTCGACGAGGAAAGCCAGCAATTCCGTCGGCAAGGACCCCAATCTTCAGGCGCTGCTCGCGGCTGACACGAAGACGATCACATTGTTTGGAAAGACGTGGTCCTTGCACGTCACCGATGCGCTGGGCATCTCGTTGGCTACCAATCTTGAATTGATCGGCGATTCCGTCGCCTACCTGCGCAGTAAGGGCCGCCGGGTATTTTATGATGCCGAACATTTCTTCGACGGCTATAAGACGAATCCGGACTATGCCCTGAACACCATCCGCAAGGCGGTCGAAGCCGGGGCGGAACGGGTGATTCTCTGCGATACCAACGGCGGCACGATGCCCTGGGAGATCCGTACCATCTGTGAGATCGTACAGTGTGAGTGCCGGGTGCCGTTGGGGATCCATGCCCATAACGATTGTGATATGGCGGTGGCGAACTCATTGGTGGCGATCGAGACGGGCATCGTGCAGGTGCAGGGGACGATCAACGGCATCGGGGAACGGTGCGGGAATGCGAATCTCTGCTCGATCGTTCCCAATTTGGAGCTGAAGATGAAGCGTCCGGCGCTGACGGACCGCTTGAGCCATTTGAAAGAGGTGTCAGGATTCGTGACCGAGATCGCCAATCTCATGCCCAATAAGCATCAGCCCTACGTCGGCGATTCAGCCTTCGCGCACAAAGGTGGGGTGCACATCCATGCTGTGCTGAAGAACCCGGCAACCTACGAACATGTCGATCCGGCGAAGGTCGGCAACCGGCAGCGTGTCTTGGTGTCCGATTACGCAGGGCGCAGCGGTCTCTTGGACAAGATCGAGGCCTTCGGCATCAAGTTGTCAAAAGACCATTCCAAGGTGCATGAGCTCATCGAAACCCTCAAAGAGCGTGAAAGCCAGGGGTATCAGTTCGAAGGAGCGGAAGGATCGTTCGAGTTGCTGATGCGGAAGGCGATGGGGAGCCATAGGCCTGCCTTTCAACTCCTGGGGTTCCGTGTCATCGTCGAAAAGAAGCAGGACAACGGCGCCCCGCTATCGGAAGCGACCGTCATGGTCAAGGTCGGCGATGCGGTGGAACATACGGCTGCCGTAGGAGCCGGGCCGGTCAATGCGCTGGACCATGCCCTGCGAAAATCCTTGGAGCAATTTTATCCGCAGCTCAAGGAAGTCAAACTGCTTGATTATAAAGTGCGTGTGCTGGCGGCGAATAAAGGCACTGAGTCCAAGGTTCGTGTTCTGATCGAATCGGGAGATCACAAAGATAAGTGGGGCACGGTCGGAGTCTCCGAGAACATCATCGAGGCTACCTGGCAGGCCCTTGCAGACAGTATCGAATACAAGTTGCTCGCAAAAAAATAGCTGTATACGGCGGGGATCGGCCCAATTTATTCTTGACAGGATTCATAACCTCACGTAACTTAAGCAAAATCGTTGATGCGAGACAGAGGATCTTGGGATGGGCGCCATACTGGCCGATGAGCGTGTAGGGGGGATCGCATGAGGAAGGCCGATATCGCGAACGAAATTTTCAAGCAAGTCGGTATTTCGAAAAATGAAGCGGCCGATATTGTCGAACTTGTGCTGAATATGTTGAAGTCCGTTTTGCAGAAGGGAGAATCGGTCAAGATTGCGGGATTTGGAAATTTTGTCGTACGGAGCAAGGGCGCCCGTAAGGGCCGCAATCCTCGGACCGGAGAGGAAATCGGCATTACGCCCCGTCGCGTTGTCACGTTTCGGCCAAGCCAGGTTTTCAAGAAGTACGTCAATTCTTAACAGGCTGCTGCACCCACGTCATCGACTGCACTATGAGGACCGGTCATGGGAATAGCGCCCAGGCTGGGTAGCAAGGTTTTCTATAAAATCGGGGAAGTCAGCCAGCTGACCGAACTTCCCGCCTATGTGCTTCGTTTCTGGGAATCACAGTTCAGTTTTCTGAAACCCAAGAAAAGCCGTGGAAACCAGCGGCTCTATGTGCAGCGGGACATTGAAACGGCATTGGAGATCAAGCGGATGCTCTATGACGAAGGGCATACGCTGGAAGGCGTGAAGCGATTTTGGGTGAGGCGTGGACGAGCGTCTTCTCGCCCATTGCGTCCGAAGGAGATGGCCAAGAAACTGAGGGGTGATCTCCAGGCCATTTTGAAAATTCTCGATACACATGCGCGGTAAGAAGGCAGGTTTCCCCCCATTGCCTTTCAATGGCTCTGCAAGGGACAATACCGTTAGTTGTGAAATCGAAACCGAGTCGGGGCGTAGCGCAGCCCGGTAGCGTACTCGCTTGGGGTGCGAGTGGTCGTGGGTTCAAATCCCGCCGCCCCGACCAAATTGAAGTGAGCCGTGAAGGGTAAGGCATCTGGCGTAGTATTGGGGTAGGAGAACAGACCGATCACCCCTCACGCCTTACCCCTCACCGGTTTTGCCAGGAGCTGCCTCGCGCAGCTTTTTTTGTTGCGAGTGAGTCATGCGCATCCTTGTCACCAACGATGACGGCATTCAGTCCCCGGGGATCCAAGCCCTAGCCAAGGCGCTTTCTGCCATTGGCGAAGTGTGGATGGTGGCTCCGGACCGAGAGCGCACGGCGGTGGCGCATGCGGTGACATTGCACAAACCATTGCGGGTCCATCGTCTTGCGCCCCGCACCTTCTCGGTGAATGGGACGCCGGTGGATTGTGTCAATTTGGCGCTGCTTAAAATCATGCCGAAAGCTCCGTCCATTCTGGTGTCCGGCATCAACAAGGGCGTCAACCTCGGAGACGATGTGATCTATTCAGGAACCGTTTCCGCGGCGATGGAAGGGACGATCCTGGGTGTGCCGTCAGTGGCCGTGTCCCAGGAGGGGGCGGAGGATTTTCGCTTTGCCGTCGGCGCGATCTATGCAGCGCGTGTGGCCCGGCTAGTGCTCGAGCAAGGTCTGCCGGAGGAAACGCTGCTGAACGTCAACATCCCGGATCGGCCACGACGGGCGATCGCCGGCGCGCGTGTGACCTGCCTCAGCCGCCGCCGCTTTCACAACCCGATTATCGAAAAACTCGATCCTCACGGACGCAAGTACTATTGGATCGCCGGGAAGCGCATCTCGTGGAGCCGCAGCAAGGATGCTGACCATGAGGCAATCGAAGAGGGCCTGGTCTCCATCACGCCCATCCGTCTCGATAGCACCCACCATGGAGTGCTCGATTGCTTTCGCGCGTGGGAACCGATCGTCACACAGGGTTCCCGTCGGCTGATTTCTCCTCGCCGATCATCTGTCAAGCACAGGAGCTGAACCCGTGATCGGTGGATTCATCGAGAGCATCATCAGCGAACTGAGCCGCTTCGTCATTGCCTGCATTTCCAAGTTCGGTTATGGCGGCATCGTGTTTACCATGGCGGTCGAGAGTGCCTGCATTCCCCTGCCGAGCGAAATCATCATGCCGTTTTCCGGGTATCTCGTGTCGACCGGACAGTTCACCCTGCTGGGGGTGACGCTGGCCGGCGCGGTCGGCAACGTGATCGGTTCGATCGTCGCGTACTACGCGGGTGTCTGGGGCGGGCGGCCGCTTGTGGAACGCTATGGGCGCTATGTTTTGGTGTCGCATCATGATCTCGACATCGCCGATCGGTGGTTTCTGAAATACGGCGAAGCGGCGGTGTTCTTCAGCAGGATGCTGCCGGTGGTGCGGACCTTCATCTCCTTACCAGCGGGAATTGCGCGGATGAATTTCCCCCGGTTTGTGCTCCTCACCTTCATCGGCGCGTTGCCCTGGTGCTATCTTCTGGCCTATATCGGTGTGAAGATGGGAGAGCAGTGGGAGCATCTTCGGGATTACTTCCATCAATTCGATATTGTCATCGGGCTGTTCCTGGCGATCGCCCTGGGATATTTTCTCTGGTCGCATTGGCCGAGGCAGCGTGTCAATTCTGGATCATAATCCCATGCTCCAGCTCTTTAATACCCTGACCGGCAAGCGAGAATCCTTCGAGCCGATTGAGCCGAACAAAGTCCGCATGTACGTGTGTGGGGTGACGGTCTACGACTATTGCCACATCGGCCACGCGCGTAGCGCGCTGGTCTTCGACGTGCTCCGCCGATACTTGGAATACAGCGGCTATGTTGTGACCTTCGTGAAGAATTTCACCGATGTGGACGACAAAATCATCAAGCGAGCCAATGAGCAGGGTGTCTCCTGCGAGGCGATCACCGGCAAGTTTATCGATGCCTATTATGAAGATATGGGCAAGCTGGGGATCGGACGCGCAACGGAAGAGCCGAGAGCCACGGCGCATATGACGGAGATCGTCAACCTGACAGAAGCTCTCATCTCGAAGGGGTTGGCCTACGCTGTTGGCGGCGACGTGTATTTTCAGGTTGAGAAATATCCGGCCTACGGCCGCCTCTCGAAGCGAAAGTTGGAAGACTTGCAAGCAGGCGCGCGCGTTGACATAAATGAGCGCAAACGGCATCCGATGGATTTTGCACTGTGGAAAAGCAGCAAGCCCGGCGAGCCGTCCTGGCCAAGCCCCTGGGGTTCCGGCCGTCCCGGCTGGCATATAGAATGTTCCGCCATGTCGATCCGGCATCTCGGTGAGACGTTCGATATTCATGGGGGCGGAATGGATCTCATCTTTCCACACCATGAAAACGAGATCGCGCAATCCTGCGGCGCGACCGGCAAGGAATTCGCGCGCTATTGGGTGCATAACGGTTTCGTACAGGTCAATCAGGAGAAGATGTCCAAATCGCTGGGGAACTTCTTCACGATTCGAGAGATTTTTGAGAAGTCGGAATGGTCGGAGGTAGTGACTGGAGAGATCCTCAGATATTTTCTTCTCTCTACCCATTACCATGGTCCGCTGGATTTCTCTGACCAAGCGTTGAAAGAGGCCAAGAAAGCCCTGGACGGGTTTTATGATCTTTTCCTGCGGCTGACGGAGTCAGAAGAGGATGAATATCACGCTTATACAATCGCATTCCATGTTGAAGGATTTAAAATCGCAATGGATAATGATCTAAACACGCCAGAAGCCTTAGCCCAACTGCAAGAGCTTCGCGGTGCAATTAATAAGCAGCTACTCAAAGGGCTGCCGGCTGGAAGGAAGCAGGAAGTTCGTGAGGAATTCAGACGTCTTGGGAAGGTTCTTGGACTATTCCAGCTAGAGCCGAATCAATGGGAGTTTAATACCCAGATAAAGAGAACAATTGGTACCGTAACCGAGATCGACGAAGCCCTTCCAATCACTGTAAAAAAATGGCTAACAGATAGAGACATTGAATCAAAGCTTGCTGAGCGCATGGAAGCCAAGAAACGGAAAGACTTTACACGCGCCGATGCGATTAGGAAAGAACTCAATTCGCTGGGCGTCACGATCGAGGACAAGCCCGATGGCACCAGCCGCTGGAAACGCTGACGCGCAGGAGATCCTCTACGGGCTCCACGCGGTGCGCGAAGCGCTCAAGGCAGGGAGCCGGCCGCTGCAGCGGCTCCTTGTCATCAGGACCGACAAACAGTTTGCGGATTTGGTCCAGTTGGCACGGTCGCTTCATGTTCCGGTCCATGTCCAACCGTCGGCTTCGCTCGATCGGCTGGTACCTGACGGCAGGCACCAGGGCATTGTGGCTTTTGCCGCAGCAAAAGCCTATCAGACGGAAGAGTCGATTCTTGCCCGCGCGGTAGAACGCAATGAACCGCCGCTGCTGGTCATTCTCGATGGGGTGGAGGACCCACATAATCTTGGCGCGGTGATCCGAACTGCCGAAGGTGCCGGTGTCCACGGCGTCTTCATTCCGGAACGGAGAGCGGCCGGACTGACGTCGGTCGTCGCAAAGGTTTCCGCCGGCGCGATCGACCATATGCCCGTGGCACGGGTGACGAACACGAGCCGGCTGATCGAGTCATTGAAGGCCGCGGGTGTGTGGGTCTATGGGGTAGAACCGTCCGCGAGCAAACTCTACACGGATGTCGATCTGCGCGGTCCGGTTGGACTGGTGTTCGGCGGCGAAGGAACAGGAATCAGGCCGGGGCTGCTGCAACACTGTGACGAACGCATTCGTATCCCCATGCGGGGCCAGGTCCAATCGCTGAACGTGTCGGCTTCTGCGGCGGTGCTGCTGTTCGAAGCAGCCCGCCAGAGAGGCCTCTCAACCAAATCTTAGCGAATCTTGAGCATGCTGCCTTGGATGGCGGTCTTCAGCAGTTGAGCCGTATTGGACACCCGCATCTTCTTCATCATGTTCGCCCGGTGGGCCTCGACGGTTTTGACGCTGATTTTCAACCGCTGGCCGATTTCCTTGTTCTTAAATCCGGCCCAAATCAATTCTAGAATTTCCTGCTCTCGCGACGTCAATGTTTCCGGACGCTTTGCGCGCGGGGGAGGCTCAAGGTCGGCTAGAGATTTCCGAACCCGCGGCTTCCCAACTGCTTTTGCCATGTTGATCAGTTCTCCTTTGACTAACGGGCCATTCAGGTATACTGGGAGTCGATGGTATTCAACCTGCCCCATAGAGACGAATCTTAAGGGAATTATAGAAATGATCGTTGGTGAAAGTAAATGGTGGATCTTCAGCTCCACAAGGTTTCTGAATTAATAAACAACCCGTCACAACACTAAAGAGCATGACGGAAGCGTCCATGTCCCACGCATGATTGAGCATCAGATCATGTTTCCGGTCTATCTGATCGTTGTGTTGTTTGGCGCCCTCATCGGCAGTTTTCTCAATGTCTGTATCTACAGGCTGCCCCGCCGTGAATCGATTGCGTGGCCAGGATCCCATTGTCCCTCCTGCTCTCATCCGATTGCCTGGTACGACAACATTCCCGTTGTGAGCTATCTGATCCTGCTTGGACGATGCCGAAACTGTCAGGTGCGCATCCCCATCCGCTATCCGGTTGTGGAGGCGCTTAATGCTTTGGGCTATGTCGGCCTTCTGTGGTTCTTCGGGCCTGGCTGGTCCACCGTTGTATATGGCCTGCTCTATTCGGCTCTGTTGGTCGTGGCCGGAACGGATCTCTCCCACAAAATCATTCCCAATGCAATCACGTTCCCTGGCATCGTTGTGGGGCTTGTCAGCGCCGCCACCATCCTGCCCCTGGGGTTGGTCAATGGTGTAATCGGACTGTTCGTCGGAGGCGGAATCCTGTGGTTTCTTGCCTGGGTGAGTCCCTACCTGTTCGGGAAAGAAGGGATGGGCGGAGGCGACATCAAATTGCTTGCGATGATCGGCGCGTTTCTCGGTTGGAAACCGGCCTTGATGACGATTATGGTTGGTTCTCTCTTGGGTTCGCTTGTCGGGGTTACCCTGATTGCTGCTCACGTGATCAAGCGAGAGGATTACATCCCATTCGGCCCGTTTCTTGTCTGTGGCGCAGTCGTCTCGTTATTCTTCGGACAATCCCTCCTCGATTGGTATCTAGGCTTGCTGGCTGGCTAGTAGGTCCTCTTCCACCTCACGCCCTTACGGTCTCCGTGTCTCGTCCGCTGTATCTCTTCATGAAGCACTGTATCTCCTGAGGCACAGCGTGGTGTGTACGAACTTTTCTTTCACACAAGCACTCCATCCATGTGGCTGCATCTTTAATTCATTCGATTCGCTTCGTTGATTCAACAAGTTCAACTCTCTCCGCCAATCGCCATCATTAGGCAGCTCTATCCACAACATCGCACTCAAGGATCGGCACGACTCTTGAGATGCAATCGATTCCAAAGGAACTGTGCGGACACCAGAACATTGAGAGAGGCGTCTATGAAACAGGAAGGCCACACGTTGACGGAACTCATGATGGGACTTGCGGTCACTGGCATCATTTCGGCTCTGGCGGTTCCTAATCTCCTGACCCTCAATTCTGGCGTGCAAATTCATAGTGCCACGGAGGAGGTTGCGTCTGAACTTCGCCTTGCGAGACAGCTTGCAATTACACACCGTGATCGGGTTCGCATTACTTTTGACCTTGAGCAACAGGCGCTTGTCTCGCAGCTCGTTAATGGTTCTGAGGCGACACCCCATCATGTGTATCGCTATGCAGATAAAGGAGTTGCCATCGAAGAACCGAGTGCAGGTCCAGAGATTCTGTTTCATCCCAGCGGACGATCTGCCACGGCTACCACAATTCACCTCCGCAACAAAGAAGGGCAGACTCAAACGGTAACCGTCGGCATTACCGGGAGGGTGTCGATTCTATGAGGAAGCAGGTACAGGATAAAGGGTTCAGCCTTATCGAAGTGATGATCGCAATGGTGATTTCCGGGATCGCGTTCATAGGGGCAATAGGAGCCGTGCAGATCTCATCTGGGCATACTCGCCAAGGAGCACTGGATAGCAGGGCGCTGGAGCTGGCGCAGGCTCGGTTGGAGGTCAAGCAGTCCGTCCGATGGCCGTATCTCCTTGAAGACGATCTTGATCAAGATGGTATTCCTGAGACCATGATGAAGGATGACGGGCAGAATCCCGACGTCATGGCAGACGACGGAATTTACACCGCTATGTTGGAGCGAAATGGAATCACAGTGGTGTGGAGTGTTGAGACGGATCGTCCGGGCCCGCTAGGATCGGTTGGGATGGTGGCCATCCGAGCGGTGTCCTCCTATGTCGGTCAGGGCAGCCCCAAAGAAGTCATGGTGGCCACACTTCGCGCCAATCCCGCATTTGTAGGGCAACGATGAGAAAGCTCTTCGCGACCGTATCACATGAACAGCGTGTAAAGAGGACGTCGGCTCTTTCCGGCATGAACGGTGTCTGCCTTGCAGAATTGCTGATCGGCCTGGCGGCGGGTGTCATTGTGCTCGCGACGGCGCTGGAGACTTTCAGCATCGTACGCCAGCATGTTGCCAGGCAGCAGCGTGATCTGACACATCAACAAGATCTTCGATTGGGCCTGGCCGTGTTTGAGCAGGAAGCGCGTCTCGCGACGGCTGAATCCATCGTCATCGCGAATCCAGATGAATTTCAATTTCGCGCGAATATCAATGCGCAGCGGACAACGACCACCGGCGGCATTGTTCAGGGGCAATCGGTTCTTGCGGTGCAAGACGGCAGCGGATGGGGTGAAGGCAAGTCGGTCGCCATATGCGGGCTGCGTGGATGCGAACTGCATCGACTCGCGCGTGCAGGACAACGCACTTTCCTTACGTTGGCTGAACCGGTTCAAACAGCGTTCCCAGCAGGAGCATCCGTCGAAGTAAGAAACCATGTCGTGTACTACACCAGGCGTGATGAACGGGGATTGTTGCGACTTATGCGTATGGTGGACGGAGGAGCCGGCACACTCGTTGGAGGACTGGACAATGCCCGATTCGCGTATCGAGACGACCGGGGCCGCACTACGTTTGAGCCGTCACAGGTGAAGCGCGTGGTGGTGAAGATCGAATCGAATCGTTCCACACGTCATGCTGTAAGAGAGGTCAGTCTTCGGTCGTAGGGAGGAAGGCATGGTACGAATTCGCAAAACGAATAACCAGCAGGGAATCGCGCTCATCGGGGCGATGGTGCTTGTGCTGATTCTGTCTTTGCTGGGAGCCACCATCTTGAATCTCGCGGGGCAGGAGGCAATCAGTTCCAATGTAGGGCGAGAGGCTGTGGTTGCTCAGCAGTTGGCTGATGCAGCCGGTGAAGTGGTCGTGTCATGGTTTCACAGCCCACAGGCGAAGTCGGCGGGATCGGCGTTCTCTGCAATCTTGGCAAAAAAGAATCACGATGCTGAAGGAATACTCTCATTCTTCGATCAAGCCGGCCGTTCACAATTTGTTGGAACCATGGGCCAGCCGGATGTCCTTTTGGAGGCAGGGGCGGCATCAGATAATCTCGTGTTGAACGAACCCCCGACAGGGATGTTTCATGCTCTGCGCCACCTGGGAAGGATCGAAGAACTCAAGGTCTACGCTCCGTCGACACCGGGGTTGTTATGCACGGTCGATGTACGGGTAGCGACGCACACGACTCCGCCTTTTCGGCAATCGGTACTGATGCAGTTGGGCAGTGTAGATCTGCCGCCTCTTCGTGCTGCCGTGCAAGTGAACCAGAACCTCGGTTTCTTTCAGGCGGGAAATGAGGCGTCGGTCAGCGTGCACTGGGGCGACCTCACGGTGGGCGGAGATTTTGTCGTCGGTCGGGCCGAAGAACTTCCGGCGCAAAGCCGGCTCGTGCCGGTAACCGGTCTGGGATACGACGAGATGTCCCATCGAGAAGATCGGTGGATGGATGCCTGGATCGGCGGCGAGGTGCGTATGACTCAGCTTCCTGCCGGAGAATTGCCGGCGCTTCCGCACAACATCCATCCGCAACAGACTCCGACGCCCGGCATTCAGCTCGATCGATGGAACTATGAACATACCAAGAGAATCGCGCAACGGCATGGCCGCTACTTCGCCATTGATCGAGATGGTTTCTTACACCCGGATGGGGTGGTGAGCCCTGGCCATGGGCTTACTCCGGATGCGGTATTTCAGTCGAAAGGCCCTGGAGATAACCTGGGCCTGATTTTCATCGATACGCTGGATCAAACCGCGCCCCGCGAGGACAATCTCGGAACGCTACGGCTTCACACGGCCTATTGGGAAGGTCACCTGGTCATGCAAGGTCATGTTGTGGTTGCTCCAATCGGATCGGGGCAGTCAATCTCCGCGCTGAGCCCTCCGGATACTGATCAAGTCGCAGATCAAGTTCGAACGCCCGTTCAGCTCTCGCGCGTAAATTTCAATGGCGTCCTCTCTGCAGCCGGAAACATTACCGTAGCCGGAAGCGCAAGAGTCTATGGGGCTGTCGTGACGGGAGGAACGATCCTCTCAAGCGCTGGCGGAAGGCTCGAAGTGTGGTATGACCACGATCTTTTTCAGGGGTTGTATCGAGGGGTTCCGCTGGTCTATCGCGCACCGGGCGCCTGGGTTGCTCAGTATTGAGAACGCCGCACAATGTCATTGAAAGAGAACCACATCATGATTGAGCCGGCAATCTCACAGGATAGGCCATCGCACATCGTTGCGATGGCTCTCCCGAAGAAAGCGTGTCAGTCGCCACAGTTCAAACGCACATGGACTCGCAGCATCCGAGACTATGCCGTCTATCGCACCCTCATCAGCCAGGCAACGCTAGACGACGCTATCGAAGCAGTCGTGAGCCAGGAGATTGAGCTGGAAGCGCTGCTGCTCACCCGCTACCACCTGTCAGAGGAAGAACTTGGGGCCGCACTCAGCCGGTACTATCACTGTCCGTTCCTGTCCTTTGATGAACACACGATCGTTGAAGCTGGCCTGATGAAGAATCTCAGCCTCGACTATCTGAAAGAGCATGCCTGGATTCCGTTGCAGCGTCACGGCGCGGTTATGCACATCGTTGCGAACGATCCGCAAGATTATGAGCGGGTTCTCGACATTCAACGAGCGTTTCCAGGAAGGACCATCACCTTTTCCGTCGGGCTCAGGCGTGATATCGAACGCCTGCTCTCTGCCGCGACAAGCCGGCCTCGCACAGGATCGCTTGCCGACACTCTTGGAGAGTTGGCCATTGAGGCAGGGTCTGAACCCGCAAGCCAGTCGGAGAGTGCCAATGGCTACGAGAACGATTCCGTTATCATTCGGCTGGTCAATCAAGTCATCGCCGAGGCGCACCGTCTGGGCGCCTCGGATATTCATGTGGAGCCGTATGCCGATCGGAAGGACGTGTCTGTGCGGTTCCGGGTTGACGGGACCTGTTTCACCTCCATGCGAATTCCATCGGCCTACCGGCGAGCCGTCGTGTCGAGGATCAAGATCATGGCGAATCTTGATATCGCTGAAAGTCGAAAGCCTCAGGACGGGAAAATTCGTTTCAATGTGACCCGCAATCACGACATCGAGTTACGGGTGGTGACGTTGCCGACGTCGGGAAATACCGAAGATGTTGTGCTGCGGCTTCTGTCCATGAAGGAAACGATGCCGCTGGAGGGCATGGAGTTTTCCCCCGGCGTGTTGCGCGCCGTGAAGGAGCTGTCCGAGCGGCCGCATGGAATTATTCTCTGTGTAGGACCGACCGGATCGGGCAAAACGACCACGCTGCATGCGGTGCTGAAACACATCAACACGGATGAACGAAAAATCTGGACGGCGGAAGATCCGGTCGAAATCACGCAGGAAGGGCTGCGGCAGGTCCAGGTACATCCCAGGATCGGCTTTACCTTTGCCGCTGCCATGAGGGCATTTCTTCGGGCTGACCCCGATGTCATCATGATTGGAGAGATGCGCGATAAAGAAACAGCGGATATCGCGATCGAGGCGTCTCTCACGGGCCACCTGGTGCTGAGTACGCTGCACACGAATAGTGCCGTAGAAACGGTTACGCGGTTACTGGACATGGGATGCGACTCGTTCAACTTTGCCGACTCCATGCTTGGGATATTGGCTCAACGGTTGTGCAAAACAATATGCAACGCCTGCAAAGAAGCCTATCAGCCGTCACAGCAGGAATATGATGAGCTTGTGTGCGGGTATGGGACGGAGGAATGGGCGAAACTTGGGATTGTCTGTTCCGAGCTCCAGCTCTACCGGGGGCGGGGTTGTGACTTGTGCAATCGGACCGGATTCAAGGGGCGGGTGGCAATCCACGAGCTGTTGCTTGCCTCGGACGAATTCAAGAGGCTGGTGCAGTCTCGATCCAAGACGGCGACCATGTTTCGACAAGCCATGCAAGAGGGTATGATGACGTTGGTGCAGGACGGAATTCGGAAGGTCCTCAAGGGTATAACAACCTACCGGCAGGTTCGGGCAGTGGCAATCAAGTGAAGGTATAATTGTGCGCAAGTATTCTTCAAAAGCCCTCCAGCAATAACCGCAGTCAACCGATAGTCTTCACGAGAGCCTGATAAATCCCAACGTGCCACGAGGTCCTGCCATCTGGGGACGCCACAGTGGGCTCTCGATCAGTACGGGAAAAGTAGGCCAAGTCGGCTTGTGCTTTCCCTGTTCTTAGACTGTGGGGCGAAAATCGTCCTATCCTCCTTGCGCCGAAAATTGTCGTCGGGTTGCACGAAAAGTGGCGCGTCCCTCTCCCGCTGCAATTAAGTATCGAAGTAAATACAAAGGGTTAAGTTGTGCTCTTGCCCTACATCTAACGGCATGCCCCTTGCTCGATCAGGAGTCGCCATGTTGTATCAACGACGAACAGCCAGACGGTCTGACACGAATCAGCGCGGGTTTACGCTGATCGAGATCATGATTGTTACGGTCATTATAGGGATTGCAGCAGGAATTGCGGCCCCGAATTTCACCGCGATGTATGCTCGGCACGAGCTCAATCAAGCGACAAGCAACCTCTATAACCGCATACTCTTTGCGCGCTCGGCAGCCATCAGTCGCAATGCCATGATTGTGGCGACGCCGGCTAACGTTCTAGGCGCTGAAAGCCAAGTGACATTCACGCCTCCGCTGGGCTTGGAAAAGTTGCCGCTCAGTGTCAACTTTGTCCTTCCCTTGCCGGCCACTCCAATCGGCTTTACCCCGCGAGGTCTGAGTACGCTGCCCCTGGCAACTCAGACGATTCAGCTGCAGAGCGTCCGTCTTCCGAACTTGATTTATACGATCTCTCTTGCTCCCTCTGGAAAGGTGACATGGTGCAAGCAGCAAATTACCCCCTGCGTGCGCAATGCCACTTAACCGACTGGCCTGAACGATTATTTATGTGGAGCCTTATACGGAGCAGCACCATGAAGAAACGCAATGAAAGAGGCTTTACCCTTGTAGAAATGATGGTGTCGGCGACGATTCTCGGCTTGGGGGTGATGGGAATGGCAGCGATGCAGGGCATGTCTTTCACCAAGAATGTGGACGCCAATGACCTGTCTATTGTGACCAATGTCGCGTCCGACATGATGGAACGGATCCAAAACAACCGCCGGTACGCCTGGGCCTACAATAATCTTCAGACGGTTGGTCCCGGCAATTGCTTAGCTGGAGGAATTCCTGCACCGCCCCCGCCAACGCCCTTTAAGGCAGACCCGCTGTCAATTGTGGCAACGCGAGCCGTTCAAGGCGATTGTACCCAGTGGAGAGCCATGGTGCTTGCCACAAATTTGGCTAACGTGCAGGGGGTTGTCCAGGTTGGCCCGCCGGTTCTGCCGATTCCCAATCAGTCCAGAACCGTTCAAGTCACTGTGCAGCTTCAATGGAACGATCGCAGTCCAACGCAGCGGCTACGAACCATCGCGTTTCAAACTCAGATCGTTCCCGAATAAATGTGAAGAAGAGTATGGAAATAATGATCAGCAGATCGATGGGGGAGTCCATGATCAAGTCACAAGATGTTCAGCGTGACAGGGAGCAGGGATTCACGCTCGCCGAAGTCATGATCGCAGCCGCCATGTCGACCGCGATCATCGCGGCTGGTATCGGCGCGTTGACAGTGAGCCAGAAGACGACCCAGGCGAGCAGCCAGGTAGGCAACACGCAAGCCACGGCAAGAAACGCATTGGACATGATCGCAGCCGATATCAAGCTGGCGGGATTCGGGATGCAGGGCCTGGTGGGAGTCCCCCCGCTCCCTGCGGCGGCGACGCTAGGAGCGGTCGGCAACTGTCAGATCAATGGAGCGCCGGCTGCCATCGTTCCTGGGGATAATAACGCTTTGGGAGCAGATTTCGGGCCGGACAGTATTTCATTAGTCGTACCCATGACCAACTCAATTACCGCGGCTGGAGCGCTGTGGCAGGTAGCTACAGCAGGAGGACCGGCTGTAATCGGCGGGCCGACTGTTTCTATCGCAGCGATCCCACTGCCTGCCAATGCCACGACGGCCATGGGAAATGCCATCCCCGGCGGCGCCGCCGCCCTGGCGGGTATGGCCGTGTCCATTAATGGTGCCGCTGGTTCGAGAATTACCGGCACGACTCCTACGCAGATTAACGTGAATCCTTCGATATCAGGGCAGGCTCAGTTCGGCAACGGCGCGCAAGTGTATCTTGTGCAGTGCATCACATACGAAGTTATTCCGCCGCCGGATGCCCTCAATCTCTGTCAGGGCAATGCGCCTTGCTTAGTCCGTGGCGTAGGGGTTGTGGGGGCGCCGAATACACCACCCAGGTGCAACGCCGCAGGGAATGCCTGTATCCCGATCATGGATGGAGTAGAGGACCTTCAGCTGGCCTATGCCTGCGACGGCTGTGATCCACGGGTCAATGCGGGATCTGCGGATGGCCAGGTTGACGACCTCAATCTATCGAACAGCTTCGATCAAGCCGACTTCATTACGGATAGAAATTGGTTTGGGAGCGCCTTTCCATACGGCACCAACATGCAACCGAAAACCATCAGGATGGTGCAGATCAGTATCGTGGCCCGAGAAACGAGGACCGAGCAGGGGATGGGCGAAGGCAATCAGGTGATGGTGCATGGGGGAGCGGTTCCTATCGTCAGCGACCACAACCATGCAACCGGAGTATTTGCACTCGGTGATAATACAACGCCGGCGCAGCTGCAGGCCTATCAGCAATTCAGGAGACGGATCCTCACCAGAACCGTCGAACTGAGAAACCAAAGGTAAACATCATGACAGATCAGAGAACAGGTTCGCGCATTTTCAAGGTCGTTTCCGACGAACGGGGCATCGCCTTCATGACCGTGATGATCCTCACCCTGATGACCGGTGTGTTGGGGGTGGCAGCCCTCACTATGACCGGGCTGGAAAATTCGATGGCAGGGGCGGTGCGAATGGTCGAAGAGGGTACCCATGCGGCAGAGTCTTGTGTGGGCACTGCAGTGCGCATCATCAACGTGGGAATAGAAGACCGCACCCTGCCAGGTGTTGTCGCCCCGCTGGGGCCGGTCCCGGCGCTGAACGCGGCGTTTCTTGGCAATGAAATCAGCGGTGCAATGACGCATCGAAATAGCACCGATGTGGCAGTGGGAGCCGGCAACGCGCCGAATCTCACCATGAATGTCAATAACTACGTGATCAATGGAGATATCGACTTCCTGTATTCGAAACAAAAGGCCGGTGACGATCTAGCGGAGGGACTCTCTATCAATTCATTCTATCGGGTGGACTGTACGGCGGCCAACGCCACGACGGGGGCGACGAGCCGGGTCGTCGTCGTCTTCGATTGCCTGCAGAAGACGGGAGAAGGCTGTACGAAGCGAACCGGGATCTAGCATTTCTACTTGCAGGTCGGCCAGGGAGCGTAAGGACAAATGGAGTACATGATGAATAGGAACATTGAAAGTCGAACCGAAGGTCTTCGCCCTTCACATGCGAATGTATCGGCTTGTCAGGTTCCTGCCGTCATCGCCACCTTCGTGCTTGTGGTGACCCTTATTGGGGTGCTGGGGCCATCCCTGTCTTTCGCCGAGGAGGCGCCGCCGGTCGCAGTTGTCTCATACAGAGACGGCAAGATAACCGGCGTCTATGAAACCACCATTCAGATCGACCATAAGACCTTCAGCTTTGCGCCTGAGGTCGTGATCTTGGATCGTCACAACGATCCGTTGTCTGCGCGTGATATCCGGGAGGATCTTGAGGTGAAGTACCATCTTCTCAAAGGGACTACGGATAAAATCGACCAGATGATCGTGTTTTTGCCGGAGTAACCGGTTGCAAGAAGGACGTGTGGCCATGAAAGCGATGAGAGAGAACAAGGAGGGTGCCATGAGTAGCCGTATTACCGCACTTCGTGGAACCGTCATGCTGGCGCTGGTGGGGTGTTTGGCAGCGCCCATTGCGGCGCAGGCCCAGACGATGGACCAATACTACGCCGTGCCGCCTTTCGTCGCCGATCAAGTGGCTCCGAACATCATTCTGGTCCTCGATAACTCAGGCAGCATGAGCGGTCTGGCTTGTGATCGCAATGATGACGGGGATTGTGTCGACGCGGCCGATCTTGTCTTCACGAATACCACGAGTTACTCAGGATATTTCGATTCCCTTCGCTGCTATACATATGACAGCGGTGCCGATGCGCGCTTTGAACCGGCCACAGCGAAAGCAGCCTTGGCAACGGCCTGCCCCAATGCAGAATGGGACGGGAATTTCGTGAATTATGCCACCTTTAGACGATTCGATGCATTGAAGAGATCGATGATCGGCGGCGACTGTTTCGTCGCACGTGCGGCGGATGGGACCTGTCCAACGAACGGAACTCCGGCGCTCAAGACGGTTCGTGCGCAGGCGGCTGGTGTGAATACGGAGAACGCCCGCGTGAACTGGAACGGAGGGGCTGGGTCACCAAACACCTTTTTCGCAAGGATTCCTGTAGCCCTCTACGTTGCTAATCAGCCCATGTGTATCAGCATAGGGTCTGCCAATTTCCGTCTCGACAGCAACTGCGATGGCACGTTCGGCGCAACATATGAGCTTAAAGTCGGGAACAGCACTGAGCCCACCGGAGTGATTCAACAGATCGGACCCCAGGCGCGTTTCGGGCTCTTTGAATTCAAACCGGCGGGCGACGGAGCGCGGATGTTGGTGGGGGTTGGATCCCGGCAATCCATCGATTTTGGCGGAGCTGCCGTTGAGACCTTCAATACCAACACTGCTGCCATGGTCGATGCGGTCCAAGAATCGTTCCCTTCGACCTGGACGCCACTTTCAGAGTCAATGTATGAAACCATGCGATACGTGGCGCAGATCAATTCTACATACCTGCCCGGATCGTATGTATTCCCCATTGCATTTTCCGGAGGAGTCTCGAACGGAGTGGGATTTGGCGCCAGCGGAACAGGCTCGATAGGAGCTGCAGAGATTTCGGCGCTCACCGCACCGGAAGTGTGTCCGGCCGGTTATATCAACAATGCCTGTGGACGCGATCCATTTTTCTTTGGCAGCAACCATACCCCTTCTTGGGCTGCCAGTTCGGTCCAGGTCCCCTGCTGCAAGACCTTCGTGATTCTTGTGACGGATGGAGCGCCGACCCAGGACACGAATATCCCGGCAGGCTTGCAGGACTATGCGCATGGTCAGCACGGGATCCATTGCGTCGGGGCAGATACAAGCAGTCCCACGCCTCCTATCAATGGAACTTGCAATGCGCACCAGGCAACCACGGCGCCATTCCTTCTTGGCGAGCACAAGACCGACTATGCGAATAGCGGAAATCACTATCTCGACGACGTGGCCTATTGGGCCCATACGAACGACTTGCGGCCTTGCAACGGAGCAGCAGATGGAACGATCGCTGTATTGAACGTCACCGGCCATTGTCTGCCTGGTTTGCAGAACGTGACGGTGTATACATTTTTTACGTTCGGGAATATCGCCGGACGTGAAATCCTCATGCACACAGCGCAACTTGGCGGATTCGAGGATACCAACGGCAACAATCTGCCGGACCTGGTTTCGGAATGGGATCAGGTGATCAATGCGACCGGAGGGCCTGGAACCGATGGCATCCCCGATAATTACTTCGAGTCCGCAAACGTGGATGATCTGCAAGAACGGCTGATGGCGACCATTACAGCCATCCTCAGGAAAAGCGCGTCGGGTACGTCGATTTCGGTATTGGCCACGTCAGCCACAGGTGAAGGTAGCGTCTATCAAGCCTACTTTTTCACAAACGATGTGGGACAGGGTGGCGCGAACGTCAAATGGATCGGCTATACGCATGCGCTCTTCGTCGATGCCTTTGGAAACTTTCGCGAAGATACCGTCCAGGATGGAGTCCAGGACTACACGCAGGATCTCATCGTCACCACCCGGTACGACAATAACCCCTTAAGTCCGACGTATAAAAAAGTGCTGGTCGATAAATTCAATGATTTGAACGGAGATGGAGTGGCAGACAGTGCGACTCCGTTCATCACCAGCGATCTCAAATCGATTACACCGATCTGGGAAGCGGGAAAGCAGCTGGCACTGACGAATTGGAGTTCCCGCAATGTGCTGACCTGGGTGGATCAGGACAACGACGGCTTGGTGGATGCCGGTGAGGAGATGAACTTCAGTACGGCGAATTGCATGGCCCTGCGCGAGTACCTCCGCTATGCGGGCGACACCTGTGCAGGAGGGTCTAACGCCACGAACCTGATCGAGTTTATCCTTGGTCGAGAAGTGCCCGGATTACGGACGCGGATGCTCGAAGTCCCTATCGGCAGCGGATCGTACAATGTCTGGAAGCTCGGTGATCCGATCCATTCGACGCCCACGGTGGTGGGCGCTCCCAGATCCCGATACGATCTCCAGTATGGAGATGGAACCTACACGACCTTTTATCAGCAGTATCGGACAAGGCGTCAGGTGGTCTATGTCGGCGCAAATGACGGTATGCTCCACGCGTTCAACGGAGGCTTTTATCATAAGGGAGACAACCCGGCCACGCCAGGCACGGTCGAGCACGGTTGGTATACGAAAAATCCCACCGATAATTCGAGTGGAGCAAATCTCGGCGCGGAGCTCTGGTCGTTTGTCCCCTATCAACTCTTGCCGCAGTTGCAATGGTTGGCCAGGACCGACTACTCGCACGTGTACTATGTCGATCTGAAGCCGACTATCGCTGAGGCGAGAATTTTTGCGAACGATGCCGACCATCCCGGCGGGTGGGGAACGATTCTGATCGGTGGATTCCGCCTGGGCGGCAGTTGTGGAAGCTGTATGGCCGGTGGCGGGGCTCAGCCGATGACGGTGACGATCGGCGGAGTGCCGAGGACTTTCTACAGCGCGTACTTTGTGCTCGATATCACCAATCCGGAAGTCGCCCCGAAACTCTTGTGGAGCTTCGGGTCTTCGGGGTTGGGATTGACGACGTCCTATCCGGCCGTCGCCCGTATGAATCCAACGACAGATGCATCCATCGATCCGACAAATGAGAAGTGGTATGTGATTTTCGGATCCGGCCCCAACGGCTATAAAGCGGACATGCCGACGCCTCCACTTCCTGCTTCGCCCCAGACAGCCAAGCTGTACGTCGTGGACTTGAAGGCAGGACCGGGAGCGGGATTTGCCAATGTGACGAGAATGCCGATAGGAATCTGGAATTCCTTCATGGGTCATGTCGTGGCCGTCGATAAAGATCTGGATTGGCGAACTGATGTGGCCTATTCGGGTCGGACGATCCACGATGGGGCGTTGCCCTGGCGTGGCAAGATGTATCGCTTGAAAATGAATTGTCCGGCCAATCCCTGTACTCCGACCACGTGGGGAATTCCGAATGGAGTGGATCGCACTCCGACTGAGGTAATCGATACTTTCTTCGATGCTCCCTCCGGGACGACGTTGGAGGTCGGGCCGATGGCTTCAGCGCCCGCCGTGACGATTGACGACGCCAATCAGGTCTGGGTCTTTTTCGGGACCGGCCGCTACTTTGCCAATGCCGACAAGGTCGATAACAGTATTCAACGTCTCTATGGAATCAAAGATTCTGTCACGAACGGCGCCTGCGTCGAAGTGAGCACCTTTAGCTGTTGGGATGATAATCTTGTGGACGCGACGAATGCGGTCATCTGCTTGATTTGCAGCGGGGCGACTAATCAAGTGACTGATCCCACTAACCCGGGTGTCACAACGTTCAACGGCACTGGGGCTACGTCAATGGTCGGTCTTGTTCAAAGCAGGGATGGATGGCGTGTCACCCTGCCCGGGCCCGTGACAATAGGAGGGGTTGTCTATGGCGCTGAACGGTCGGTGGTCAATCCCACGTTAATTGCCGGGACGATTTTCTTCCCGACCTTCAGCCCGACTAATGACTTCTGCTCCGCGGATGGCCAGAGCTATCTCTATGCCTTGTTCTACAAAACCGGAACGGCCTCGACCGCGCCGGTGATCGGCACAGCTGTGTCCGGCTTAAATACCAACGTGACGACAAAAATCAGTCTCGGCATCGGTTTGGCGTCGTCAGGAACGATGCATCTGGGTGAAAGTGGAACTCTCAACTTTCAGCAAAGCACGGGAGCGTTCAGCCAAACACAGACTAGTACCCCTGACTACGGTAGTCGTTTTGTCAGTTGGGTTCATCAGCGAGATTGAGATTGTGGGAAACCTAGGGAGGCATAACTACCCGGTCGTGACGGGCAACGCGCGCCACGACCGGGTTCCCTATTCCAGCAAGGCGTTTTAATATTAGTGTCCTGAATATTCGTATGCTCCGTCCTGGTTCAATACAGTTTCCATTTCTCCTTGCCTGCCTGCCCATCCTTCTGGCAGGAGTTGCTTGCACAAGAGAAGGGCCGGCGGAATCTGCGAAGGCGTCTCCGGCCATTGGAAACAACGGACCACCCGTTGTTTCATCTGCCAGGGTTCTGAATAATCCTCTGACGCTTGACTCGCCCGTGACCGTCACCATTGAAGCCGAAGACCCCGATCGAGAGGCAGTGTCCTTCCGTTATCAGTGGTATGTGGATGGGACAGCGCTCGCAGGCCACACGTCTCCTACGTTAGCGCCGGAGCACCTGCGGCGAGGACAGATGGTGAGTGTAGAAATCGTTCCTGCCGATGGGGCCCAGACAGGCAAGGCCTATCGAACGGCCGCCGTTGTGGTTGGCAACACGCCGCCCAAAATATCCGGGGTTACCGTCACCCCGCTGCCCATTGTCATCGGTGAGAATCTAGAGGCTCAGGTGGAGGCGAGCGATCCCGATCACGATCGGATAGATCTATCCTATCGCTGGTTCAAGAACGATGTCATGATCAAGGAAGGCGATGAGCCGTTTCTTATGGCAACCGGATTCATTCCCCAAGACCAAATTGCGGTAGAAGTGACTGCGCGAGATCCTTCTACTCCGGGCAACTCCGTTCGTTCCGCTTCTGTCACGGTCGGCAATCGCCCTCCGAAGATCGTGTCCATGCCACCCGCATCCGATGCGAAAAACCCATATGAATACACGGTCAAGGCTGTCGATCTCGATGGTGACCGTATGGCTTTCCAGCTTGAAGCCGCTCCTTCCGGCATGACGATCGACCAACAGTCCGGTCGCATTGTCTGGTCTATCCAAGCAGACCAGTCCGGTACGTTCCATGTCAAAGTGATTGCGCAAGACGGTCGGGGAGGGGCTGCCTATCAGGAGTTTGATCTCTCGCTGGCAGCGCAGGCCCCAGCCACGCCTGGGCAGTCGTAGCGCAATTCCATTCAAATACTTCGCTTCTGCTTGTCTCCTCATTTTCTTGTCTGCTAGAATCGGATCCTATCGATATGTTGGAGGGAGACTAACTCGCGCTCGTGCGTAAGCTCAAACTCCGAGAAGGCACCAATACCGCCGTCTTATTCGGCCACCACGATCAGCATCTCAAGCTGATTGAAGAGGGGTTGGGCGTGCGGTTGTCGGCGCGAGGCGAAGAACTCACTCTGGACGGTCTGCCCGAAGCGGTTCGTCAGGCGGAACGGATACTCCTCGAACTCGCATCTCTCACACATGACGGCATTACTCTGCATGCGGAAGATGTGACGCATGCCCTGAGCGCGTTGCGCCAAAGCCCTGATGCCTCCCTCAAGGATGTGCTCGCCAACCAGGCGACGATCGTCACGAAAAAGCGCTTCGTCGGCCCCAAGTCGCCTACTCAAAAATCCTACATCGAAGCGATTGAACAGCACGATATTGTGATTGCGATCGGACCAGCCGGGACGGGAAAGACGTATCTCGCCATGGCCATGGCCGTCAGCGCTTTGATGAAGAAGGAGGTGAGCCGGATCGTACTTGCGCGGCCTGCAGTTGAGGCCGGCGAGAAGCTTGGATTTCTTCCGGGCGACATGTATGAGAAGGTGAATCCCTATCTGCGTCCCCTCTACGATGCTTTGTTCGATATGATGGACATGGAACGGGCCAACCGCCTGATCGAGCGAGGCGATATCGAAATTGCGCCGCTGGCCTTCATGCGTGGGCGGACGTTGAACGATTCGTTCGTCATTCTGGACGAAGCGCAGAATGCCACGGCGGAGCAGATGAAGATGTTTCTGACCAGGATGGGATTCCATTCGAAAGTCGTGGTCACGGGCGATATTACCCAAGTGGATTTGCCGAACGATCGGGTATCCGGTCTCATCGAAGTGAAGGAGATTCTGAACGGAATCGATGGCATCGAATTCATTTATTTCGATGAGCGGGACGTCGTTCGTCATCGGCTAGTCCAGGATATTATCAAGGCATATGATCGCCGCACGGAAGTGACCGGCCAAGCTCGGGTTCAGGCATCGTCTCAGCAGCTATCGTCCGGACCTCGAAAGTCCCCTCAGGGTCCCTCGGGCCAATCTCACTAAATGGCTGTCTATCTTTGCGTTCGTGTCAAACGGCCGGTCATACGGCGGGCGGTTTTGGTGCGTGTGGCGGAGCTGGTTTTGGCCGCGGTCGGAGAACGGCAGTCGGAATTGAGCATAGAACTGGCGGGCGATCACCGCATGCGTCGGCTCAATAGAGAGTATCGCAAGAAAGATCGAACGACGGACGTGCTGGCCTTTCCTATGCGAGAAGCTCTCGCGCCCCATGCCGCAGGGCTTGCGACGAACATGCTTGGCGATGTGGTAATCTCGGTCCCGCAGGCGCGTCGTCAGGCTATTGAAGTCGGGAGGCAATTGGACGATGAACTCGTTTCCCTGCTGGTGCATGGAGTGCTGCATTTGTGCGGATATGATCACGAGCGAGGCGAAAAAGAAGCGGTCCGCATGCATCGGCGTGAACGGCAACTCTTGACGGCGATTGGTCCTGCCCCGCGTCTGGTGCTCCATCGAACTTTGAAGACGGAGAGGAGGCCCTGACGGTGGGATGGTTTCAACGTTTGAACGAGGGGCTCGGCAAGACCCGGCATGCAGTGCGGCAGTCGCTCGACCGGTTTTTGGGGCGCACTCCGGATCCGGCTCTTCTCGAAGAACTCGAAGCGGCACTGCTCAGCGCCGATCTTGGCGCTCGTGTCGTCGATCGGCTGATGCTCCAGGTTACTGAGCGCGTGCGCGGCGTTGATGCAGCGACGTCGCATGGGATCCAAAACGTGTTAAGCCGAACGCTGTACGACGTGCTCAAGCCGGTCTCCGGACCGTCGTTAGAACAGTTGATCGATCAAGCGCCCAAACCGTTCGTTATCCTGGCGGTCGGGGTGAATGGAGTGGGGAAGACGACGACGATTGCTAAGGTGGCTCAGCGGTTGGCGCAAAGCGGACGGCAGCCGTTGCTTGTCGCCGGAGATACGTTCCGTGCGGCGGCGATCGATCAGCTGCAAGTGTGGGCGGATCGAATCGGGGCCAAAGTCATTCGTCAGCGTCACGGGGCCGATCCGGCGGCGGTTGCGTTCGACGGCATTGCGGCAGCGAAGGCGCGAGCGGCGGACGTGGTACTCATCGATACGGCCGGCCGGCTGCATACCAAATCGAATCTTATGGATGAACTGCGCAAGATGAAGCGTGTCATCGGCCAGGAATTGCCGGGCGCGCCCCACGAAGTGCTGTTGGTATTGGATGCGACGGTCGGGCAAAACGCATTGGTTCAAGCCCGCCAGTTCCACGAAGCCGTCGGGGTGACGGGCATAGTCTTGACGAAGCTTGATGGCACGGCGCGCGGGGGCATTGTCGTTGCGATTGCCGAAGAGCTCAACCTTCCTGTTCGCCTGATCGGTGTTGGGGAAGGAATTGAAGATCTTCAGGATTTTAATCCCGAAGCCTTTGTCGCGGCCCTTTTCGGCCAGCCCACCGCGTGCTCGTAACTCTGCATTTTTCTTCTTGTCTTCCAGATTCCGTGCTAATCTTTCTTCGCGGGCAGCTCATGCGCGAGCGGTATGCACGCGGGCCTGGAGGGTGAACGCCGATGATTAAGATCTTGATTGTCGATGACGATCAAATGAACTGCGATTTGCTGCAGAATGTGTTTACTCGCCACGGGTACCAGGTCATTTCCACCACGAGCGGGCTTGAAGGTCTGAACCTCTTTCGCAAGCATGTTCCCCGAGTCACGCTGTTGGACCTGCGGATGCCGGAGATGGATGGACTGATCGTTCTGAAAGAGATTCGTGCGGTCGATCCCCATGCGCCGGTGATCATTCTCGGTGGGGGAGCCACAGAGGCGCAGGAGAACCAAGCGCGGGCTCTGCGCGTGACCGACTTTGTCCGCAAGGGACTGTCGCTGGATGTTCTGGTCGAAGCCGTCCAGCGGGCTGCACAGCTGCCCATACACCGGAGTACGGCGCCGGTTCCGGTCGCCAACGGAGGCAAATCAGAACAGATCGATGAATCGGTTTTGGTGGTGGATGACGATCCCCTCGTCTGTGATCTGCTCGTCCAGTTTTTGAGCTTGCGCGGTTACCGGGCACTGGGTATCAAGGATGGACAGGATGCATTGCGGGTTGTGGAAGATGTTATGCCTGACGCCATTGTGCTCGATCTGATTATGCCAGGTATGTCGGGCATTGATGTGTTGCGCGCTTTGCGTGAACAGGAATATCCGGGGGGCATCATCATCATGACGGGGAGCCACAATGAGGAATTGCTCGACGAGGCATGGGCGCTGGGCCCGCAGGAAGTCCTGCTGAAACCGATTGATTTGGAGTGTCTGCTGACCGCAATCCAGCTTGTACTCGTCTGCCGCGAGTGTTAATAATTCTCCCGATGTTTTCCAGAACCTGCCCCGTGTCTGCCATCATCGGACTTCTCTGCATCGCCGGCATTTGGGCCCCCGGTGTGGCTGCGTCGTCTATTTCCGATCGTCCTGTCGTACTTAGCCATGACCTCGCTGTCGAGTTGCGTCCTTCCACCCATGAATTGATAGGGCGAGATCAGATCGATATCGAATTGCCGCTCCGTGCGGCGGCGGTGACATTCTCGATCTCGCCGACCGTGAAGATCGATCGCATTCTCTTGAGAGCTCATCCAGCAGCCAGTACTGCCACAGTATCTGATACGGCATTGTCGTTTACGGCGGAGCAAGTTGTGCAGCCGCCCGAGCAAAGGGTGACTGTTGCCCTTCCCGGGACGCATGACGGGCGTGTGACTCTGGTATGGATCTATCGGGGAACCATCGACGATCCGCCAAAAGAACCGCGCCATCTGAGATTTGTGACGCCCAGCGAGACAGCCGGACATATCGGACCAGAAGGCGTGTACCTGAGCAGTGAAAGCCAATGGTATCCGGATATCGAAGGGTCGCTCAGTGCCTATCGGCTTACAGCCCTGGTTCCTCAGGGGTGGTCTGTGGTGACACAAGGGCGAAAAACAGAGGAGACGACGGATGGAGAGCACGTTTCCTCGACGTGGGTCGTCTCGGATCGGTCGGAAGCACTGACTCTCGTGGCCAATAAATTTGCCATGAAGTCGCGTGCGTGGAAAAGCCGCAATGGACAGTCGATTGAGCTGGCAACGTATTTCTTTCCCGACAATGCGGGGCTGGCGGATGAGTACCTTGACGCCACGTCGAATTACCTTGATGTCTATATCCCGATTCTGGGTGAGTTTCCGTTTGAAAAATTCGCAGTGGTGGAGAACTTCTTCGCCAGCGGGCTCGGCATGCCGTCATTTACATTGCTGGGCAGCGGCAGCATCAAGCGGCACTATGTGCAGCCTTATGCCCTGGGGCATGAGATCGTACATTCATGGATCGGCAATTCGGTATTCAATCGAGCCGATCAAGCCAACTGGGTCGAAGGGTTGACGACCTACTTGGCGAATTATTATTGGCACGAATGGACGCACGACGACCGGCAGGCGATGGAGCAGCGGCGGTTGATGCTTCAGGGTTATAGTGTTCATGTGGCTCCGGACCAAGACTATCCGGTGGCTGCCTTCGTCCGGAAAAGCGATGAACGGGACAACGCTATCGGCTACCACAAATCCGCCTTCGTGTTTCACCTGCTGCGCCAGGAAATTGGAGACGAGGCATTCTGGCGCGGACTGAAGACGTTCGTCAGCCGGTACCGTAATCGCGCGGCCGACTGGGAGAACGTTGAGGCAGTGTTTGCAGAAGAAAGCCGTCGGGATCTCCGGTGGTTTTTTGAACAATGGGTTGAACGGGGCGGCTCGCCGTCCTTGTCGTTCGGCGACGCGGCTGCCTCTCGAGTGAATGGAACTGACGGGCGTGATGCCTGGCGGCTGACGGTTCATATTCAACAGGGTGGCCGTCCGTTTCGGATGGCGGTTCCTGTCACAATTGTGATGAAAACCGGTGCGGAAACAAGATGGGTATCGCTCGGTCTCTCATCTGAACACATGGCTGAGTTTACCCTCCGGGATCAGCCCCTGCTGGTACAGCTTGACCCGGAGTTGATGGCCTTCCGCCGGTTGGCACGGGCTCAATTGCCGCCGATGCTGAACGGCTATGTGACCGACCGACATCGAACGGTCGTGAAGGCATTTACTGATCCTGCTTCTCCGTTGCAGCACGTCGTCACTCGTATTACCGACCAGGAAGCACAACTGCCGGAATCTCAGCGGACCAGGGTGTTGTCCATCGATGGCAAGCCTCTTCCGCCGGAGGGGTCGGTGCTCGTGTTGGCAGGGCCGGATCAACAGCCTCTGGTTCAGTCGATTGTACGAGAGTCCTGTGGAGATCTGGCTGTCTTGGGGAGCGAGGGTTTTCAGATCGACGGCCAGACCCATAGTGGGCCGGCGGCCGCGGCATTGCTGTCTTGCCGTCGGGCGGACGTGCCGGGCAGCGTCGTCACGATTCTCTATGGCGGGACCTCTCAAGCAGTTGCGAAGGTCTCACGCTTTTTGTTCTATTACGGCTGGCAGAGCTATGTCATATTCAACGATGGAGCTGCGGTGAAGCGCGGCCTCTGGCAGAATGAGCCGGAGATGAAGGAGGTGCGGATTGAGTCGAGTCACTAGGCCTGTGAGAGTGCTGTTGGGAAGCCTTTGTCTGGCGTTCTCTCTGTCGGCATGCGCTGTAGTGGGAGACCGTCCGAAGGACACCGCGAAGGCCCTGTCCAGTTCCACCGAACGCCATCTTGCCAACATCCGTCAGCTCACCTTCGGCCGACAGAATGCCGAAGCGTATTTTTCATTCGACGGGAATAAACTGATTTTCCAATCCACCAACAATTGGACGAAGGATGCGGTTGCGCCTAGGCTGCGTCCGGCTGATACCGGGTTGGGCTGTTACCAGATGTATGTCATGGACGTGGACGGTACTCAGGCCCGGCTCGTGAGCACCGGCGCGGGCGCCACGACCTGCGGCTACTTTTTCCACGGGGATCGACGGCTGCTGTACTCTTCCACGCATGCGGTCGGGCCGAATTGTCCACCGAAGCCGAAGCGGGACGGCGCCTATCGATGGGCGCTCGATGACTATGATGTGTATGCCGTGGATATCGACGGTCAGGGGCTGCAGCGGTTGACGACAACGCCCGGCTATGACGCGGAAGCCACCGTCTCGCCTGACGGCAAGACCATCGTGTGGACCTCGGTGAAGGATGGAGATCTCGATCTCTATGCCATGAATATCGACGGCACGAAAGTTCGGCGCTTGACCGACGACGTAGGTTACGACGGCGGCGCATTTTTCTCACCGGACAGCCGGCGGATTGTCTATCGCGCAGCGCATCCGACCGATCCGGCCGAGATTGCCCGCTATCAGGAATTGCTAGCCCAGGGGCTGGTCGAGCCGGGCCAGCTTGAAATCTTTGTCATGAACGCCGATGGATCAGGCAAGAAACAGGTCACTTCCAACGGGGCCTCGAATTTTTCCCCCTTCTTTCATCCTGACGGCAGGCGCATCATTTTTTCCTCCAATGTAGAAACGCGAGGCGAGGGAGGACGCCCGAGCTTTCATCTGTATTTAGTGGGTGATGACGGGACGTCGTTGGAACGTGTGACGGTGAAAGGGCGGTTCAACAGTTTTCCCATGTTTTCTCCGGATGGTAAGCGTCTGGTGTGGGCTTCGGACCGCAATGCGAAGGAGCCTGGCGAGTTCAACGTATTCCTGGCTGATTGGATTCCATAAAGCAGCGGTCGATCATGAGTGACCGGTGACGAGTCAGGAGGAACCAGCGGTCCTTGGTGGCGATCAGGGTTCCTCTGATCGCACCGCAAGCCGGACGTGGTTACAGACGGCGGCACTTGTCACGGCGTTCGGCTGCTCGTGTGCTGCGCTGATCGTCGCCTTCGTAGGACTGTCCCAGTTCGATCTTCCTATCGTCCGCTATGTGCGGTCGGTCACGATCCATCTTCCGTGGAACCAGCTCACTGTTCCCTGGATGGCCTTCACCAGCGACGCAGGAGATTGGATTGGTGAAGGGACACATCTGGTTGCCGCGAGTGTGGGGCTTCTGGCGGTCGGGTGGTTCTTTTCACAGGCGGCGGTCAAAGCAGCCGGGATCCAAACCCTGCTTGCGCATGGGCTCGCGGCATTGGTCGTCAATGGACTCAAGCATCTGATCGGCAGGCCTCGACCAAAATTTGCCCATTCCGGAGAATGGCAACTTGCTCCATCCTGGGCCTCCGGCCTTGACTCCTTTCCCTCCGGGCACTCTGCCGCCAGTTTTGCCGTGGCGACCGTGCTGGCCAAACGGTTTCCTGCTGTGGGTCCGCTGTGCCTGGGCATCGCGGCGTTTGTCGCGCTCAGCCGAATCCTTCGTGGTTCCCATTTTCCAACCGACGTGTTTGGCGGGGCCGTCGTCGGCGTAATCAGCGGAGCAATCGCTGGCGCGCCGTTGAAACAATGGCGCACCTCGCTCCGGCATGGGATCCAGCAGGCGGCGATGGGGTCTTCCGTGGCGCTGGCTCTGCTCTGGGCTCTATCGAGGCCGGTGGAGGAAGGAATCGTCGGGGCGCTCTTCATCGGGCTCGGCCTGGCGGTTACGGCGAGCGGGTTGTGGCTTCGTAGAACCGAGTGGATCGGCAACGACACATCAGGTATGAGTCGGCAGGCAACGCTCTCGTCGATCATGATTGTTTACGGCCTGGCATCCCTCACGACATCCTTCTATGCGGTGTCGGCAGTTGGATTGGCATGTGTGGCGATTGCATTCAACAGAGCGGCGGCAAGGGAAGAGGAGCAGCACCACCATACCCGCACTTGGCTGGTGATGAGGGAAAGTGCTCTGCTCGGCGCGGTCATGCTTGCCCTGCTGATCCTCTATGATGGGCGAAGCATCCTGCCGTTCTGATAATCATTCGTTGCTGGTGAAGCGTGTCCCGTTCTTGGACTATGCCCAGGACGGCGAGGCAGTCGATCCGTATCTCGTAAACAAGGATGCGGATATATTCTTTCCGTCCCACGTTTCACGAGCGACGGAGAACAGCGCTATAGATCACCGAGTCATGCAGCTAGTGGCCGGGAGGTTTAGCAAGTGGTGGCTGCGCCGGCGATACAGCCTCAGGAATTGTCACCATCGGTTGAGAGGCGAGGAGAATATAGCCGTATCGCTTGAGGATCGGTTGATAGGTGGCCGCTTCTCTCGGCAGGGCCTCCTGCATCGCTTCCGGGAGGAGAATCATCGTACGGCCGGGATATGCCAATGCAGCCTGCAGCCGCTTGGATTCTCCGGGCGGTATGAACAGCACCTTTCGCCTCGAATAGAAGGCCATGGAGGGCCGTAGCGTGCCGAACGCGATCAATTGATCTTCCGGGCCGAGGTTCAATCCCGCTGCGTAGGCCAGTTCTTGCGGAGGCGCAATGGCATATCGATTGAGTCCGGGGATGACGGTGAGGACGGCAAGGAGAAACACTGTCGCCACCACGCCGCCTGCTATGCCGAAGGCTGTGTCACGTCTTGCCTCATTAAGTGCGAAATAGCCGACCAATCCCATCCCAATCAAGAGCACCGCTGCGGCCAGATAGGGTCCGATACCCAGATCGAACTGGACGGCTGTAGGAAACTCCTTGACGAGTTTCCCCGCGAATTTGCCATAGAGCCACGGCAGAGAGGCAAATCCGATGGCCAAGAGATAGCCGACACCTGTTACGGCATGGATCGAGCCGCGAATGCCTGCGGTCGAAGGGTCCTTCAGTGCCCGCGCCCAATACAACGCCGCCAAAATCGACGCGGCCGGAAACAGCGGTCCGATATAGTGCGGCAGTCTGGTTGAAGACACGGTAAAAAATATGAAAGTGCCGACCAACCAGAGTGCCGCAAACCACTCCAACTCCTTACCTGATCCTGAGTCCACGTGCGAGTGCAGCGGTGATGCACCGGCGTCTGCAAGACTACGCTGTGCCCTCCAACTTTTATAGGTTTGAGAGAACGCAGCGGGGAGCATCAGGCTCCAGGGGAAAAACCCCAGCAGCAGTACGGGAACATAAAACCAGAAGCCCACTCCGTGGCCTTCCATCGGAGCGAGGAATCGCCCGACGGTGTGGACTTTCGCCTGCGAGCTGTAGGCATCGCCATGGATGAGGAACATGGCGGCATACCATGGACCGGCGAGCAGCATGACCACCACAGTACCGGCGATGGGAAAGCCGCGTTGCCAGAAGATTGTCCAGCGTCGTGCCGCCGTCAGATAGAGTCCGGCGGTCAGCAGCGGAACCAGAAATCCGACCGGCCCTTTCGTCAGGGTGGCGAGCGCCATGCCGACGTAGAAGCCCCAGATCCAATGCCGTCCGGCACTCGGCTCATGCAGGCCCAGCCAGAATCCATAGAGTGACAGTGTGGTGAAGAAAATCAGGACGCTGTCGGTAATGGCCATGCGTCCCAGTGCGAGCATCTCAATATTCAACAGCAACATGAGGGCGCCGACGAGGCCGGCGGTCGGACCCCGCAGCCGGGTAAGAAACAAATAGTGCATGAGGATCAAGGCCACGCCGAACAGAGCGGATGGAGTGCGCGCTGCGAACTCGTTCACACCAAACACGTGATAAGAGAGGGTCATCAGCCAGTACACGAAGACCGGCTTGGCGACGCGCAGTTCTCCGTTGAATGTGGGAGTGATGAGGTCTCCGGACGCGAACATCTCACGGCCGGCTTCGGCATTCCGCCCTTCATCGCGGTCAGTGAGGCCCATATCGCCGAGGCCCAGAAAGAGGAGCAGGCTCGAGAGGGCAAGGAGAATAACGACTGTCATCAACTGATTGGGCCGGCGATCGTCAAGCATGAGAGGGTCTTCTGTGATGGGGGAGATGAGGCATGTGGAAACGGGTGTGTGGTCGAGGGATCATGTCTGTTGGGCCGGCGGGTCGTCCTGCCCCTTGGCTCGGTCAGCGCGGCGGATGAGCATCAGATTGCGAACGTACACGACCGAGCCGACGCCTTGTCCGGCGATGAAGACCGGATCTTGACGATAGATTGCATAGGCCAGCGTGATGAGTCCGCCGATCAGGCTCATATACCAAAACGACACAGGGACCTGGCTCGCAGCCTTCTTTTCAGAGGCGATCCATTGGACCACCCAGCGGCCAAAAAAGAGGCCTTGGCCGAGGAAGCCGATGGCGATCCAAATAGTTTCGAGACTCATGGATAGGCCAGAGGCGAGAGGCTAGAGGCGAGGGGACGTGCGTCTTGCCTGGATGAGTTTGCCGATCCTTTTGCCCAGAGTAGAGTATTCTTTTTCGAGTGTTTCATACATGGTTCCGTTGAGATAGCCTGATTCATGCGCGATCTGAAGTTGTGTGCGTAATTCAGCGACTGAACCTTTGGCAATGAAAAAATACCTGACCGATTCCTTGTCGGTATCGCGTTCGTCTCCTTCGGCAAGATTACTCGCAACACTCACCGCGCTGCGTCGTACTTGGTCGCGTAGGCCGAAGTCAACGCTCTTCATCTCGCTATTGGATATTCTATAAATCGATACTGCAAGATCCTTCGCTTTTTGCCAGACTGCGAGATCTTTAAAGCCTTTGTGTCCCACCTCTAGCCTCCAGCCCCTGGCCCCTCGCCCTTCTTGAAGTGATACCGCAGCACCCGATGCTGCATCCACCGCACGGCGATCAGGTCGTAGAGGGATTTGAACAGCCGGTTGCCCATACCGTATTTCGACTGACCGTGAATGCGCGGGTAATGCCGGACGGGCACTTCAGTCACGGTGAATCCATGCATCTGGGCCAGGGCCGGAAAGAACCGGTGCATGCCCTCGTACAGAGTGATGCGCTCGAGCACAGGGCGCCGGAATACTTTGAGTGGGCATCCCGTATCATGCACGCCGTCGTGAGTGAAGTGGTTTCGTACGCGGTTCGCAATTCGGGAGGAGATCATCTTTACGAATCCATCCTGCCGCTGCTGTCTCCAGCCGCACACGAGGTCGTAGCTGGACGTGAGGGGGAGCAGTTTCAAAATATCTTCGCTGTCTTGTTGGAGGTCACCGTCGATTTGGATGATGATTTCGCCGGACGACTGCCGAAATCCCGCATCGAGGGCGCAGGTCTTGCCGTAATTCCGGTCGAAGTGAAACACCCTGACCTGGGGATGCTGCGCCGCGAGACGATCCAGTTCCTGGCTGCTGCCGTCGCTGCTGCCGTCATCCACAAAGAGAATTTCGTATGGGCGTGACCGCGACGATTCGTGCGAGTCCATCACCTTGAAGAGACCCGCCAAGAGAGGCGGAAGATTCTCCCGTTCGTCCTTAATGGGAATGATGACCGAGGCCCAGGGAGTAGAACTGGACGGCGGCGTCATAATGCGCGAATGCTCCGGCAGCGGCCTATACAAAGGTTATTCACGCGCGCATTCTAACGGATGGGGGAAGGAGCGTCAAACAACGGCTGGGTACGTCGGGAATCTGAATGGGCGGCAGCGGAGCTGATGAATCAGCGTACCAAGCTCTGCAAGCAGCTGGTGCTCTCCGACGAGTACCCCACCCCCTACCCGCTGTTTCCGGCCACGGCGTCAGAGTCGATCGGTATGTTGAAGTTTCAGACGTAGAGTAAAGCTCCAGGCATTCAATCATTCCCTACTGTCCATTTCCCTCAGAAGTGTTGACCGCATGCCGATCCGTCGGTACGGTTGAGGCGTCGGCGAAGAGCATCTGCTGACCCAAGCCGAGCATGCCGAGGTATTTCTGGAGAAGGTTGACTGTGATCTGCGGGAAGCAGAGCGGGGTGGAAGCAGGGAGTGCAAAGTCAAGCAATGACCCCATCTCTTTCCTTTCACGAACACTGTGCGCGTCATGCCTCCTGGCTATCATCCAGGCTATCCAAACGGATATTGGATAAAGCGCAACGAGCTTGGCAACCCAATTAATCCCGCAACGGGCAAAGCGACTTCTGCCAAGCAGGACTATCATGTGCCCTTGCCTCCCGGATATATGAAGTAATTAAAGGGGTCAGATACTCATGTACGGACTTCCAGAAAATATCGATTTGAGCTTCTTCCTTGGCAAAGATCTGGAGCAGCTCGCTTTTAGTCCAGGGCAAATACAATTTTTCTTCAGCGAAGGAATCCATATCGGCTTTAGTGGAGAGTTCTCTCACTCAGCGCACGCGAAGACATCAGGGTGGGATGAAAGCACGCCGCTTATCAACGCAGCGAGTATTTTGTCGCTGGTTGGGGCTAAGGTCATAGACGTTCATGCTGTTACGGATGGCACTTTAACCCTGCGATTTTCTAATAGTGAAACGATAGTGCTGTATGACAATTCTGAACATTACGAGTCCTACACAATTCGGCATGGCGATGACGTGTGGGTGATATGAAATGCAAATAATACAAGCGGGGTGGGTTCAAGGTCCTAGTGCAACACCTGTATCCTGGGGATTCCAGGAACCAAGGTGTCCCGTCCGCGTGTCCGGGATGGGAAGGCACCGATGATCGAGACAGTTTTTCGATGAGTCTTCGAGTTTAAGAGGCAGCATGACGGTGATTTCGGGGATGGTGTGATCGAGCAAGAGAGCCAGCATGGATATTTTTCCTGAAATAATTGGCATTTCTCGAGTAGCAGACACAGTTTATCCCCGTGGCACCCGTTCGCGGTGCGGACGACTCTCTCACGGGGGCAATACAAAGGGGCAATACAAAGGGGTCGGGAGTCGTTTGTTGCTGGGGTTCGCCAAGCAATGACTCCCGCTCCCGTTTCTCCGCTCTGTAATTTTGGATAGGACCAGGGGCAGCTTTCTCTGAGAGCCGGAACTCCCAACTGTTTCCTGCGGGGCAATACAAAGGGGTCGGGAGTCGTTTGTTGCTGGGGTTCGCCAAGCAATAACTCCCGCTCCCGTTTCTCCGCTCTGTAATTGTGGATAGCACCAGAGGGGTCCTCTTCTGAGGACCGGATTATTTGGCTGACAGTGCCCACGGGCTATTTCTTCGACGCCGCGACTGTGAACCGCATCGTGCCCATCAGGCTCATCTCGTTGACCTCCTCACCGGCGTGAATTTCTACTTTATACCGGCCGGGGAGCCACCCTCCGTGAGGGGGCGACAGCTTGAGGTATCCACTGTCGTCTTCCAACGCCACATACATGACGTCCTCGCTGATGAGTGTGCCTGTTGCAATGCCTGATACCGACTCCGGCAGGCAGAGGCCGAACACCTTGAAGCTCTGATAGTGCTGATGGAGTGAAAACACGATGAAGATGGCCGGGGTGTTCGTGGCAAACCGATCAGTCGGCCTGACAGGGACGATCTCGTGTGTTCGCTGAAAGCCCAGCTGCTCTTCGAAGTCTTCCGCTGTGGTGATGGAACGAAACATCCCCTTCGGGGGGGCATCGAAATCATACGGGGTCGTGTCTTCGGTTCGGTTTTGAAATTCTGAGATCGGGACGTTTTCCGTCAGGGGCAGATCTTCCGCCCAGCCGACCGGCCGGACCGACAAAACCATCACCGCCGCTATGGCACCGACAAACCGAGAGGCTGTTGTCATGGCTGTCTGCTACACCGGATTCACAGACCCTGTCAAGAAGGAGCCGAACAATCTGCCATTGCGGCATTTTCCAGCCATCTGTTAGGATTTCCCCCGCTGTACGGCCAATTCATCAAACCCACACACGGATGATCTTGAAACATGTTGCAACGTACTGACGACCTTCCCCAGCTGATTGGAGACTACAAACCGTTCGATCACTGGCAGGTCCATCTCAATCGGCTCTTCTATGGGCTGCGCGGAGACAAGCTGCGCTCCTACTACCAGACCTTTGCCTCAGCCGATTATCGTCTCGCGCACGCCTTGGCGGCTGACTATTACGCGCAAGTCACGAAGCGCGAGAAGGGCGCGACAAGCGGGAAAGGCGAGACAACTTCGTCGGGCCCATCGGATTTGTCTCGCCAGTCACGCTCGTCCAGCGAGTCTCGCCTCACGATATTGGAACTCGGTCCCGGCAATGGCAATCTTGCGGCCTGCTTTCTCAGCCATCTCAAGGCGCTCGACCAGAAAGGCACAGTCTATCCTCGTGTTCGCTATATGTTGGTCGATTGGGAACAGCCGGTGTTGGACGGAGCGCTGGCCCATCCTGATCTCGCGGCGCATCGGGATCGTGTCGAGATCCATTGCGGCTTGATCGAGAACATGGCCGGTGTGGCGGATGGGACCGTTGATCGCATCATCTGCAACGAACTATGGAACGAGCTGCCGACCAAGCTGATGGCGAAGAATGCCGGCGAGATCGAAGAAGAATATATCCGTCCGAATCTTACTGAATCCCTGCACGCCACGATTCAGGACTGGTCCGGCTTTGTGAGGGCGTTTGAGGCCAAAGACCTCGATCGACTCAAGACCTTTCCTCCCTTCCTCGACGACCTGGTCTGGGAAAAGGAGTATCGAAAGGTGGAATGGAAGGACGTGCCGTTCCGGAAGACCATCACGGAGTTTCTCAAGGTGATGGACGAGCAGGTGTTGGCGCCTGTGCATTTGGGCGCGTTCGCGACGCTGAAAGAAGCCAAGCGGCTCCTGGCGCCGGAGGCGGTTGGATTCAGCGCCTTCGATGCCGGCACCGGGGATATGAAAGTCTTGAATGATCCAGAAAAGCCTTGTTATGGGCAATTCGGAGGCCAATATAGCTTCATGATCAACTTTGCCTTGATTGAACATGTGGCGAAGCATCTGGGAATGGAACAGACCGCCCTTGAGCCGCAGCGCGAATTCGTCGGCCGGTCGCTGAATACCAACGTCATCACGCTCATGGATCTGCTGGCCACCCATCCGTCTGCCGGCCCGAACCTCCGGCCATGGGAACAGGACCGGCTCGTGCTTAAGACGATCAAAGCCTTGAACGAAACCTACGAAAGCCCCTACAGCCATGCGCTTGCATATCCGCTGGGGCAAGACATGCCGCCGGAAGAGCGCGATACGTTGAAGGGAATGCTTCTCTCGCTGAAACGGCAGGGAGTGCCCGATACCATCGCCTATCTCACGGAAGAAGAACTCACCCGCGCGGCGAAGGATCTGGAAGCGGTCGGCTACGATCCCGATACTCTCAGCATCGCTTTGACCGCACCTCCGAGCCCGATCGAGTACTGCCATTTTTTCTGCCGGTAAGGCGGAGAGGCCGTGGCTTCTTTGATTTCTCACGAATCAGCAGGTGAGAGTCTAATGCATAGCCGCCAAGCTTGCAGCGAACTCATCCGGATGACGCTCAATCGCGTCGGCGGGCTGTCTAAGGAGATGCGGAACTACGAGTACGACGCGTCCCAGAGCTTGGTCACAAACTCGTGGATGGGGAGGATCGTGACTTCGCCGACTTGTCGTCGCCGGGCTTCCAGGCACACGCAGAGATAGCGTTTGAGTTTCCGCTCTTCCGCCAGTGCCTTCAACGATTTCAGATCATGAGGGCCGACGTGGTCACTCGCCTTGAGTTCAATTGCCGTGTGGTCGCCCAAAATAAAATCTACTTCGAAGCCGGACTTTGATTTCCAGAAGGCGAGAGGCTCTCCAGACAGATAATCCACATAGCTCTTCAGTTCGTGAAAGAGATAGGTTTCCACCGCATGCCCGTACTCCGGCGTGCCTCGGCGATACTGCCGTTCCTGCAGAGCGGCCACGACGCCGATATCGAAAAAGTAATATTTCGAGGAGGCGAGTGGTTTACGCTGTCTGGTTTCGCGCCAGGCCGGCAGTTCATGGACAATGAGCGTGTCTTTTAAGATCTCAAAGTATTCGTAAACAGTGGTGCGTGGGACTTGGGCGTCGGCGGCTACGTTGGTGAAATTCACGATGGTGGCATTGCAGTAAGCTGCTACCTTCAGGAATCGGCTGAAGGCCGACACATTCCTTGTGGCTCCCTCCGCCATGATTTCCTGCTGTAGATAAGAACCGGTGTAGGCGTCAAGATCGGCACGAGGATCATCCGAGAAATAGACGGAAGGCAGTCCCCCACGAGCAATGAACTTATTGAGGTCGAAGTGTTCCCCCAATTCTCTCTGAACGAGGGGGTGCAGGTATTTGGTTCTCGCTCGCCCCCCCAAGAGATTGACTCCGCCCTGTCGAAGTTTTCGGGCACTTGACCCCGTGAGCAGGAATCGAATCCCTCGTTGCCCGATGAGACGGTGTACTTCGTTCAATAGTCCCGGGAGCCGCTGGATCTCGTCGATGACCACCAGCTTATCTTTGGAAGTGAGTTCTTCGGCCAATCGCTGTGGCCGTTGGCTGAGTGCCAGGTAGATAGATGTATCCAAGAGATCGTAGACGCGGGTGCCTTGGAAGCTCTGCGCGATGAGGAAGCTCTTCCCGGTTTGGCGGGGTCCCAAGAGGAAGTGGGACTTCTTCTCCAAGAGGCCTGCCAGGTATAGCAGGCGAGCGATAGTCGGCGTCGAACTCATAGGGCTATGGTAACATTTGACGACTCAGTCGTCAAATGGCATGCCAAATGACGACTCTGTCGACACTGGATATGCGGCGGTTTCTTGTCGAGATCTGATCCGCCGTCTGCCGGCTCCGTCGCTAATCGTCACGTTGTCGATCAAGATTTGAACTCACACGTGGCTTTCTTGAATGGCGGCTATTGTTGGTTGCCGCGCTGCTCATTGACTCACAAGGAATCCGTTCATATACTTCCTCTTTAACTGGAGGTGATCGCGATGAAAATCCTAATGGGCTTGCTCGTCGTGGTCGTCTTGATCGTGGGCCTCGTGCTCTCGCTCCCCTTCTTGATCGACCTCAATAAGTACCAAGACCAATACAAGCCGATCATTGAAGAAGCCCTCAATCGCAAGATCCAGCTGCAAGATATTCGCTTAACCGTCTGGCCCAGGATCGGCGCGCGGGTGGCCGGGTTCGCCGTGTTGGATGATCCTGCTTTCGGGGCTGGCCCCTTCGCGTCGCTGTCCTCGTTGGATGTGGGTGTGAAGCTGATGCCGCTGCTCAGCAGCAAGGTCGAGGTGGAAGACATCACTCTGCGCGATCCCGTCATTACCGTCATTAAAAACAAGGCCGGGGTTCTGAACGTGTCGACGATCGGGCGTAAAGGTGTCCCGGTGCCTGAAACGCCCTCGCGCGCCCCGATTCCATCGACGGAGGGTCCGCTCAAAATCCTGGCGCTGTTGGCTGTGGACCGGGTGTCCATCGACGGCGGGAAATTGACGTTCCGTGATCTGTCGGCCGCCAAACCGACTGAATATGTATTGCAAGATATGGAGCTACTCCTGCGGGACGTTCGGCTCGGTCAAACTCCGAGCTTACATTTTGGGTCGCTTGTTCAGCCCTTCAACCTGCCGGTGAAGCTGGACGGCACCTTTGGGCCGCTCAAAGAGACGATGGACATCGATGCGATCAATTTCCAGCTTGGCGTGGGGAAGACTGACTTCACCATCACAGGAAAAGCCGCCGGTCATGACGCGACGGTCAACATCAGCTCGCCGGTGATCAATACCGCGAACCTTCCGGTCGCCCTTCCGTTGAAAAAGCCGGTCGACATCAAGAATTTCCAGATTGCGGCGGAGGTAAAGGGACAAGAGGCCAGACTGAATTCCCTGTCGCTCCAACTGTTCGACGGCCAGGTGAAAGGGCAGGGAAAGTTGATTGCCGGATCCGATGCGCCGCCTTTCAACGGGGGCGTCGCGATTCAAGGCGTGCAACTCGGTCCGGCCCTGGAAGCCGTCTCGGAGACGCCGGTCTCCATCAGCGGAACAGCCGGTGCCGATCTGACGCTGAAAGGCCGCGGGTTCTCCATGCCGGACCTGACCAAGGCTCTGGAAGGAACCGGTCACATGGCGGTGAAGGATGGGAAGATCGAAGGGGTCAACCTTTTGCAGGAAGCCATGTCTATTCTAAAAGTCGCTGGTATCACCCTGGACAATCCCAAGGCCACGGCATTTTCGACGATTGAGACGGATCTCGTGATCAAACAGGGGATTGTCAACGTGCAGCGCCTCTTGATGGACAGCCACGACTTTCAGGCCACCGGCGGGGGGACCATCGGATTCGATCAGACGCTGAACCTCACGGTGAAGATGAACCTTACCCAGGACTTGAGCCAGAAGATCGCCGGTGTCTCGCCCGTTGCCAAGCTGGCGCTCAAAGAAGGCCGGTTAAGCCTCCCACTGACCATTGGAGGAACCGTCCAAGCACCGTCCTATGGGCTGGACATGAAAGGCCTGACGGGTGCTGTGCAAGAGCAGGTCAAGAAGAAAGCGGAAGAAGCCATCGGTGGATTGCTCAAAGGCACAACCAAACCACAAGACTTGAAACATGAAGGGCGCGATCTCCTCAAGGGATTGATGGGGCGGTAGAAACACCGCGCAGAAGGCAGCCATGGATACATTGACCCAATATGCCGTGCAATACGGCCTGCAAGCGCTGGTGGGAATCGGCATCTTCATCGCAGGTGTCATGGCGTCCCGCTGGGCCGGAACCTTTACGCAGCGGTCGCTTGAACGGTACACACTCGATCCACCGGTGCGGATGCTCATGGTGCGGGTCGTCAAAATTCTTGTGCTGCTCTTCACCGCTATGATCGCCCTCCAGGCAGTCGGGGTGCCGATCGCGCCGTTGGTGGCGGGTATCAGCGTCGCAGGCGTCGGCATCGGTCTTGCCCTGCAGGGGGTCTTGAGCAATGTCATGGCCGGACTCTCAATCATCTTCACGAAGCCGTACAAGGTCGGAGAACACATTTCATTGCTGGGCGTCCATGGCGATGTCGTGATCGTCGACATTTTTTCCACGACCTTGGTGCATCCGGATCAGTCGCGGGTCATCATTCCCAATCGGAAGATCGTCGGGGAAATCCTGCATAACTTCGGCACCATCAGACAAATCCATCTCACGGTCGACGTTGCGTACAAGACCGATGTAGACCGCGCACTCGCGCTCGTGCGGGGTGTAGTTGCTGCGCACCCACATGTGCTCAAAGATCCGGCTCCTTCCGTCGGCATCAGCAGTCTTGGACGCCCGGCCGTGACCATCGCCGTCGAGCCCTGGACAACAGTTGCTCAGTTCAACACTACGCAGGGTGAACTGAACAAGGCAATCCTGGAGCAATTGCGCGACGCGCAGATTGAGTTTCCCTCTCCGCCCCCGTCTATCCCGAGGTGAATGCGCCGATCTGGGGCTCCGCTGGTCCAAAGCCCAACCCCGTTCGGCCCGTTCAGCGGTCGTTCCTCCAACCGTTTTCTGGTGTATCTGCGAGGCTGATTCGATCTGATTGCACTGAGGCAGATAAGAGTAATCTCAGGCCAAATCGCCCCATAGGAACAGAGCACCATCCGTAGGGCTGGATCGAAACATCTTCAAAACGCGGGCTTCCCAGCATATGCACGATGGTTCAGCGTGGGCACTGACTTTGCTTATGCCTGTACGTTCATTCGCGAGGTGCGCGAGTTTTTCGCGATGGATAACGGCATCCGCTTCGAAATATCGGCGGGCCTGGCGAGCGGATCCCAAAAGACGACCCGCTACAACAACCGCGCGCCGGCATGACCGATACGGATACTTTGTATCGATTCACGTCAGGCCACAATTTCGATACGACACGGAAGCGATAAGCAGACGGGTGAAACTAGGGGTGAACCGGATTCGTGAAGGAGGAGAACTATGCTGAAAGAGTTTAAGGAGTTCGCCATGAGAGGCAATGTCCTCGACATGGCAATCGGTGTGATCATCGGCGGCGCCTTCGGTAAGATCGTGTCGTCGCTTGTGAGCGATGTCCTCATGCCTCCCCTGGGGCTGCTGATGGGCAGAGTGGATTTTTCCAGCCTCTTTGTCGATTTGTCCCTTACGTCCCCGCCATCATTAGCCGCAGCGAAGGCTGCCGGAGCACCGACGCTCAACTACGGAGTGTTTCTCCAGAGCGTTTTTGACTTTATCATCATCGCCTTTGTCATCTTCATGCTGGTCAAGCAGGTCAACCGGTTTAAGCAGCAAGCTCCTCCCCCTGCGCCGCCTGCACCGCCGGAGCCGACCAATGAAGAGAAATTGTTGAAGGAAATCCGTGATCTGTTGAAGAGCCGTCAGTAGGGTCCTGGTGTTCATCACAATGACAGTGTGCGGGGCGAGTCCCGCGTAATGAAGGAGAAAGAGATCATCATGCGAACATTCACAATCACCGTCACTCTAACGGGGATCGTCGCCCTAACAGGCTGTTCCTACCTGAATCCGCCCGATACGTCCCACATCAAGCAGCCCACCGTCTGTATCGACCAGAAGTGGTATGGCTATCACCAGGGCAGCGGGTGTCCATCTCTAGCGAAGGCTGTGGCGCCTGATGCCTCACAAGACGCGGCTGCTCGGCTGGCGGCGCTTGAACGAGATCGTCAACGGCTGGCTGATGAACTGGAAGCCGCTCGGAGGCAGAATGGAGCCTTGAGCAGCCGCGTGAGCGAGTTGGAACGGCAGCTCGCCGATCGCGATCGAGAAATTGCCGCGCTTCGTTCCGGTGCGGGAGATTCTGCGAAGCTCGCGAGTCAACTGGCTGCGGGGCAAAGCGATCTTAATCGTTCACAAGCGGAGCTGGCCGCCGCGAAGCAGCGCATTGCGGATCTCGAATCACAATTGAACCAGAGCAAAGGCGATCTGGCCAAGGCAGAGAAGGATCTTGTGAAGGCGTTGCGCCCAGAAATCGCCAAAGGGACTGTTTCAGTCAGCCAATCCGGCGATGCCCTCGTCATCAACCTGGCGTCGAGCCTGTTGTTTGATTCCGGGCAGGATCAATTAAAGGCGGGCGGCGCCGATGCCTTGAAGCGTGTCGGGACTGTGCTCAAGGACTTCCCGGAAAAGCAGGTGCATGTCGCCGGGTACACGGACAACGTGGCGATCAAGAGCGCCTTGAAGAAAAAGTACCCGACGAATAAGGAGCTTTCGGATGCCCGAGCCCATAGTGCTGAGCAGGCGCTGCGGGACGGCGGGGTCAGCAGCAACCTGTCGGCTGCCGGTCATGGAGAGACGAACCCGGTCGCGAGCAACAAGACGGCGGACGGACGTGCCAAGAATCGCCGTGTCGAGGTTGTCGTCAAGTAGCACAGAGGCAGATTCTCATTGCTACCTGTGCCTGTCGTAACGAAGGGGCTCTTCCCAATGGGGAGAGCCCCTTTCGTTTGATGGATGCCCGCTAAGATTCAACCGAATGCTAGAGACCAAGCTCAGACAGCCCGGGGTGATCATCGGGGCGGCGGCCGATGGGCCAGAAATACTTGCGATCCTGTTCGGTGATTGGGATGTCGTTGATGCTTGCGATACGCCGGCGCATGAGGCCACTGTCGGCAAATTCCCAATTCTCATTTCCGTAGGATCGGAACCAACTTCCTTCTTCATCGCGCCACTCATAGGCAAACCGCACGGCGATGCGTGTTCCGTGGAATGCCCACAGTTCCTTGATGAGACGGTAATCCAGCTCCTTGTCCCACTTGCGCGTTAAGAACTGAACGATGGCCTCCCGGCCTATCAGGAATTCCGAGCGGTTTCGCCATACGCCATCGATCGTGTAGGCCAACGATACCTGTTCGGGATTACGCGTATTCCAAGCGTCTTCTGCCATGCGGACTTTCTGGATGGCACTCTCCAGAGTGAAGGGCGGAACAGGCGCTCGTGTGTTCGTGTCCGATGACATAGGGCCTTCCATGCGTAAGTCTCGTGGTCGAGAGTCGAAATTATTACTTTCCTATTGGGCGGATGGAGTACTCGATCCGCGTCTTGCTGCACGTAGCTCGGCCTCTAATTGAGAGATGCGTGTCCGCAAAGATCCTGTGAGTTCCTCGACCTCCTCAATCGAGTACCGTGGAGTGATGTATTTCGGGCAGTTCCAATCGAACGACACGACGTCGATGAAGACCAGCCGCTCCACCGATGCTCGCATTTTTGGATCAGCGAGCTGTGCGATGAGTTCTGGATGGGTGCGAGCATCTTCGACGCGGGCATGGCCAAGAATCTTCAAGCGCGCCCGGTTCTGGTAGTCCATGAGGAACAGCGCCACACGATCGTTCATGGAGACGTTGCCGGTCGTGAGCAGCTGGCGGTTGCCCTTATAGTCGGCGAAGGCCAGTGTCGTCTCGTTAACCACCCGTAAGAACCCCTTGGGCCCACCGCGATGCTGAATGTAGGGCCATCCGGTTTCACTGATGGAGCCCAGATAGAAGCTGTCCCTGGCTGCAATAAACTCTGCCTCGTCGTGGGTCAGTGGGTCGCACTCGGGGGCGCCGGCGATGTTCACAGCCGTTCCGTAGTAGTGGCTCTGTGCTCGGCGTACGGCCTCGGTCATTGCCAGCTCTAAGTATTTCAACGCCATGGTTGTCTCTCTCCCTGCCGGGAGGATATGCCGACGGGTCTCGTCGCATGCCCTCTCATGCTCAGTCTCAGAACACGATCGTATTCCAGCCCTCCGCCACATACCGGCGCAGGCTCAAGAGCCCCGTAGTCCCAGCGAGGGCATGGTCTTTCACAATCGGCACGCCACAGGCCTTGACGCTTTCTGTTGCCCCAAAGACCTCGGCGCAGCCGCACGACGCGCCCTGCACGACATCACGCACGGCATTGTAGAGCCCATTCGCTGGATGTGAGAGTTTGGTCAATTCAGCCGGCCAGCGCGTGCCGGCGCCATTGAAGACCACGGCGACTTCGTCGCCCTTCTGCTTACATTCAGCTGCAAGGGCCAGCGCATTGAAGACTCGTCCGAGCGCTTCTTCCGAACCACTTTTCGGATCGGACAGAATAATGATGGCAGTTTTCATGGATGCTCCTTAGAAATTGGTTGTCCTCTCGCCTTCTTGGCGAGAGGGAAAATAAAACATAACCGTCTAATATACGTTTAGAGGGTTATATCAACTGAATGCTAACTTGTCAACGCTGGTTTTGTAGGTTATCTATAAGCACGGGGAAGAAAGCTGATGAAGAATGAAACACGGAAGTTTCTGTTTTTGGGCAACCACCCGTGCCTGGATTTGATCAATACCCAGCTGACAGTGAAAGGAGAGCCGAGAGATTTACTCGAGAGCTTTGATGACCTTTCTTTGTGGTTGGTACGGGCAAGACTTCTTACGGCGACACAGGCCGAGGCCGCCAAGGTTCACCTGAAGAACGAAGAAGCCGCATCCTTGCTTGAGTGGGCGAAGACATTCCGGGCAACGTTCCGAGTCGTAGCTGAACGGGTCGCAGCAGGTAAAACCGTACCTAATTCAACCATCAACACCATGAATCAGTTCTTAGCTCAGCGTCCCGGCTACCCCGAGCTTGTTCGGACCGAGGAAGGCTTCAAGCGGCGCTTCCATTCATTGGCGACTCCACAGGTGGAGCTCTTGGCCCTCCTTTTGGAATCGGCGAGCGACCTGCTCAGCTCCAGCCATTTGTTCTTGATCAAGAAATGCGCTAATGCCCCCTGTATTCTGTATTTTTTAGATACGACCAAGAATCACACGCGGAACTGGTGCAGCATGCAGATGTGCGGTAATCGGATGAAAGTGGCGGCTCATTATCGGAGAAGTCGAGGCAAGTCACCTCTGTAACCGGTTACATGCAGAGATTGCCAGAGAAGGCGGACAGGAATCGGTTTCCGATGGGCAACTTTAGCTGTACTGATCCCACGTGTCGCACTGTTTGATGGCCCAGAAGACGGCCTCTTTGAGTTTCTTGAGGATTGTATTGTCGGGCTCGTAAATAGCTTGCAGTTTCTTGTCTAAGTCATACAGCGGTTGGATCGCCCGCTTATCGGGAATCTTGCCGAGTGCCCAGGCCACTTCCGTGAGGACCGTCCAGTCGGTCTTGGGATCTTGCAGTTTTGCGAGCAACGGCAGCACAACAGACGCATCCCCTGCGATTCCCCCGATCTGCCCCAACCCTTTTGCTGCTGCCGCCTGGACTTCCACCTGAGTCGTCGTGTTGAAAATCTCGATCAGAAGAGGAATGCTTTCCCTGCCGAGATTCCCCATCGCCACGAGGGCCTGCTTGGCGAGATCACGATCCTTCAACGCCGCTTTGAGTTTGGGCATCGCTTCGTCGGCCTGCATCTCTCCCAGGAGCGAAATGATTTTTATTTTTCTGGTCTGGCTCGTGTCTGCTGAGTCCAGCAGTTTCAGCAGGCGGTCTGGATGGCCCCATTCAGATGCCAAGAGGAGAGGGAACTCGTATTTTTCCAGCGCCTCCTGTAACTTGGACAGTGCATAGACGCCGGGATCGGCTGCTTGCGCAGCCTGGGCGGCGGCCACCACATCCTCAAATTCTGTCCGCACCTCTTTTTGCCATTTGATTTTCATGCCGCCCAGGATATAGGTGAGCTGGCAGGCTGGTCCTTTCCAGAGTCGAGACGGGGCATCAGGGAGATCGGCATCTCCTCCCGCGCTCGTGGTGCCCTCCCATGTCTTGTGCTGTTCGCATTTGATGCGAAACAGGACATCATGGGGCTGACTGTGATCAAGAACGACCTGGTACCCCACTTCTTTGAGGCGTTCAGCCGCCGTGTTGGCGAGAGAGGCGGAGTCTGTACGGCCTTTGTCCGTGAGGGCGATGGCTTCGATCAATACGGTCTGAATCTTTTCCAGCTGGGATTTTTGCTCGGAGGTGAAATGTTCCCGGTAGGCCCAGGCAGGCAGAATTGCACAGCAGAACGACAGGATGAGGGTAGAGCCGATCACGGTGAAAAACGGTGGCATCGAATATCTCGTAACCCTCGTAACCAATTTCCGTATGGTTTCCTTGCAGCTTGTGCCCATCGTGTTTCCATTATACCCGGACACATGATTTTTGCGAGCAGAGTGCCGTGAGATCGCGCATTGACAGATCCGGTCCAGCAATGATAACTTTCCGCTCTCATTTTCGCGCGTTTCGCGCGAGAGTGTGTACTTTGTCTCACGATAGAGCGAGTGGATCAGGACAGTGATTAAGACAGCAGTTGCGCGGCGTTACGCACAGGCGCTCTTCGAGCTTCTCGATCAATCCAATATCGAAGCGACTCGGGGGACCCTCAATGGCCTGAGCCAGGCCATGCAGGACTCCGTCTCGCTCCGGCACGTCATTGCGTCTCCGGCGTTCAGCCTCGAAGACAAGATCGCCGTCTTAACGGAACTGGGCGGCCGGTTGAGATGCCCCCCGGTCGGGAAGGCATTCTTGGCGCAGTTGGTCAGGAAGAATCGCGCCGCATTTCTGCCGGAAATCGCAGAGGCCTTTGCCAAGCTGGTCGATCAATTAAAGGGGACCCAGCCGGTCACGGTGTTTTCGGCCGCTGCCCTGTCCGCAGCTGAGCAGCAACAGATGAAGAAGCGCCTCAGCGACACGCTGAAGCGGGATGTCGATATTACCTTTCAAACCGATGCGAGTTATTTGGCCGGCGTCAGGATTCAGATCGGAAGCGCCGTGGTCGATAGCACCGTTCGTGGGCGTCTGAAAGACATCGAGTCATTGCTGACGCACGAATAACGGTCGCGCAGGCATGACGGTGTGGAATCGCCGACGAGCGGGTCACTACGGGGCCGACTAAGGAGTAGCCATGCAGATCAAAGCGGATGAAATCAGTGCAATCATCAAGGAGAAGATTCAAGGCTTCGACAAACAGGTCGATGTCAAGGAAACCGGTTCTGTCATCCAGGTCGGAGACGGCATTGCCAAGATCTATGGTCTCGATGGTGCCATGGCCGGTGAGATGCTTGAGTTCCCCGGCGGGCTCTATGGTATCGCCTTGAACCTTGAAGAGGACAATGTCGGCGCGGTCTTGATGGGTGACTCGGTCGGCATTAAAGAAGGCGATCCCGTCAAGCGGACGGGCCGCATCGCAGAAATACCGGTCGGAGAGGCTCTCGTCGGTCGAGTCGTCAACGCCATCGGTCAGCCGATCGACGGCAAGGGCGCCATCAAGTCGACGCAGTCGTCGCGTATCGAGATGGTGGCCCCTGGCGTGAATACCCGCCAATCGGTGCGGGAGCCGCTGCAGACCGGTATCAAGGCCATCGATGCGATGATTCCCATCGGACGCGGCCAGCGCGAGCTCATCATTGGAGACCGCCAGACCGGCAAAACGGCCATCGCGGTCGATACGATCATCAATCAAAAGGGCCTGAACGTATTCTGTATTTACGTGGCGATCGGCCAGAAACGATCGACTGTCGCGCGCGTCGTCAAGACTCTCGAAGAAAACCATGCGATGGAATACAGCATGGTCGTCTCGGCCAGCGCCAGCGATCCGGCCCCGATGCAGTTCTTGGCGCCCTTCGCCGGCGCCGCGATCGGCGAGTATTTCCGCGATAACGGGAAGCACGCGCTGATTGTCTACGATGATTTGTCCAAGCATGCCGTCGCCTATCGCGAATTGTCCTTGCTGCTCCGCAGACCACCGGGCCGCGAAGCCTATCCCGGGGACGTGTTCTACCTCCATTCACGGTTGTTGGAGCGGGCGGCAAAACTGAGCGAGAAGCTCGGCGGAGGCAGTCTGACCGCCTTGCCGATCATCGAGACACAAGCGGGTGACGTGTCGGCCTATATTCCGACGAACGTGATTTCGATCACCGACGGCCAGATCTATCTGGGCAGCGATTTGTTCTATTCCGGTATTCGCCCCGCGATTAACGTCGGTCTGTCGGTCTCCCGTGTCGGCGGGTCGGCCCAGATCAAGACGATGAAACAGGTGGCCGGTACCCTCCGGCTGGACCTCGCGCAATATCGAGAAATGGCGGCCTTTGCCCAGTTCGGCAGCGAACTCGACAAGGCCACGCAAATGCAGCTTGCGCGCGGCGTGCGCATGGTCGAGCTCTTGAAGCAGGGACAGTACAAGCCCATGCCGGTTGCCGATCAAGTCCTGTCGATCTATGCGGGCGTCAACGGCTTCCTTGACGATGTGCCGGTCGATAAAGTGCAGCAGTTCGAGGCAGATTTTCTGCACTATGTGCAGCAGAATCATCCTGAACTCAAAAAGGAAGTCGCCAGCATCGGCAAGATCGACGACAAGGTCGGCGGCAGGCTCAAGGAAATTCTGGCGGCCTTCAAACAGAAGATGGGATACGGGGCCAAAGCGTAAGCACAGGACTGAGTATCGAGGACTCAGGACTGAGACGGACGGCCGTGAGCCGGGTTGCAACCTCAGTCCTCAGCACGCAGTCCACAGCCCTAATAGAATACGATGCCTAGCCTTCAATCGTTACGCCGCAAGATTGCGGCATTTAAGAATACGCAGAAAATCACCAAGGCCATGAAAATGGTTGCGGCGGCGAAGCTCAAGCGCTCGCAGGACCGCATCTTGGCCGCTCGTCCATATGCACACAAGATGCGGGCTGTGTTGAGCAACCTCAGCCGGCGAGTGAATCGTTCGGCCCATCCGCTCTTGCAGAAGCGCGAGGGGAAAAAGATCGAAGTCCTGGTCATTACCAGCGACCGAGGATTGTGCGGCGGGTTCAACGGCAACATCGTGCGGAAGAGCGCAGAATTTCTGCGGCAATGCGAAGCCCAGGGGTTGACGGTGGGAGTCAGCATTGTCGGGCGAAAGGGCCGTGATTATTTCCGGCGCCGGGCCTGGCCGATTCGTCACGAATGGACCGGAGTGTTCGACAAGTTGAGCTTCGAGCATGCCATCGATATCGGCGGCGACCTCACCGATAATTTCGTGAAAGGCACGTTCGACGAACTTCATGTCGTGTACAACGAATTCAAGTCGGCCATTCAACAGCGCGTCATTGTGGAGAAGCTCTTTCCGGTGGATGCGGCAGCCGAATTCGGAGGAGCTCCGGCTGAGGGGGTCGCCTCGGGAGCCTACCTCTATGAGCCGGATGAAGCGGGTCTCCTGAACGCTCTGGTGCCAAAGCACTTTCAGGTTCAGGCGTACCGGATACTCCTGGAATCGGCTGCGGCCGAACACGGCGCCCGCATGGCCGCGATGGATGGAGCGACGCGTAATGCCGGCCAGCTGATCAAGAAGGTCACGCTCTATTACAACAAGACCAGACAGGCGGCGATCACAAAAGAATTGATGGATATCGTCGGCGGCGCCGAGGCTCTAAAATAAAGTGTTGAGTGCTCAGTTGTAAGTGTTGAGTTCCCGAAAAGCTCACAACTCACAACTTATAACGCAGAAGAAAATAGAGGAGCGACATGAGTACAGGAAAAGTCATTCAAGTCATCGGACCGGTTGTAGACGTCGAGTTTCCTCCCGGGCAACTGCCGAATATCTACAATGCCCTCAAGGTGACGAAGGAAGAGAACAAGGCGGCGGGGACTCCTGCCATTCGGATCACCTTGGAAGTAGCCTCGCATCTCGGTGAAAACCGCATCCGCAGCATCGCGATGTCCACCACCGACGGACTCACCCGCGGAATGGATGTGGCGGATACGGGCGCGGCCATCTCTGTACCCGTCGGCCGTGAGACGCTGGGTCGTCTGATGAACGTGCTCGGCGAACCGGTCGACGAAAAGGGACCGATTAAGACGAAGAAAACCTATCCGATCCACCGGCCTGCGCCAAAACTGGAAGATCAGGAAACGAAGACCGAGGTACTGGAAACCGGCATCAAGGTCGTTGATTTGCTCGAGCCGTATAGCAAGGGCGGCAAGGTCGGGCTCTTCGGCGGCGCCGGTGTCGGCAAGACCGTCATCATCATGGAGCTCATCAATAACATCGCGTTGCACCACGGTGGATTTTCCGTATTTGCCGGCGTCGGTGAGCGGACCCGTGAAGGGAACGACCTCTGGCACGAAATGATGGAATCGAAAGTCATCGATCCGGATGACTTTTCAAAATCCAAGGCCGCGTTGGTCTATGGCCAGATGAATGAACCACCGGGTGCGCGTCTTCGCGTCGGCCTTACCGGGTTGACCGTTGCGGAATATTTCCGTGACGAAGAGAATCAGGACGTGCTGCTCTTTGTCGACAACATTTTCCGGTTTACTCAGGCCGGTTCTGAGGTGTCTGCATTGTTGGGCCGGATGCCCTCAGCCGTCGGGTATCAGCCGAACCTCTCGACCGAGATGGGTGCATTACAAGAGCGGATTACTTCGACGAAGCGCGGATCGATCACGTCTGTTCAGGCCATCTATGTACCTGCCGACGACCTGACCGATCCGGCGCCGGCCACTGCATTTGCGCACTTGGACGCAACAACGGTGTTGTCACGGCAATTGGCGGAGTTGGGCATTTATCCGGCCGTTGATCCGCTGGACTCCACCTCACGCATTCTTGACCCACAGGTGATCGGCGAGGAACATTACAAGGTGGCCCGCGGCGTGCAGTCTGTGTTGCAGCGGTACAAAGACCTTCAAGATATTATCGCCATTCTCGGTATGGACGAGTTGTCCGAGGACGACAAGATGGCCGTGGCCAGGGCGCGTAAGATCCAGCGTTTCCTCTCACAGCCCTTCCACGTGGCCGAAGCCTTCACGGGCGCTCCCGGGAAGTATGTCAAACTGAAAGACACCGTTCGGAGCTTCAAGGAGATTCTGGAAGGCAAGTACGATCACCTGCCGGAACAGGCATTCTACATGGTTGGACCAATCGAAGAAGTCATTGCGAAAGCGGAGAAGATGGGAGTGAAAGTATAAGCGCGAGTCGGCAGGGCCGATCTCCTGCCCGCGCACGATAAGACTGTGCTCGGTCAATGCGCGCAATCGAGATCGGCCCTACCGCTTGCGCTTTGGTGAGAGGAAAGAGAGAAGGGAAGAATGGCGGGAAAGATTCTCTTAGAAGTGGTGACGCCGGAGAAACAGCTGCTGAGCCAGCAGGTGGATGAAGTGATTGCGCCAGGCTCGGAAGGCGAGTTCGGCGTCTTACCCGGACACTGTCATTTTCTCTCAACCCTGAAGATCGGAGAACTCCGTTATCGAGTGGGCGATCAAACGAGCCATATGGCGATTCTCTGGGGCTACGCGGAAGTGACGCCGACCAAAGTCACCGTCATGGCCGAAATTGCGGAGAAGGCGGAGGACATCGACGTGGAGCGCGCCACGGCCAAGGTGCAAGAGGCCGAACAACGGCTCCAGGCAGGAGGTCTGCCTTCCGAGGTCAAAGAAGCCCAGATCAGTCTCGAAAAAGCCCGCCTTCGTAAGAAGATTGCCGAACGCACCCGTAAGACCGGCCACTCCTGACCCCCAGGTCTTCCTCCGTACGAGCGCAGTTGAATTTGACGGGTCCCTCCAGTAGCGTGGGCCTCCATGATCACGGAATTTCTTATCACGGCCGGTGAACAGCCGAAACGGCTGGATGTCTTTCTCGTCAATCGCGAACGGGATATGTCGCGGTCTGCGCTTCAGCGGTTGATCGAACTCGGCCGTATACGCATCAACAATGCCATTGTAAAGCCCAGTCAGAAGATCAAGCCCGGCGATAAGATTACGATGGATGTGCCGAAGCCGGAACCGCTCGCGCTCAAGGGCGAGGCCATTCCATTGGATGTCCTGTATGAAGATGATGCGCTGCTCATCCTGAACAAGCCGGCGGGGATTGTCGTGCATCCGGCCCCCGGTAATTGGACTGGAACATTGGTGAATGCACTGCTTCATCACTTCCAAACTTCCGGGGGCACGGTCTCGTCCATCGGCGGGAAAGAACGTCCCGGTCTCGTCCATCGATTGGATAAGGAGACCTCCGGCGTCATGGTCATTGCCAAGACCGATCAGGCGCACCGCCACCTTGCCGCACAATTTAAGTACCACACCATCACGCGGGTGTACGAAGCCTTGATCTGGGGCGTCCCCAAGAAAGGCCGCGGTTTGATTGAATTGGCCATCGGGCGAGACTCAAAGGAACGCAAGAAATTTTCCGCCCGCACGGCGCGGCCCAAAGAATCCGTGACCGAGTACCACGTCGACCGCCGGTATGGCAAACTGGCCGCGCATGTCTTGCTCTATCCGCGCACCGGGCGCACGCATCAATTGCGGGTTCATCTCACATCCCTGGGCCATCCCATTCTGGGCGATCAGACCTACGGTGGAAAAAAGGTGTGTGCAGTCGATCCCATCGAGATTCCGCGCGTGATGCTGCATGCCAGGACATTGGGGTTTCAGCATCCCACGACCGGAGAGGTTCAAGAGTTTACCAGGCCCTTTCCAACGGATATGGAGACGGTGTCCAAGGCAATTGAACAATTGACCCATGACGGGCGTGCGGCCGCGACTACGTAGGAAAAGCCATGCAGACTGCCGACATTCTTGATGTGATTGGAGCCTTGACCTCTCAGCTCAAGCTGTATGCAGCCAAACTGCCTCCGATTGTCCATTTGTCGGCTGTGCCGGCTGGGATCAAACCTCAGTTTGAAGCGATTGAAGACTATGAGGAGCTGGTGTCACGCATCAGGGCGCAGAGCGCAGGGACTCCATACAGAAGTCTGAACGATTCGCTGATCGAATCTCTCGAAGCATTCGAGGCCGGCCGGTTGTTGGGGGCGGTGCAGTCCCTGTTGGCCTTGCTCGATCAATTGGAACGGATGAAGCTGGACAGGGAGATCGAAGTCGGGCGACTCGATGAAAAGCACGTGGCCGACTACCGGGCCGCGCTCCACAAGATTTTACCCGGCAACAAGCCTGAGTTAGACGGTGCAGGACGCGGGATGTGAAACATAGTGGAGCGGAACGTTTCCCCTAACCCCCTCACCCTGTCCTGCTCAATGTCCCATCTTTGGACCGGTAGCATTCGGGCCCTCTGTCACCAGCTTGAAGCGAACGAGCGCGCCACAGTGGGGACATTTCGCACGGATTGTGCCTTCGTCCAAGAGCTCATACTGATCAGCTGTGAGCCACATGAGCTGGAAACATTTGTGGCAGCTACGGACTTGCGTTGACATAGTTTTCCTCGTACACTCCGCTTGCGGCGAATCTCCATATGTACAAGATAATCTAGTACAAGATGCCCCCAACCCTCAAGCCCGTCATCACCTTTTCAGAAAAGAAAGACCTCTCCGCCGCTCAGCTGCTTCGTCTGTTTCACCAAGCCCCCTGGGCGAAACATCGAACGATCGAGGACGCCAAGGAGATGCTTCGTCATACTGACGTCGCGCTCTGCGCATGGGACGGCGATCTTTTGGTCGGATTCGGTCGTGTGCTGACGGATTTTGTCTATCGGGCGACGATTTGGGATGTTATCGTCGACAAGGCCTACCAGAAGCAAGGTATCGGTACTGCGGTCGTTCAGCGGATTCTCGACCACCCTCGCCTCAAGAAAATCGAGCTGTTTTGGCTCTGTACCAGGCGCCCCGGTTTTTATGAAAGACTGGGATTTAGCTCTCAAGAACAGACCGGGATGGTCTGGAGCCGGAATAAGCAGGCCCGCACTGAATAATAGCGCGTACTTTTCTGCCGCAATCGCCCGCCCGTGCGTGCCACAAGCAGATGGGCGAGAGTGGCGGGACTAGCAAGACTGGCAAGCCCCGGCTTTGCGCATCACGCGAGTCTCGCTTTCCGCGCCTGTCGTGCGGAGGTCACCATTTCGCAACGATCTCCCATGCGTCATCCCGGCTAAAAGAATGCCTTGGCACCAAAGAGAAATCCGAAGGAAGAGGCATTCCAATCGTTGATGTGATCGCCGTCGATCCTGGCATGGCCGTCGTTACGTTTGTAGGCCATTTCTACGTTGAGGCCGAACTGTCGATTGAGCATGTAGTCGGCGCCCCAGCCAAGCCGCCAGGCGAAGGTGTTACTGGGACTGATGCGATTACCGCTGTCTTCCCCGAAGCTATTGACGTTCACGCCGAAACTCATGTTCACATAGGGCACGACCGGTCCAAGCTTGACGGGCCTTAGCTCAAGGGTCGGCAATACCGACACCGTGTCTTGATGCCCCAACTCAAGGTCGCCGGACCGCCGCTCTAAATCGAAGCCATGGCGTTCCCATTCGAGCATCATTCCCACTAAGAGCCAGGTGTTCAGGCTGTAGAGCGCCTGGAAGTTTACCAAGGGACCGACGTCGCTCGAAATTCGAGGATCATCATCGGTCAGCGATTGCGTCAAGGGCGCAAACCCAGCACGCGCGCCGAGCACCCATTTCTTAGCCTCGATACCACCGAGGCCCTGCCTTCCTTCTTGTGCCAACGCGTGGTGAGCGGGAGTCATGATGAAGACGGCACTCGCCATGGCACAGCTCATCACACAAGCCTGTAAGACTGGAATTCGCATATAGTTCCTCCTCCAATACGTCAAAAAGACAGCCTGTAAATAGCCGAAATTGCTTCGCACATCAAGCAGCTACCTCAGGCCAGCTCATGGGGCATTCGGGCTGTGCGAGGAGTTGTTTCAGTGGGCATGGGCGGAAGCGGCACGTTTGAGTTTTTTCGGAGAGAGCAAGATCGAGAGGAAAAACACCGTGGTCGCAAGCAAAACGATGGCAGGCCCGGAGGGCACGTCCCAGAAGGCGGAGATCATCACGCCGGCCACTGATGTTGTGGTGCCGATGATGACGGAATAGAGGGTCAGGGTCATGAGGCTATGTGTGAGTTGATAGGCCGTCGAAGCCGGAATCAGGATCATGGCAAACACGAGGATGGCGCCGACGGTTTTCAGCGACACGACCACGGTGAGGGCGACGAGCGTCAGTAGGAGAAAAAAGATGGCGCGGGCCGGGATGCCGGATGCATCAGCCATCTCTTGATCGAAGGCGATAAAGTACAGTTCTTTTGAGAATATCAGGATGAGTCCGAGCACGAGGATGGCGAGTCCGCCGATCACGCGCAGTTCATCACTGCTTACCGACAGCACACTGCCGAACAAATAGCCGTACACTTCGGCGTTATAGGTTTTCATCAAGCCGATGAACAGGATCGCCAGCGCCATGGTAGTGGTGTAGAGAATGCCGATCGAAACGTCCAGTTTCATTCGGCCTCTCTCTTCGACCCACCCGGTAATCCACACGGTTGCAAGCCCGAACAGAATGGCCAGCAACAATGGCGGCCAGCCCATCAAATAACCCAGCGCGACTCCGGCAAACGCTGCGTGGGAGGTGCCTGCGCCGACGAAGGCGAGACCCCGGAGCACGACGAAGACGCCAACGACCGAGCAGAGTCCCCCCACCATCGCCGCCGCGAGGAGGGACCGTTGCATGAAGTCGTAGGTCAGGAGTTCCAGCATCGCGATCTGCCAGCACTTCAGTGATGGTGGTGATAATCCTCAACAATCACAAGATCTTTGTCCGTGATCACCAGGTCTTTGCCATAGACCGCGCTGAGGATGTCCGGTTTGAGGACATCGGCGGGTGGGCCGGCGGCGTAGAGCCTGGTCTTGAGGAGCACCAGGCGATCGACGCGGGAGCGGATCATGTTGATGTCATGAGTGATCAACAGCACGGTCAACTTCAATTCTTCGTGCAGGTGTTGAACGAGCTCGATGACGTTGTGTTGCGTCGTGATATCCAGCCCGGTGGTGGGCTCGTCCAACAGCAACACTTTCGGTTGTTGCGCCAATGCCCGCGCGATGAACACACGCTGCTGCTGGCCGCCTGACAAATGGCCGAGTGCGGTATCTTTGTGTCCCTCCATCGACACGTGCGCCAGTGCCGCCATGGCGATTTCACGGTCGTTGGCGCCTGGACGCCTGAACAACCCGAGTGCTCCGTAACGGCCCATCATGACCGTCTCGAGCACCGTGACGGGAAAATTCCGATCCACAACGCCTTTCTGCGGGAGATAGCCGATTTGTGCACGGTGATGACATCGTAATTTGTCACAGGCACAGTCGAAAATGTGAAGATGGCCCTCAATCGGAGCCATGAGTCCCAAGACCGCCCTGCAGAGAGTGGTTTTCCCCGATCCATTGGGACCGATGACTCCGACAAACTCGCCGGCATCGATGGACAGCGAAATGTCCTTGAGCGCAATGACGCCGGGAAATCCGAATGATGCATGGTCGAACCGAATGATCGGTTCGTGGGAATCTGTCGGCACGGAATCAGGCGTTCCTTCCATCACGGGAGCCACCAGAGATCAAGCGACACTGCTAGGGGGTCTCCAACGCGTTGGCCAATTGGAGCATATTATAGCGGAGCATGTCGAGGTAGCTTTCGGTTCCCGGTAAGCCTCCCGGCAAGGTGGTCAGGACGACCACCCGGGCCTTGGTTTCCTTGGCCAGCAGATCGGGGAGTTTTTGGCTAAGTTGGATTTCCGACACAATGACTTTGAGGCGGTCTTTCCTGATTTTCGCGATCAGCGATTGCAACTGAAGGGCGGATGGTTCCGTGCCCGATTGCACTTGAATCGTTGCGGCGATCTCAAAGCCGAATCGCCTGGCCATATAGGGCCAGGCCGGATGGTGCGCGACGAAGCGACGATCCGATAACGACTTCACCCGATCGGACAATTCGGTACGCAGCCGGTCCAATCGCTGAAGATAGGCCGCCTGGTTGTTGCGGTAGGTCTCTGTATGGGCAGGGTCGATCTCGATCAAGGCTGCAGTGATATGGCGCAGCATGATGACGACGTTTTCGGGGTCCAGCCAGATATGGGGATTCCCGCCCGACGCATGTTCGCCATTCTCTTGGTGTTCATTATGATGCAGGTCAGAGTGGTCACGAATCAGGCCGACGCCTTGAGAAGTGGTCACGACACGCAGCGACGGGCTTCCGGCGTTCTTCACGAGCGAGGCGGCCCATACCTCTAAACCGGTGCCGATCTCGAACAATAGTTGGGCTTTTCGCACTGCGACCAAATCGGTGGGTTTCGGTGCGTACGTATGTTCATTCTCATAGCCGCTGAGCAAAGACTTCACCCGTACATGAGGCCCTCCCACTTGCTCGGCGAGATCCTTGAGGACTGGAATGGTTACCACGATATTGATCGGATTGTGAGCGGGTTCTGCGGAAGACGGCAAAGCCGGGCTGAATAGGACAAGCAGGGTCGAAAGGGCAATCGAAACAGGAGATCGTTTTGCTTGGTTTATCGAAAACATGGGCTGGGGACGGTAACACTCAGGTTCTACCATGTCAACGTGACAGGCGGCAGGCGCTCCCCGCACGGTTTTCCCTCTGCGCTGTCTGGCTTGACCGGCGGCGAAAGTTCAATTAGCGTAGCATATTCGAAAGCCGATTCCTGGTTGAAGGGGTGGGAAAGGATGGCTCAGTCATGAAAGTTGTCGGGTTGATGTCAGGAACGTCCGGTGACGGCGTCGATGCGGCGCTGGTCGAAATCGGCCCTCGGAGGGCAGGCCTTCGCATCAAGATGATCGCCTTTCATCCGTTGCCGTATCCGCGTTCGCTTCGGCAACGCATTTTATCCGCGTCTGTGTCAGGCACCGTATCGGAACTGTGCCATCTCAATGCGCTCCTGGGTGAGTGGTTTGCGAATGCCGCGCTCGGCGCCATTCGCGCTGCGAAGTTACACCCGAAGGACATCGATCTTATCGGTTCTCATGGCCAGACCGTCCATCATCTCCCGTACGGGGTCAAGGATGCGGGAGTCGGCGCCATTCGTTCCACATTTCAGATCGCCGAACCCGCCGTGATTGCCGAACGAACGGGAGTCACCACGGTCGCCGATTTCCGACCGCGCGATATGGCCGCTGGCGGGCAGGGGGCGCCGCTGACTCCGGGAGTGCATGCGTTGCTTTTTCGCCATCCACGCCGCGCGCGGCTTATTGTCAACCTGGGAGGGATCAGCAATGTGACCTACCTGCCGCGAGGTTCCGGCTTTGACGGCCTGATGGCGTTCGACACCGGTCCGGCCAATATGGTGTTGGATGGATTGATGGCCCGGATTACGAATGGGCGCATGTCGATGGATCGTGAGGGGCGTGGGGCCGCTCGCGGGCAAGTTGACGGACGGTTGTTGGCCAAACTGCTCGCCCATCCGTACTTGTCGCAGGCTCCACCGAAATCCACAGGGCGGGAAGTCTTCGGATCAAAGATGCTGGATGAGCTGTTGGCGATGCAGCAGGCGCAGCAGCTACCGATGGAAAATCTTCTGGCGACGTGCAGTCGATGGACGGCCGAAGCCGTTGGCTCAGCCAGACGGTGGATTCGCGGTGGAATCGACGAAGTGATTGTCGGCGGCGGCGGGGTCAAGAATCGCGCCATCATGCAGCATCTCGCCGATGTCTTTGCGCCTGTCCCGGTGAGCGCGTTCGAATCGCAGGGGTGGGACAGCAAGGCCATCGAAGCCGTCGCGTTTGCGGTGTTAGCCTATCAAACTGTGATGGAGCAGTGTGGAAATGTTCCCTCCGTCACCGGAGCTGCTCACCCGGCTCTGTTGGGCTGCATCGTTCCCAGCGGACCAGGGTGGCTTGCTCGGCTGGGTTCTTCTCGACGGCGAAAGTAACGATCGATGATGGATGCTATCCGGAGGATCTTTTCCGTATCAAAGAAGTCAACCAGCCCATCCACCGGTTTCTCGCTGCCGCCCGGGGTTGCCGTGGCATCCGCTCCATTGCTGACAGAAGCTGAGATTGCCCTCTACAATCTTCTGCAGATGGCAGCCCAGGATCAGTACCTTGTGTTCGCTGATGTGCCGCTCTGGTCTTTTGTGTCTGTCGAAGCAATGGGGAAGTCCCGATTTACTCTGTTGAACCATATGGCCCTCAAACGAGTTGATTTTGTATTGGTACATCCGGGGTCACGGCATGTGGAACAGGTGGTACAGCTCGAAGACCTGTCTCCAGGGCCTCATCAGATAGAGCGCCAACGCGTGATCGAGTCGGTGCTGGATGCGGCTGGAATCAAATTGGTGACAGTGCGGGCGACAAAATCCTATACGATTCCCGAAATCACTGCGCTTCTGGGCCTCACAACGAATGAGTAATATCCGCAAATCGACGTGCGACGGCAGGCAGCGGTCCCTTGCCTATTCTGATTGGCTGTGGTCCGTATTACTCAGGCCGTCCACTACGTCGATAGCTTTCCGGGCGATTTCCGCTTCCGCACTGTCGGGGTACTGATTGGCGACGCGACCGAACATGATACGCGCGTTGTCCTGATCGCCAAGCTTTGCGTAGGTCTGGCCTAGCTTGAGTGTCGAAGCCGCCAGCTTTGGGCTAAGCGGGTAGGATAAGACGACGTTGTAGAAGGAGTTCAGCGCATCCTGGTAGCGTCCCATGCGATACTGACACTCTCCCATCCAATATTGGGCATTGGCTGCCAGAGCAGAGCGGCCATGGAGTTCAATGAATAGACGGAACCCGGCCAGCGCGGCTTCATAGTCGCGCTGTTTGAATTCGCTCATAATGCGATCGTACAGGCGCCGGGAAGTATCCTGCATTTGGCCGGGAGCTGCGACGGACACATTCGGCGAGAAGAGGGTGATGAGCATCAGCAGAATGCCCAATATGTTCCGTACCATATGTAAACTCCATTTTGAGTAGGTAATGGGCCACAGGATCATCACGCAATCGCCATGCCACACGTCACACCATTTGCAGCTGGAAACCCTATACAAAACATGAAGTTCCAAGCCTCTCGCTCGGCTGGAAATGAGCCTCAACTTATAATCTGCGTCTCCAAGACAGATTTGTACGAGTCCTGGCACTTTTCTGCCGAGATGGGGAGTCTTACCAGATCATAGCCATGGGCCATACTCTGAGATTCGTCATAGTTGCAGACGCATCAATGGAAGCGACTGTCCGGTCAGAGGCAAAGCGGTATGAGTGAAGAATCTATCCCACCGAATCCCTTGGGTGGGAAGACGCTGATTGTAGACGCGCTGGGTCAGCGGGGTTATGCTCTGCCGAGTGAGGCCCTCAAGGAGGCGGCTGATCAGGACCAGATCTACATCCGTCCTGGCGTGTACGAGGACAAGGTATTTGTCAGTGAGCGATCGGTTCGGCTTGTGGGAGCAGGGCGCGATGCCGTGCAGATTTTCAGCCGGCGAAGCGGTCCGCTGTATTTGCAGCGGGTCACGGGCGGCCAAATTTCAGGCATCACATTCCGCTATGTCGGCAGTGACCAACACTCGGCCATGAATGTGCTCGATTCCACCTGTGTGATTACGCAGTGCCGGGCGATGGAAGGGATTTTGTCCGGTGTCTTATTGTATGGGCCGGAATGCCGGGCGACGTTTTCGGACAATGAAGTGTGCCGCAATCGTGAGTCCGGCATCTTCGTTTTTGCCGGGGCACAACCTCGAATTGCCGGAAATCGCTGTGTCGACAATCACCACTTTGGGATTGCGGTTCGCGATTCGGGCAGCTATCCGGAGATTGTGCGCAACCTTTGTGAGACAAACATGCTCAGCGGGATGCTCTTGTTTCACCACGGAGGAGGTTTAATCCTGGACAATAGTTGTACAGGCAATCAACATTGGGGCCTACTGGTGACGCCGGATTCTCATCCCAACCCGTCGCCTACGGAGCTTCCTGAGATGAATCGTCTCGATGGGAATTCGCGCGGCGCCTATACCATATCGGATCAGCCTCTCGCCGACATCGGCCGATAGCCGGCAGCTTAGGATGATTTGGAAGAAAGTGTGGAAGGGGGCGAATCGTTCGAAATATGGAACTCGAAGGAGTTCCCGCCCCGTTGTTTGGCGCGGTACATCGCAGCATCTGCATGTCGTAACAGATCGTCAATCTCGTGATCGTCGGTTGGATAGGTGGTAATTCCGATACTGACCCCGATTGAGGTTTGCTGGTCTTGAATGTTGAAGGGCGTACCCAGCGACTGGGTGATTCTTCGCGCGACGACCACGAGGTCGTCTTCGTGCGAGAAGCCCTCCAGAATGATCGTAAACTCATCTCCACCCATGCGTGCAACCGTATCGACTTCGCGCACGCATTCACGAAGCCGGTCTGCGACGACTTTCAATAACTGATCTCCCGCATCGTGCCCCAGGGTATCATTTACGGCCTTGAATCGATCAAGGTCGAGCAGCATCAGCCCCATGGGTTGTTGGAGCCGCTTGCTTCTCGCCATCGCATGAATGAGGCGGTCGCGGAAAAGCGTACGATTCACCAGCCCGGTCAGTTGATCGTACTGCGCAAGGTAGGTCAGCCGTTCTTCGGCTCGCTTGCGCTCGATTGCGTAGCGGATTGAACGGGCCAGCATTTCCGGCTGACCCTGGCCTTTGACGAGATAGTCTTGGGCGCCGCTTTGGACGGCTTCTACCGCCAGCGTTTGATCACTGAATCCGCTGAGCACGATAATGGGAATGGTCGGGTTAGCGGCCTGCATCTGTCTGAGCGTCGATAGCCCGTACCCGTCGGGGAGTGAGAGATCCAGGAGAATCGCGTCAAATCGTGTTTGAGAGAGATGACTGAAGGCCTCACTCAAGCGAGCAACATGAGTGACATCGAATTGCTCGACGCTCCACTCCGCCAGGATATCCTGCGTCAAATGGGCATCGACGTCGCTGTCTTCAACTAACAAAATTTTGAGCATCGCTCTCCGCTGCTGGAGCATCAGCTTTTCGGCGTAGCAGCAACCTGCTCATGGCTGATTTTCTTGCCTGATAGCAAGTATAGCCTAAGCTACTGGTTCAACAAGGAAAATGCTGAATCGTCCCATGCCGATGTCAAGGATGGGACTTGAGGCCGCTACGAAATCATGAGTGAAAATGAGGGCTATGAAAGAGGTGACCCCCTGGAGAGGTAAAACGAAAAGCTGCCTCTCCAGGGGGCCTGGTATCTAATCACGATTACGCGCAGTGCAATGCTTCAGCACGCCGGCGGACATCCTCGGCCTTCTGGACCTGCCCGAGGTTTTCATAGAGAGAGGCAATATTTGTGTGGAGATGGGACAACAACTGCCCGAGTTGGGCTTCCTGTGCGATCACATTGGCCTCCAGCGCCAACTTCTTTTCCTCACTCCGGCGGAAACGTTCTTCCAGCCGTTGCACCAATTGAATCCACCCACGGACTTTGGCCGAATCCAGGTTGGGCAACGCCGGCAAGGGTTCTGCGCGGTCGAGGGATTTTTCTGTTTGGTTCATCCAGTTGATAAAGACGAGAAAGTCGCCCAACGTAATTTCAAGTGCAGATGTTGCGCCATCTTCGATTACCAGGTCTTCCATTCTTACTCCTTTGCCAATCCGGTCACGTGAATGGGGATTATCTCAATTGGTTGAATGTTTACCCAGCCTGAACGGGGTATATTGCTTCGCAATACCGTGGAATGTCCTACATATGGTGCTTGGCTTGGGGAGAGCTATTTCCCCCGATCCGTCATTTGACCTCCTTTCGTAATGGCACGGACATACGCCAATTACCATATGAGTCCACAACAGGATGGGGCTATGGATTAATACCCCACTAGATTAAGGGATGTCAATGAATCGAATGAGTTAAGGAGAAATTATTCTTAATCTTGTTTACGGAGTGGGGTACTGAGGGAAGTTGCCTGGCTGACGGGCATCATGACCCCTTAGAAAGAGGTCTGTTCTCATCGGATAGGCACCTGCCGGTGGTTGTTCTGAGCCGATCGCTGCTTCGCAGGCGTAGCCTGGATGGAGTGGCCACAGCAACGAGCGGCCTACAACGTCTCCTCGGATGTGAATATGTCGAAAGGTGACGCCCAGGCGCACAGCATCCTCTTTCACTTTTTCGATGCATTCCTCGGAGGTGAAGGCTCGGCGCGAGATGAGCAGAGGGTCTCCCGATGCACTATGAAACACAACAAATTCCTTAGCACACCCGGTCATGAGTCCTAGCACTAGGCACAGACAGGTGATCCCTCGTATGGGCATACGGCTATTCATCAGAAATTAACCTGGTGATGCGATAAGCACGGCCATGAGGCGCCCATTATCCTTCGGTTAACCATACCATAAGAGACTGAGTATTGTTCGACGTTGCACGGAGAGTGGTGCTGCGGTAGAGACGCAAAATGCGTCGATAAGAACGGAAAACTCGATCCGATGTGTCACCCCTCCCTACGAAAGTTGGGAGGGGTGACAGCGTCTAAACGGTTGGTAATTCGAATAGTTTTATCGATGCGCCCAAAGTCGTTTTGGCATGAAAGCTGCGGATGTCAGTCCTGACTGTGTGAGGGCGTTTCAGCCTGGAGAGGTCTCACAGAATCGGATAATGACCGTAATTGATTGAGAGGAGCGCACCGATGCCAACATCCTTTGCCTTGCGCCGCACGAGTGATCGGCCGGTTGAACGGATAGGCGGCCTCTGTAACAAGAAAGTATCGAAAAGAAGAACACGGGTGTATGCGGCAGCGCTGCTCGTTGTGGTCTCAGCCTTTCCGGCACATGCGGAGGGCGATGATCATCGGTCCATTAGTTCTACCGGAATTGTTCATGTGGCGAACGTGCCAGGTGACCGGAAACTCATATCGGTCACGAATCGGCATCGATATCATGCGGCAGTATCGGACCAAGAACTTGAAGAGGCGGTTGCACACTATGCCCGGGAAAACCGGTTGTCTCCGGCGTTATTGATGGCCATCATGAAGGCGGAGTCAGGCTTTAATCCATTGGCAATTTCCAAGGCGGGCGCTGTCGGTCTTATGCAGCTGATTCCCGAAACAGCGATCCGGCATGGGGTAAAGAACATGTACGATACGAGGGATAATATCGCCGGCGGCGCTCGACATATCCGATATCTCCTCAATCGATTTCACGGCAATGTTCCGTTTGCGCTCGCTGCGTACAATGCAGGAGAGGGGAAGGTCGACCGCTATCGCCGGATTCCGCCGTACAAGGAAACGAGGGCCTATGTAAAGAAGGTCATCGGGTTCTACCATGGCTATCAGGCCGGCATGAGAGCGAATAGAATCGAATATAGGGGCAGTCTGATGCCTATGCGCTGATGCCGGAACTTGAGGGAAGCAACAAAGATTCTTCGTCTACGGAAGAAGACGTGCGGGGCGGATGGATACATGATCCTCAATGGACCCGGAACCATCAGTGGCGTGTGGAGCTCAATCGCCGGCACAACTCGACAAACTGTACGATCGAGATCGATTCCGCTCTGACGGTTGATGCGAGCCCACATGATGCCAAAATTTCAGCCGTGTTGCTCTGAGCGTAGCCCTCATCCTTCAGCGAATTGACGAGTGTTTTGCGTCGGTGCGCGAAGGCCGCTTTGACCAGGGCGGCGAATTTTGGTTCTTGTTCCTGGTCCAGTGCTCTCTGAGATCTGGTCTTTAGCTGAACCACAGCAGAGCCGACTTCTGGTCTGGGTCGGAAGCACTGTGCAGAGACGCGAAACGCCTTCGTGATCTCCGCCGCATACTGTGCCATGACCGACAGCACTCCGTAGGCCGAACTTCCAGGCTTGGCAACGAGCCGGTCAGCCACTTCATTTTGCAGCATCAGTACCATACGGGGAAATCGATCACGCTGATCGAGCAGCCGGAACAAAAGAGGAGTGGACAAATAGTACGGAAGATTGGCGACAACAATGGTGCCGATTGGAAGGCCGTCGATCGGGTAGGTCATCGCATCGTCCAGGATCAGCGTAAGATTGGGATAGCGCACTTGTTGTTCGCTCAGATAGGCATGGAGCCTCGGATCGACTTCGATCGCCGTCACACGATTGGCCGATCGGCAAAGCGTTTCTGTGAGAATGCCGCGGCCTGGTCCAATTTCCAATACAGAATCGTTTGAGTCTAATGCGGCGGCTGCGACAATCTTGCGGACGATATTCGGATCGATGAGAAAGTTCTGTCCAAGACGTTTGATCGCAGCAGGCTGGTCCGGGCGACTCACGCGCCATGCACCGGCGGAATAGGAGAAGGCCGTGACAGCCGTTGAATCAAGGCGGCCAGCGGCGTTCGATAGCAGTCGATTAAATCGGTATATTCTTCGATCATATCGTTGGTGAAGCACGGTCCCGGGTGAATCCCGGCAAAGGTCTGTCCTTCTTGGGCTCCCACTGATTCTGTAAGGACTGCGATGGTTGCGGTCCTCCATTTCGCCACGCGTTCGATTCCTGCGACGGTGTTGAGATCAGTCAGTGTCTGCTTGGCGAGCGCATCCAATTCGTGCAGTTGTCGCTGGAGCCGTTGAAGCGCCGTGGCCGGCTGAGTGGTCATGGCCGGACCCTTGCGATGGTGGCGGCCAATGTGATTGCTTCGAGTAAACTGCCGGGATCGGCGAGGCCTTTGCCGACGATATCGAATGCTGTTCCATGATCGACGGACGTGCGAATAATCGGCAGGCCGACCGTGAGATTTACGCACGTGCCAAACGCCATGAGCTTCAGAGGAATCAACCCTTGGTCATGATACAGAGCCACTACTCCGTCATATTCTCCATGAACTGCCTTGCCGAACAGCGTATCAGCGGGCAGCGGATTGCTGGCGAGGATGCCTCGTGCCTGTGCCGCCCGCGCCGCCGGTAGAATGACGCGGGATTCTTCGTTGCCGAACAGGCCGTGTTCGCCTGCGTGAGGGTTCAGCGCCGCGATGCCGATCCTGGGCTTTTTGATTCCAAAGAGTTGAGTCAGCGCCAGTTGTGCCAGTCTGATCGCCTTTTCAATTTTTGCCCGAGTGAGAAGTGATGGGAGATCTTTGATCGCGACGTGAGTCGTGACAAACATGATGCGCAGCGGCCCGCCTATGATCATCATGCCGGATTCTTTCGCACGGGTCAGATCAGCCAGCAACTCCGTATGCCCCGGATAACAGCAGCCGGCCATGTTGATGGCTTCCTTATTGATCGGTGCGGTGACGATCCCGTCGATGCAGCCGATTTGAGCCAGTTCGACCCCTTTTTTTATAAAGGCGACCGACGCAGCCCCGGTTGCCGCCGCCGCCACTCCTTGTGTAAATCGTTTCAGTGGTTGCTCAAGCGGATCGAGCACCGCGACAGTTCCTTCTCGCCAGGGCTGTCGTTCATGACTATCTACGCGCAGGGCTTTGAGTTTTAGGTTCAGTGCCTTAATTGTCTGCTCCATCACAGGAAATGACCCGATGACGATTGGATGGCAGACATTTCGCAGCCTTCGTCCGGCAACCGCCTTGGCGATCACTTCCGGGCCGATCCCGGCTGGATCTCCCATCGTGATTCCGAGAAGGGGGAGCCGCGCTGATATCGTCGTAGCCGATGTCGATTTCATTGGGTGGAGACTCACTGTCCCAAAGCCAAATATAGTGTATAGCCTATATACAGCAGCGCCCCGCTGCTCAGCAACCACGCCCGCCAATAGCCGCCGATGAAGAGCTGTAGCAGGTAGAACACCACTGCTTGCACGGCCAATACCATCGTCACCGATGCAGAGGAGGCGATGGCCCACTCGGTTCCCAGCAAACCTACCGAGACCGGAATGGTCCCCTGAAAAACCATTGCGCCTGTCACATTGGCGACGGCGAGGCGGTCTTTTTTGCGATAGAGCCAGAGAAAGCTATTGGACATCTCCGGCAGTTCGGTTGCCAGTGGTGCGATGAGTAATGCAAGGATCAATGGCGAAACCGCAAACATCCCGGCCATTGACTCTGCTGCGCTGACAAACAGATGTGCGCCTAAGATCAGTCCGGCCAGACCAGCGAAAGCCTGTAGTCCGATCATGATTCGTGACGGTGTAGCCGCGGATTTGGCGAAGATCAGCGGTTCGAGTTGGCCGCCTGCCCCTCCTTCCTCTTCAGGCGCGCTGAGTTTAAGCCTCATATATACGCCGTACAGAAGAATCAGTCCGACTGCCGCGATGATATGCACGAGCCGGGAGGGAATGTAGATGCAGGCCAAGGCAACGACATATCCGACGGTAAAAAACGTCAGATCCGTGATGACTTCACGATAGTTCAGCTGAAATCGGGCTGTACGTTTGCCCATCCACGCATAGAGCATCAGCAGGAACGCGAGAATCGGCAGCACCAGCGTGCTGAGCATGAACGGCGCTCCGAGAATTGCGCCTAATCCGACATCAGTTTCTTCCTGGCTCTCTCCGAAGAAAATGGCGATGATCGGAATGGACGTTTCCGGTAATGTTGTGCCGATCGCGGCAAATATACTGCCGACAGCCCCTTCCGACACTCCGAGGCGTTTCCCGAGCCATTCGACGGCGTTGGTGAACAGCGCACAGCCGCCGAGCGTCACGGCGACGGAGGCCACAAACATGAGGATGTAGAGCATGGTGGTCACGAATCGCCTCGCAAGCTGAGTCCTAAAAAGTGAAAAGAAAAAAGTAAATCCACGGTGGTGTGTTCTTATGACGGCCGATGACGTGTGTCTTTCCTGCCGTCATAGGCACGAGAGGCTGCTTCCATGACACTCTTAAGCGGGCGGCCGGTTCGATCGGCGATGTTCTTGCAGTCGATATACTCCGGCGCAGCTTTTTCCCACCCGGCGCCGATGGCGGCGATTTTCATGCGCACGACTCCTCCCGGCACTTTCACGGAGACAAAGCGCCGAGGGAGGATGCGTCTGCCCAGTTCCTGGATTCGCGCGCCCAGAGCCGGGGTTTCCTGGAACAGGATCTCCAGCACCGCATCGGTGTGATCGCGCGAGGCCAGACAACTCAGCACCACACCGGGCCGGCCTCGTTTCATAATGGCCGGAATCAGGGCGACATCCACCGCGCCGACTGCAAACAGCCGCTCCATCACATGCTCATACGCTTGCGGATTGAGGTCATCGAGATTCGTTTCGATTTGCGTAATATGATCGGTCTGGCGTTCTGCCAGGGGAGCTTCTTCCGAGAGAAACACACGCAGTGCATTCGGCCAACCTTCAGGATCTCGGTCGCCGGCGCCATATCCGACCACCGCGGTTTCTATCACCGAGGCTGCGCCGAACTCCGATGTCAGTGTCCGAAGCAGCGCCATCCCTGTCGGCGTCGCCAGCTCACAGCGGGGACCGTCGGAGTATACCGGAATTCCTTTTGCCAACGCAGCCACGGCCGGACCCGGCACCGGCAAGAGTCCGTGTGAGGTCTGAATCGTACCGGCTCCGACGTTGACTGCGGAGGCTGTGACTCGAGTGATGTTCAAGAGATGGCAACCCAGGATACCGCCAACCACATCGATAAAGGAATCCATCACGCCGACTTCGTGAAAATGCACATCGCGCGCCGCAACCCGATGGGCCAGACCTTCCGCCTCAGCCAGCCGATCGAAGACGGCGCGGCTCTGTGTCTTTACAGGATCGGGCAGGGTGCTGTCCGCAAGAATTCGCCGAATGCGGGATAAGCTGAGAGGGTGTTGAAATCCATGCTGGATGACGACATCCACCTTCGTGGCATGGAGGGCGCCGCGCCGGACTTCGCGCTGACGCAATCGGTAGCCGTTCAGCTTGAGGCGTTTGAGCCCGTTGATCAATCGCGCCCATGGCAAGCCGGCATTCACCAGCGCGCCCAGCACCATGTCCCCGCTGATTCCAGAGAAACAATCAAAATGCAGATGCCGTCCCACTCCATCCTCCGTTCAATGGCCGCCCATCTTACCCAAGGCGGTGGTCTACGGCAATCCATGCCGACGGCTCATTGACAGTCTGTAGTGGCTATGCTATCCAACTGACCAATGCAACTCAGTCGGTGCCTCGGCTCCTCTACGATCCCTTTCTCGACATTCTTATGAGTACGCGCTCGTCGGTTTCAACGCGAGTTCGAACAGGTCTGCGAAGAACTTCCCCGCTCGTTGGACTGCTTGTCGGTCTGTGCCTTCCGTTGCTGCTTTCGGACGACGGGTGGGCGAAGAACAAACAGCCTCGAGCGCCCCGACCGGAGCCGGAGTTGAAGATTCTCGACGTGAATGTGGCCCCGAGTCCGTACACACCGGGAAACGGATCGCTTCAGTTCACAGTCAGCGCCCAAGTGCCGAAAGAGTTGGATGGAGCCACGATTCTGGAGGTCACGTCGTTGATCAGTTCTCCGTCGAAGACCTCCCTTCGTTTTCTCTCACACCGCCGGCCAGTGGAAGTGCATCCTGTGGCCGGCATCACGGAACGGCCCACGCTTTCCATCGAACTCTCCTGGGACGGGCAAGATCATCGAAAACAGCTCGCCGGTTCCGGCACGTATTCCTACGAAGTGCGGATGAAGTTGCTGAAGAATGGAGACAAGGGCCTTCGCACGATGATGGTCTCGTGGCCGAAGCGGGGCACGTTAGAGGTGAAATAAGGCTCAGCGTGACGTGCGGACGGGCGCGACTTGCGCGATGCGGAAAAGTTGTTACTTGCTCGGCATCCCACCTTGCTCGCCTGTCGCGCCTTTCCCGCTCCTCGCGCCTCCCCTATTGATTCGGTGCGCGAGACAGCCTGCTCCGAATCCATTGTCGATATTCATCACGCCGACACCCGCCGCGCAAGAATTCAACATCGTCAGCAGGGCAGCCAGTCCGCCGAAGCTGGCGCCGTACCCTCGGCTGGTCGGCACCGCGATGACCGGGCACTCCACAAGGCCTCCCACCACGCTTGGCAACGCCCCATCCATGCCTGCGACGACGATGATAACCCTCGCCTCGAAGAGCCGCTCTTTCCTTCCAAGCAGGCGATGGATGCCTGCCACACCGACATCATAGAGCCGTTCCACATGGCTGCCCATGACTTCCGCTGTCACACGGGCCTCTTCGGCCACCGCCGAATCCGCAGTGCCTGCCGACACAACGAGCACATGGCCCAGCCGTTTCTGGGAGGGCGCATGGATGGCGACAATGCGCGCATCCGCATAGTACCGCGCCCGCCGGTCCAGCTTGCAGATGGCTCGCGCAACGGCCGGCTCCGCTCGGGTCGCAAGAAAGGGGCCGCGTTTCTTAATGAATGAGCGCGTGATGGCGACGACTTGAGCGGTGGTTTTTCCCTCACAGAGCACGACTTCGGGAAACCCCTGGCGCAGCGACCGGTGGTGATCGAGCGAGGCAAAGCCGAGATCTTCGAAGGGGAGGGATCGAAGGCGCTGAAGCGCCTGCTCCACGGTGACTTGTCCCTGACGAATCTGTCGTACCAACTGTTCAAGTTTTTCGGGGCTCATGCTGATCCTTTTTCAGGTTTGGCGTCTCGCTCCATCAAATCGCTGACGGCTTTCCGGCAGGGCTTCTGGTTGAACAACACTTCATTGATCTCCTGTGTGATGGGCATGTCTACGTCGTGCTGTCTCGCCAATACCAGGGCCGCGCGCGCCGTCCGCACGCCTTCCGCGACTGCGTGCATCCCGCCCATAATTGTATCCAGCGGCTCGCCCTTGCCGAGCCGCACTCCCACTGTGTGGTTTCGACTGAGTGTTCCCGTGCAGGTCAGCACCAGATCGCCGATGCCGGAGAGTCCGTAGAATGTCCGCGCATCGGCTCCCATCGCCGTGCCCAAGCGAACGATCTCGGCCAATCCTCTGGTGATCAGCGCGGCGCGCGCATTCAGCCCAAGCTCCAATCCATCGACCACACCGGCCGCCAGCGCCATGACGTTCTTCAGGGCGCCGCCGAGCTGGACGCCGATGACATCGGTATCGGCGTACACGCGAAAAACCGGGGTCATCAGCGTGTGTTGAAACTGTTGCACAAGGGCTGGTTCACGTCCGGCCAGACAGAGCGCCGTCGGTTTCCCCGCACTGAGTTCCGCGGCGAAGCTCGGGCCGGACAAGGCCATGATCATGGGTCTCATCGGTAGAGGAAGCACGTCGTCCATCACTTGCGTCATGAGTTTGGCGGTTTCCTCTTCAATCCCTTTTGTCGCGCTGATCAGGGGAATGGGCTTAGCCATACATGGCGCGAGTGCCGTGAGTACCGATCTGGTCACATGTGAGGGGACGACGAATAAGATGGCCTGGCAGCCGTCAACCGCATCGGCGATCGATGATGTTGCGACGAGCGTCCGCGGCAGTGTCACGTCGGGAAGAAACGTCGTGTTTTCGTGCCTGGCATTGATCGCCTGCGCCACGTCAGGTTCGTAAGCCCAGAGCCTGACCGTCACCCCCTTTTCGGCCAGATGTTTGGCCAACGCGGTCCCCCAGGCTCCGGCCCCAATCACACCCATAGTGCTGACTGCCTGCATGTTGGAAAATCCCATGGATTGGAGGAAAACGATGGACGATAGCCGATTGGGCGGAGCGAATTATAGGAAGGCCCTGATCGTCTGTCAACGAATGGAACGAGCCTCTCGATTCTGTCAAGTGTGCGATTCCAATCGCACGTGTATAAATCCAAATGATGGCATGTGGTTTGCTCATTCTCATGAATTGAGAAATGACTTTGTCAGAATAATCCCAAGAGTTAGCATCGAAGCAGGAACAGAAATCTGTAGGATGTGAGAGGGTTCGTAATGAATATGATATCAACAGCCATTCGGTGGTTCGGAATATCGGTGCTCGTTGTGGCATGTGTCGCCGCTGCGAATGTCCCCCGCTCGTATGCTGAAACCTACATCGCTGGACAATTTGGTGTGACGTTGCCGTCGGTAGCGGGGAAGAGTCTGGGTGAGGGGGAGCTGACTGGCCAATTGATTGTTCCTGGAGCGAGAGTCTCCGCACAATCTCTTGATGAGTCGATTCTCTTTGGAGGCAAGATCGGGCACTATTTCAAGGCAGTTCCATGGCTTGGTCTGGAAGCAGAAGCCTACCACACTACTCCCCACATCAAGCAGCAACCGATCACATTCAGTGGGCCTTCGGGTCCCGTCGGGACTGTCGAGCTTCCCGGTGTGCATTTTCGAGTGCTGACAATTGCGCCTCTCAATCTGATGTTTCGCTATCCGGGAACTAGGCTTCAGCCGTATATCGGTTTCGGTCCCGGTATATTCATGGCTCGAATCAACGATCCTTCGATCACCCAAGGCGACAGCTCCCAATCGAGCACGAAATTTGGCCTGAACGCTCTTGCCGGCCTCAGGTACTACTTGACGAGACATATGTCTATATTTGCAGAGGGAAAGTTTAACTACGTTCGATTCAGTTTTGAGGAAAACTCCAACTTTTTCGGGTTCGACGCCACCTACATGCCCATTCACGCTTCAGGCGGTCTCAGCGTCCATTTCTAATAGCGCGCGCTCGATCATGCATCTAGTAAATCAGCATCAGTCCGTGTAGCCTACGGCGGTGATTCGGACTGTCCGTAAGCTGGGAAACAGCTGATGCAATCGTGTTCCTCCTGCAACCGCTCACAACCCGAGATCAATCGTTTCTGCACACATTGTGGCCGTCGGCTCGACGGGAGTGGAGGTAAAGCCTCGGTTTCTCGCCCCGATGCCGACGTGCCGGAGCAGATGAACATCACGGTGTTGTATGGAATGGTCGCTGCCCTGATCCTCGCTGTGCTGTGCCCCCCCTGGGAAACTCCTCCCGATCAGCAGCCGGAGTTTCTCGGGCTCTCGTTCATCCTCTCTCCCCCGACTGCTGAGGCTGTCGTGAGCCGCATGCTCCTGACTATCGAACTGGTGACGATCGCGATCGCCGGCTTCTATGGAGCGTTTTTGTTGCGGAAGAAATGAGTGCGTCAATCATCAATACGTGATTCGTCAAGCTCAAAAGTGCGTGAGAGATAACCGCTTTCCAGATTAACGGCTGCGGCTGACATCTCAAGGAAAGCAACATCTGAGGGTCATCTTCCCGGTTAGTGCCATTCATCTCTAATATCTTTCATAATTTATATCTATTTGTAAGCAACAGGTTGTGATATCTGAAGCGCGGCTGTGGCATGCACATTTTCTGGTACGCTTGTTCCGAGGTTCTGGGGAAGCTCATGCGGAACGCTTGTGCACTGCCGCCACAGAGAAACCTTAGTTGGGTCTGCCGGTTGCTGAGAAGAAGGAGACGCTGCCATGCACAAGTTGATTGGAGTTTTATTCGTGAGCATTTTATTGTTTGAGGGGCCGGCGTTCTCGCAAAGTATTATTCCTTCGAAGGCGCAACCCATTAACCCGACCGTGACGGAATAGTTTCACATACTTTCCTGCTACGATGCCTTTACTGGCAACTTGCTCAACTGTCAGGTGAAACATGGGTTAAACCCTCCAGACAACGACCCAGCGAGCCAGGGTGGTCACACTCATTCGGGGACATTTCCGTTGTCCGATCTGAGCCAGGGTGCGGCCAATGGGTTTGTGTGTATCGCCTGCACAGATTCGAATCCAGACCCCTATGCCGTTCATACTCAGACGGAGGGTACCGTCGCCGTCATTCTGCACCGAATACCGCAGTTTGCCGGACGCATCTTAGTTACTGGGTTTATCATTCCTCCGCCCGGGTGGGTCTGCATTACCCCGTGCAATTTCAATTTCACCGAAGATATCGGAGTTGACGGGTTGGGGGACTTGCCGCTGGAGGGCGACTTCTATCGAGTCATCCGTTCTCCTGCCTCAGTGGGACTGCATAAAAGGGGTGTTTCAGGTACCAGTGATGCCGTCTCGGGCGTGAGCGCCATTGCGCAGGACTATTTCTACGTGTCAGGGCAAGGGCTCTCCGTGAACGATTTAAGCCTCCCGCGGGGAGGCAAATTCGACCTGGCAGCCGGGTACACCGAGGGTGGTGAGCATGCATCTCACCGACTCGGTAAAGATGCGGATTTCAACTCCACGGATCTCGGAGGGCGATCAACCAGCTGCTTTACAGACAAGCGGTATCAAGCAATTCTCGATAGACACAATGTCGGGTATCGGATTTGCCATGTGGATAAGGGAGGTGGGTACCATGCGCGTTTTAAGTAACCGTGACTACTCATCGAGGTGGCGCCGGTTGAGGGTCGTCGTTTCAACCATCGGCGTCATGTGGACTGTCAGTCTTCCCGGCGCAATGGTCCAGGCCGACGTTGGACTGCTTCCCACACCGACGTTGACGGGCGTCCAAACTCGAGCGGCCGTGACATTCGACCCGACGAGCCAGATCTACAGCTACAACTATACCGTCACGAACCCCTCCTCCAATACCGGACAAATTTGGATGATCACCGTCGATGCCACCACCAAGTTTCCACGCGCCTTTGTGCCAGCGTTCGATTCCACCGATCTGACCATCCCGTATGGAATCAGCACGCTCTCGTTCGACGACATGGTGAGTCCGATCAGTCCCCTTGATCTCCCTGTGTCGAGTGGGTATCTCGTGGCATTCGGCCAGCAAGTGCCGGCGGGATGGTCTGGTGGGCTGACGAAGACGGGACTGGCCCAGTTCTGGTCACTGGACGATACACCGAATGTGGGGCCAGGAGGCAGCATTTCCGGGCTGATTCTTCGAAGCCGGGGGCTGCCGACCCTCAAGACAACAGAAGCGGTTCCATTCTGGAACCTTGTCTTAAATTCGGAAGGCGATTCGACGCCAGAGATCGAGCAGGCATCAGAGCAAATCAGGCAAACGATCGTCTTTCGCGCTCGGACACTCGGTCCGTCTGGCGTGACGGCCGGAACCTTTGGACATTGGGAACAACTGCAGGATGACCTCAACCAGACCATTCAGCTTGGCTGGATCCCTGATCTGACGTTGGCGAACGCCTTGGTCACTCAGTTGGCCTCGGCGCGCCAAGCGGTTGAGGCTCAAGATGGAACGCTCGCGAAGACCCGCCTCAACACGCTCATCCAAACGATCTCGTCCTCGACGCCTGCCCAGCGCAGAGAGGAAGTCGCGGCACTGGTCTTGTTGAATGCCCAAGCGCTTCGTGACAACACGGGCGATACGGTAGAACCCCTGGAACCACAGATCACCCTCACGCCGGGAACCGCCACATCACCAATCGGCACGATTCGCACCATCACGGCCAAAGTGATTAATGTGGCGGTGTCTACTCATCCACCCGTGCCCAACTATACGGTGACATTCCGAGTGACGGACGGCCCGAACAGTGGATTCGATTTCTCACAGACGACGGATGCCACCGGCCAGGCACCGTTGAGCTTGACCAGTTCAGGACTCGGCACCGATCGGGTGGCTGCTGGACTGGGAGGCGAGGTGTTCGAGGAACATGCTTATGCGATGGTGACCTGGGATGGCGGTCCGGACGTGGTCGTCCCACTGTTTGCGCCGTCTGTCCTTCAATCTCAGAGCGGCAATCCAGTGACGATTACCGAATGGACGCGAAACACCGGGACGGTGGCGGTCGGGCCCAGCATCACCCGGTATTATCTCTCGCCCACGGCCGGCGTCGATCCGGATACGGCGCTCGTCCTTGGTGAACGGTCGGTTCCCGCGCTTGCCCCAGGGGAAATCAGCAAGAGTCCGCCGATCACCTTGACCATGCCGCCTGGGTTCCCCTTGGGGACGTACAATCTCGCAGCCTGCGCGGATGCCCATCGTCAGGTGACCGAATTGCAAGAGGAAAATAATTGTTCCTTCAACATTCTGAACACCTCACAATCAGTGGTCGTTCCCCACGCGTTCGCCGGTACTCCTAATGATGCTCCCATCTGTACGACGGCAGGTCCAAGTACGGATCGATTGTGGCCGCCGAACCATAGACTGGCGACCGTGTCGGTGCAAGGAGTCACGGATCCAAATGGCGACCCGATCACCATCACGATCACGGCGATTACGCAGGATGAGCCCGTGAACGGGTTAGGGGATGGGGATACAGCCCCGGACGGGTTCGGGGTTGAGACCTCGCAAGCTCAACTGAGAAGCGAACGATCAGGGACTGGTAATGGTCGAGTGTATGCGTTGTCATTTAAAGCCAGCGACGGGAAGGGAGGATCGTGCACAGGACGTGTCACGGTGGGTGTGCCCCATGATCAAGGGCAACAGTCCATGCCGATTAACGATGGACAGAACTATGATTCCACGAAGACGCCATAGGCCTCTGCTAGGCTTACATGCTGGGACCGTCTCAGGAGTCACCCGAGGCGTGAGCACAATCCAGTCACGCTGGACGGTTCGGACGATGACGGCGCTGGTCCTCACCGGTTTCCTGTTCGGTGTCTCCATCATCTGCGCAGCCGGGGGCATCGAGTTTCGGGAGACGGATACCCTTCCGTATGTCGAGAACATCCTGTTCAACCCTTCCTCGGTGGGCATCGTGTCACAAGATGGCCGGTTGTTTCGCGTCGACCGGCAGGTCCAAGACGTGCAACAGCTCGATGCGCAGACCTTCGCCCAGCAGTTCCCCAAGCCGTGGCCGCCGAAACCCTCCGATTCGCCTCAGTATGGCCCGAAGATCCTCCGCACCACAGGTGGAGAGGAATTTGAACAAACGCCCGGGTCCTGCGACGAAGGAGTCGATGAAGCCCATGTCCTGCGCTACCAGCAGCGCCGCTTTCCCGACGTGCTCAAGCCCTGCAGTACCGTGACGGCCCTCGAGATTATTGGTCCACAGGTCTGGTTGGGCACCGCAACATTCGGTGAAGGGGGTGACGGCAAGGCCGAGGGGATTGTGGTGCAAGCGTGGCACAAGCGGCAGAAACTCCAGTCGATCACTGCCCAATCGGGGTTGACCGGTGGGGTGATTCGGATGCTGCGGGATGATCCCTTTACTAAGACGGTGTGGGTGGCCACGGAACGGGGGATCAATCAAATTGATCGCCGATTTAGAGTCACATGGAGTCGCTACTGGTATGAGGAGTTTGAGCCCTCGTCAAGGAAATCGCAGACCTTCTTGAGCCCAAGACCGAGAACCAGTAACCCCTTCGCAGTCTTAGGGCGAGAATTGGGTGTCGAGGACTGGGTCGCGTTCTCACGGGCAGTCGAACAAGTATCTCCAGCCGAACGGAATAACCTCCGATTGTACGATTTTCATATGTATGGCTTTCCGGCTCAGAGTCTCAGTCATGACCTGAATGGTCTGGTCCCGTTCTTCATTCAGGCCGCACAATCACACGTGGAGGCCATTCACCTCTTTGGCCTCAGCAATCTCTGCAAATTTGAGGATCCCCGAGTGCAGGCGTTTCTGGTCACCATGGAACCGACCACGGTCAAGGATTCGGCAGGGCAGGGATTCGTCCAGGATTGCCTCAAGGCCAGAGCAGCTCAACCGTAGAAGCGTGGTCCTCTCCGGTCGATTGGTCCCGAACACATAGGTTCGGCAATCTTCCGTCACTGACTGCGTAATGAGGATATGTGTGGCTAGCCGGTGGTCGGGAGTGAGAGAAGAGGTTGATTGGAAAACGACTCTAGTCCAGCGCCAGCGTCAGGCACTTCGCTGAGCCGCCCGATTTCATGAATTCATCGAGAGGAACGGAATAGGTGCGGTATCCCCTGGCTTGGAGCAGGCGTTCGGTTGTCGGACATCCGGACGGCAGGACGACATGGTTTCCGACGCAGACCGCGTTGCACGCGAACCGTAACGCGTCATCCTCCGGGACGGGGAGTTGCCGGTCCTTCGGAACTCGCTGGGCAATCGCGGACTGACCATAGGAATCGAAGGCAGGCGGGAAATAGAGCAGGTCCCCTCCACTCAATGGGCAGAAGCATGTATCGAGATGGTAAAAACGGCTGTCGACGAGTTCGAGTGGAATAACTTCTCGATGGAATCGCTCGCTGAGTTGGGGGAATGCACGGATGTCCGATCGCTGCCGATAGCCGCCGAACCAACAATCCGGAAAACCCAGCAGGTCCCCGGCACCTTCAAAGAACAATGCCTTCTCCAATGCCACCACGGCGTAGCCGTGCCCGCGAAACCAGTCTTCGAAGTATGCCTCCTCCCGTTGCCGCTCAGGATAGCGGAAGCGGCTCACCACAGCCGTGCAGTCGACCACGACACCGGCATTGGCCGTAAACACCAGGTCGGGCAGCCCCGCAACCGGCGTCATCCGATCAAGTGTCACCCCCAGATCCTGTTCAAAGACACGCATGAGACCATGCCACTGTTGAACGGCTCGTTCATGGTCCACCCGATTGCTGAGGCGCATCCAGGGGTTGATTTCATATTCGATTCCAAAATAGTCCGGAGGGCAGACGAGGAGCCGGGTCATGCCGATCTTCCCAGGAGTCTCGCCAGTTCGGAGAGAAACGATGCCGCGTCCATGACGAGACCGACTGCTTGAAAGCTGCCGCGATCGGACAGTTTGATCGGTACAGAGGGATTCACGTCTACACATACGGTCGGCACTGTGGCGGGCAGGAGATTCCCCGTGGCCACGGCATGCAAGGTGGAGGCGACCAGCAGGGCCAACCCGACACCGGGAATCGCGGCGCGCATGGCGTTCTGCGCGAGAACGGAATCGGTGATTACGCCGGGGAGAGGGCCGTCATCGCGGATCGTTCCGGCCATGACCACCGGCACGTTCTGACGGACACAGGCTGCCATGATGCCCTGCTTCACCACACCCGAGGTGACCGCTGCCTCGATGCTGCCGATCGCGCGGATTCTGTTGATCGTTCGCAAATGATGTTCATGGCCATGCGGAACCGCTCGTCCGGCCGCCAGTCCATAGCCCAGCGACGTGCCGTACAAGTCTGCTTCCATATCGTGCGCCGCCAGGGCATTTCCACAGAACAGGAGATGGACAAACCCCTGCTCGATCAGCCAGGTCAAGGCATCCCGTCCGCCGGCATGAATAATCGCAGGTCCTCCAGCCAGCAACACTCTTGAATCCGCCTGTCCCTGCCTGCGCCCTTCCCGGAGTTGACGCATCCGGGCCGCGACATCGGCGATGATATGGTGATGGGGCCGCTCTGACGAGACTTGCGATTCCATGAATCCAAACACATCCCGCTCGCGCGGGCGCTGCAAGGGAGCGACCCGCACCCCGTCGCGGCCGACCACGATCCGGCCTCCTTGACGAACGTCCCCCATGGGGAGGGCTCGCGCAGCGGTTCCCCGCGTATCTACCAGAATGCCGAGATCCATCTCGATCCGATCGACATCGATCCACTGTCCGTGGAGTCGGATCTGCGTGGGCAAATGGGTTGTGGCATAGAAGTCATCGGGGAAAATGCCGTCGGCAGGGGCCTCGGCGGTTCGACAGTCCGCCTCACGTTCGGCGCAAGCACCATGCGGCTGAATCGCTTTGAGAATGTCGTCCAAGAGTGTCGTCGATGATGCCCGGATGACGATGCGGGCGCGAGAGGGCTCTTCCCTTGTTGTTCCGATATGCATGTCTTCCAAGTCGAAGGCGCCACCCATCATCAGGATGATGTCCAGCACCTTCGCCAGAATTAGCGAATCGATAATGTGCCCGTTGAGGAGGACGGTTTCTTGATGGAGGCTCATGGCGTCTCCTGGGGATGCCCTCACTGATTCTACCAGTGAATGGCCGGAGACCGCAGGGACATTGTAAATCGCGACAGGAGTGATGTCGGCGGCTCAGATGGATTTCATCAATTCGCGCAATACACTCGTGGCGTAAGCGCCGGGCGGGAGTGCAAAGGCCAGAGTGAGGGCCGAACCATTTAGTGACCATTCCAACTCCGCCAACGGGATCCGTAACGCACGGCGTTCGCCGCGGAAACCGCAGGCCTTTCCCGCCACGACCAGGGCCTCTCGTGTCGTTCCCGCTTCCGCGATGACGGCCTCTTCAATCTTGCCCGGCTCACCATCGGCCCAGGACACCCGCGAACCGAAGAGGATTCCCGTCGGGCTGATTTCAAACTGATCGGCGCGCGGCTGTTCCTTATCGGGATCCTCGACGAGAAAGCAGGCGCCGTTATCCGACTTCATCGCCCAGTCGCCGGCCAGGACACGATCGATGAGATTGATGCGCCGGGCCAGGATACGGTTGAAGAGAAACGATTGATAGGTATTCAGGTACCAGATGCGTTTGTTCCGGTTCATCTTCTCGCGTCGCCGCGCATCATTCAGGAGGGCGGCGCCGACCTGGTAGTTATCTCCGTCCTTCCCCTGCCGCTGCGGCCCGAAATAATTCGGCGCCCCACGTTTGCTGAGTTGTTCGAGTACGGCCGGTACGGAGGTGGCTGCATGGCCGGCAATGTCGCGGATGATCAATCGAAAGTAGTTTCCGGCGTGATGGCCGGTGCGTAACCGATTACGATGGCGAGCCAGGATTTCAACGCGCATAAGTTGGTCGTCGATAGGTAACTTCGACATATGCTCAGGCTTGACTCCTTGGAGCGAAACCATCTGAGTGGTGACGGCGCGGGCATCCTTGAGCCCGGCTACTCCGATCGCCTGAGCCTTGATGCCGAGGGTCGATGAAAGGCGGCGGACGAGGTCCGGCGTCGAGAGACCCCGTTTGGTGATCCTCACATAGAGATGTTCTCCTTCCCCGCAGGGCAGATAGAGCGGGCGTTCCTCCACCTGAAAGTCTTCCGGCGTCGCGCGGATCTGTCCGCCGATGCCGGGGATATCGCTTGTGAGGAAGGGCTCGATTGATGGTTCCACGCGGTACTCCCTATCTAAATGGTCTGTATGCCGTTCAAGCGTCCATTCATTGTTGGCCAATAAGCCCATGCTATACTTTTTCTATTCGACTCCAGAGGGGCGAGAGAACAGCATGGATCACGGAATGAGCGCGCGTGAGAGATTATCATGGCCTGACCGCGTGCGATCCTCCGTCGGAGCTTGTCTGAGGGAGCCACTCTATAGACTGTTCAGCCTCGTCCCACAGTGGGAGTTTGGCCTGTCCGACCACGAGGTAACCCGGCATACCCATGTACATGGGCCGTTGGCAGGTCACCGCGCCGTCCATTTGACCGATTTGCATCTGGACATCTACTATCCTCGTCATGATCGCATTGTGGACACGGTGAGGGCGCTTCAGCCCGATTGGATTTTCATCACGGGCGACTTGCTCAACGTGCCTGAAGGGCTCCCTCATCTCTTTCGATTTCTTGCGCGCCTGCGGGAAACCGCGCCGGTTTTTGTGACATTGGGCAATCACGATCACTATAGCGGTGTGCCGGTGACCGACTACGCCGAACTGGCTGATCGGCATAAAATAACATTACTGGTGAATCAAAGTGTGTTTGTCTCAACGGCAAAAGGCGAGCTGGCGATCGTCGGTGTCGATGATCCGTCGCTGCACCGTGCCGATCTGCACTGTGTCCCTCCTCAGGCCGACCATCGCTTTACCCTGTTATTGGCCCATGCGCCGAATATCCTCGATCAAGTGAAGGCGCATCACGCCATCGATTTGATCCTGTGCGGGCATAGCCACGGGGGACAGTGGCAGGTGCCGGGCATCCCGACGTTCTGGCTGCCTCCCGGATGCAATGGCCGGGTGGCCGGCCGTTATGAGTCGGGCGAACACACCCTCTACATCAATCGGGGACTCGGCTGGTCGTTTCTTCCGTTCCGCTTGAACTGCCTGCCCGAGATCGCTCTGATTGAGTGGATTGAGGAACGGAGCCAGGCTGCCTAACGGGACGGCCTATCCGTTACGCATTTGTTCCAGCGCTTCGCGTGCCCGGCCCCTCACTGTTTGATCCCCGTCCTCCTCTGCAACCTGTGCCAGCCGATCCCGCGCATCCATCGCCCGTAGTCTTCCCAACCCCAACGCCGCGCAAGCGCGCACGTAGGCATGATCGTCCTTCAGTGCTTTCACCAGGAGTGGCGCCACCGACTGATCTTGCAAGACACCCAGATGACTGGCTGCCATGCCTCTGATGCGGTGTTGCTTGTCCTCCACGGCTTGGTGAAGGGTCATGACCCAAAGATCTTTCAAGGACGGTGCGATCCCTTCAAGTCCGTCAAGCCGGTACGCATTGCATTCGATGAGCGCAAACGACAGGTCCAGCTTCTTTTCCTGCGCCGTTTCACGCTGGAAGGCTCCAATGAGCCGATTCCGTTCCCGCCGCGCCGCCGCGCGCCGCCGGATCTTCACAACCACGGCCAGGACTATTGCCGCAACGGCCATTCCTCCGGCGGCGACAGGCAGAGCCTGATCGATAACATAGTCTTGGGTTTCTGCAGGGAGCCGTTTCCAAATCCACACACCCGCTACGATGAGGCCGATCAGAATGACGATCGCCGTTGGATAGACCTGTCTCTGGTCGCGATGGTCCGTCATGGGAACAGGATCTTACGGGCGCAATCGATCAGCCGTCAACGAACTCCTGGACGGGCTCCGCCTTGACGATTCATCTGCTTCCCACTATTCTCCGTTCATGGAATTGCCCCATCTGAAGGACGACCCCTACCTCAAGCTCGTTCGGCCATTGGTCGAGGCCTATCTGGCCTTCTGGCGTACAGGCAGCCGGCACATCAAATCCATGAGGTTGACCCCGTCCCAATTCGATGTGCTTGTGACGCTGGGCGATACCGACGGTATGACCTGTTCGAAATTGTCGGAGAAAACACTTGTCACGAAGGGCACATTGACCGGCGTGCTCGACCGGCTTGTGTCAAAAGGATTGATCAGGCGGGATGCGATACAAAAGGATCGCCGCTATACGAAAGTGTCGTTGACGGCAAAAGGCGATGCGCTGTTTCGCAAAACTTTCGCGGCGCACATCGACTTCCTTCGTCCATTCTTCGAGCGGGCCTTGAGCCCTCAAGAAGTGGAGCAGGCGTGCGCATTGCTTCTGCGCCTGCGGGACAGTTTTCGCCAGGATGGCTGAGGCAGGGTATTCAGCGGAGAGCAGCCAATATGAATCATTTCCCCCACAACAGCGCCATACGACGTGTGATGGTCGGCACGGACCGCTCCAAAACGGCAGACCATGCCGTTCAGTGGGCCGCTGAGTTCGCCAACCGCTACGGGGCAGAGCTGTTTGTGGTGCAGGTGATCGTGCCGCACCACCCGGCCACCACGGAATTCGGCGCCGCGGAGCATACGCGAGCCGCTGCCGCCAACGATGAGCTCGGCAATGTCGTGAGGCAGTTGGCCGGAGAGCGAGGGCACGCCCTTGTCGCGATCGATCCCGATCCGGCACTGACAATCGTCCGCGCCGCTGAGCGCGAAGCCATCGATGTTCTGGTGGTTGGTAATTCGGGCATGGCCGGACGAAAGGAGTTCTTGCTCGGCAACGTACCAAACCGCATCAGCCACAATTCCCATTGTACCGTCGTTATTGTGAATACCCTCCTATCCGGGGATGAGCAGGATCCTGAATCGGTACGAGTACTTCAGTCCAAGGGTGAACCTCAAACGGCTGAGCCTCACCTGGCGGGACGAGCCATACATATTGCGACAGTCATGGCGAAGCATGGCCTCAAGGAGCTCTTCAGCCAGCCCGATCAATCGGACGGATCCATTCGCCGTCAGCAGGCCCAGCGCCTACGTGCGGCGCTGGAGGAGCTGGGCCCGACCTTCTCAAAGCTCGGCCAGGTGCTGTCGACCCGCCCGGATCTCCTTCCTGCGGAATACATTGAAGAACTCGCGATGTTGCAGAGTCACGTGCCCCCCATGTCCGAGCGTGAAGTCGTTCGAGTCGCCGAGCAGGAGTTGGGGGTGCCGTGGGAGGATGTGTTTGAGTCGATCGACCCCCAACCACTCGCTGCCGGGACCATTGCCCAAGTCCATCGGGCCACACTCGAAAACGGCGACCGAGTCGTCGTCAAGGTTCAGCGACCCACCGCTCGAGCCGACATCGAGCAGGATCTTGCCCTGCTCGAGATCTTCGCCCAGAAAGTGGGGCAACGTCAGGCCCTCAACCAAGTGGTGAACATGGAGGCGGTGTTCAAGCACCTTGCCACGTCGCTCCAGCGCGAACTCGATTTTTGCCAAGAAGTCGACAATATCGGGCGGATGCAGACTGTGCTCGCAGACTACGATCGGTTAGCAGTCCCCTCTGTATACCGGGAGCTGTCGACATCCCGATTGTTGGTGATGGAGGAGATTCAAGGCGGCCCGATCGCACAGGCTCCGGAAGGCCAAGAGCGTATCGAGGCGGCCCGCCAGCTGTTGGAAAGTTTCTACAAGCAGATCGTCGTCGACGGCTTCTTCCATGCCGATCCTCATCCGGGTAATCTCATGTGGTGGAAGAACCGCATCTACATTCTCGACTTTGGAATGGTCGGCGCCATCGATGCCAACGTACGGGAGCACCTCCTGTTGTTGCTGATGGCGCTGTGGAAAGAAGATGTGGCTTTTCTCAGCGATGTCACGCTGATGATGACGGGTGCGATCGACCGCAGTGATCTGGACGTTCCACGGTTTCAACGCGAAATCGGCGAAGTGATGGCGAAATACCGCAAGGCGGCGCTCGCCGAGATGCAGATCGGACCGCTGCTGCAGGAAATGAGCACGATCGCATTTCGGCACGGCGTGCCGATGCCGGCCTCCCTTACGCTCGCAGCCAAGGCCCTGGCGCAGGTCCAGCTGGCGACCGCGAATCTTGACCCAAGACTTGATCCGTATGACGTCGCGGGCAAGTTTTTGATGCGCGTCATGATCAAGCGGATGGGGGCCGCGCTCGATCCCAAAGCGATCGCCTATCAAGTACAGAAGTTCCAAGTGCGAGCCGAACGGGTGACCGAAGCGATTGAACACCTGATCGGCGCTCGTCCCGGCCAAAAGCTGGTGGTAAATTTCAAGGCCAATTCGCTCGAAGATATGGTTCGACGGACCGGGCGGCGCCTTGCGCTGGGCGTTGCCGCTGCAACTAGCATCCTCTCTAGTGCGCTTACGGTCATGTCGGGAACAGTGGCAGATTGGATACCGGTCACGTTCGGGATCGTGGCCGGACTGCTGACTCTTGGATTGGTCTTCGATCTGGTGCGAGGACGTTGACGGTGCGTTGCTCTGGCAGCGGTTGAGCGGACTCTACGCCTCGGTTTTGTCGCGCCCGATCGAGCGCAACACGGCTCTCTCGAGTAAATATGCGATCACCGACATTCCGATCGAAATGACTCGGTGCTCAATGTGCCGGATAATGGTCCGATGACCGGTCTTTGTCGGGGAAGAACCGTTGGCCATGGCAATATTATCAATCAACGTGTCACCGGCTGCAAGAAGCAAGTATTCCATGTCCGGCATTCACCGATCCAGGCTTGGACCGTCATGATGGATGATCGCGTCTCGGCATGGCTGGAAAGTCTCGGCCTCGATCGCTATCGGGACGTATTTCAGCAGAACGCCATCACATGGGATGTCCTGCCCGAACTGAACGACGGTGATTTGGCATCTCTGGGCGTTGTGCTCGGCCATCGGAAAAGACTCCTGCGCGCCATCGCGCACCTGCCACAAAAGGCCGACAGCGATGGTCTTCAGACTGTACCCATCGCAACCGACCCGGAGGCAACGCCGTTCCCTTCCGGTCGAGATCAAGCGGAGCGACGCCAATTGACCGTCATGTTTTGTGATCTTGTGGGCTCGACGGCGCTGGCTCGCCGATTGGACCCCGAAGATCTCCAGGCCTCTATCCGGCGTTTTCTGGATACCTGTGGTGAGGCGATCAGCCGATTCAACGGCTATATCGCAAAATACATGGGTGACGGACTCTTGGTGTATTTTGGATATCCCCATGCCCATGAGCACGATGCCGAGCGTGCGGTGCATGCCGGACTGGCCGTGATTGAGCTGGTAAAGGCGCTCCCTCGGGAGTATCGCCCCGAGCAGGAATGTGAAATTGCGACACGAATCGGAATTGCGACCGGTCCCGTCATCGTCGGCGAACTCATCGGACAGGACACCGCCAAAGAACGGTCGGTGTTCGGTGAAACGCCGAATCTGGCCTCTCGCCTCCAGGGAGTGGCGGCACCGAATCAATTGATCGTTGATTCGGTGACGAAGCGTCTGGTCGGGGGAGAGTTCGAGTTTGCCGATCAGGGGACGGTTTCTCTCAAGGGGTACGAGACGCCGGTTCGGATCTGGCAGGTGTTGTGTGCCAAGCCGTCGGCCAGCCGGTTCGAGTCGTATCGATCCGGCCGATTAGCCGATTTCATCGGCAGAGAGCACGAAACGGCGCTGCTTCTCGGGCGCTGGCGCGAAGCGGTCGACGGTGAAGGCCAGGTCGTGCTTCTCTGCGGCGAAGCCGGCATCGGCAAGTCCCGGCTGGTTCGATATCTGCGTGACCAGCTTACCGGGGATCGCTATGAGACGATCCAATCTCAGTGCTCACCGCACCATACCAATACGGCACTGTATCCCGTGGTTACCTATCTGCGGCAGGCAGCGGGGCTGGCCGGTGAGGACAGCGCTCCCGCGCAACTGCACAAGCTTGATGCGCTGGTAGCCAGCAGCGGCCTCGATGACCGCATCACGGTTGCCTTGCTCGCGGATCTGCTCTCGATCCGAGGAGACGAGCGATACCAGCTGCCGAACGTGTCGCCCGACAAACGCAAGGACATGACTCTGGAAGCGCTCGTGCAGTATTTGCAAAGGCTGGCGGATCACTCTCCGGTGTTGCTGATCGTGGAGGATGCCCATTGGCTTGATCCCACTACGCTGGATCTCATGACCCGCACCATCGACCGGATCAGGCAGATGCGCGTGTTGTTGCTGGTTACTTTTCGACCGGACTTCAGGCCGGTGTGGGCGGAATACAGCCACGTCACGTTTCTGACATTGAACCGGTTTCCGCGCCGGCAGAGCGTCGAGCTGATTGCCACGATGACCGGAGGAAAGGTGCTTCCGCAGGAGGTGCAGCAGGCGATTCTGGCCAAGACCGACGGGGTGCCGCTGTATATCGAAGCGTTGACGGAGAATCTTCTGGAGACCGGATTGCTGGCCGAAGGAACCGACGCATTTACCCTCAAGGCTCCATTGAAGGACATGGTCATTCCGGACAGTCTGCAAGCGTTGCTCATGGAGCGAGTTGATCGATTGGGGCCGGTGAAGGAAATCGTTCAGATCGGAGCGGCAATCGGACGGGAGTTCACCTATGAGCTGCTACGGGCCGCCGTCGATGTAACGGACAACCGGCTCAACGGCGCCCTCGATTTGTTTGTCTCCTCAGGTCTCATTCTGCAAGAGGGTGAGCGGCCGCTTTCGCGATATCGGTTCAAGCATATGCTTGTCCAAGAAGCGGCCTACAACACGCTCCCCAAAAAATCTCGCCGCCTCCTCCATGCCCGCATTGCTCAAACACTGGAAGAGAAATTCGCCGAGCGCGTACGGTTGGAACCGGAACTCCTGGCCTACCACTGTGAACAGGCAGGTTTGACCCGTTCGGCCATCACGTATTGGCAGCTTGCGGCCCGAAGAGACGCGGACCGGTCGGCCAATGTCGAAGCGCTGAACCATTTCAATAGCGCGTTGGCAATGGTGAAGAAACTGCCGGAGGGTCCCGAGCGGGATACCTCAGAGTTGGATCTCCTCATCGCGCGAGGAGCTCCCATGGTGACGGTGAAAGGATATGCCTCGCAGGAGATCGAGCGTAATTATCTCAGGGCAAAGGAACTCTCCCAGGAGAACAGCGACTCCGGGCATCACTTTCTCGCGGTGTGGGGGCTGTGGGTCTTCCATCTGGTCAGGGGGCCTCTTGCAACAGCATGCGACCTGGCTGAGCATCTCTTGTCTCTCGCACAGCGCGAGCACAACCCGGATATGCTGATCCGCGCGCATGAGAGTGTTGGCTCGACCTATTCCTTCCTTGGCCGGTTTAATGAAGCCAAAGCCCATTTGCTCGCCGCCAAGTCCCTGTATGATCCCGCCCGGCATCGCTCACAGGCCCTCCCCTATACGCAGGATCCCGGCATCACCGCGAGAATCATGCTCGCCAGAGCGCTATGGATATTGGGAGAGGTCGATCAGGTCGAAGCGCTCTCGCGGGAGGCCATCGGGATGGCAAGAGAGTTGGAACACCCCTTCACGCTGGCGTTCACCTTGACGACCGTGGCCTGGACCTATTCCACGCTTCGAGACACAGAGCAGACATTACATCTCACTGAAGAAGCCATCGCGCTGTCGACCAAATATTCATTTGAAGTGCCGTTAGCGTGGGCGACATCTCTGCAAGGGTGGGCTCTGGATCAAAAAGGGGACGAGCAAGGTCTGGGCAGGCTCGTGAAGGGCCTCTCGGCTGCACAAGCCGCCGGCGCGAGTCTCAACAACACGTTTACGTTGGCGCTGTTGGCAGAAATATATTTGCGACAGAAACGTATCGATGAAGGCTTGGGCGCACTGTCAGAGGCGCAGAAATTGGTTAGCTCCCAAGGAGAACGCTGTTGGCAAGCGGAGCTACTTCGGCTGGAAGGGGAATTGTTGCTGGAACAGTCCGAGCCATCCATCTCCGCAGCGGAGCAGTGCTTTGCCGAAGCTTTGAGGGTTGCACAGGATCAGCATGCACGTATGCTTGAACTTCGAGCCGCGGTGAGTATGGCCAGACTTTTGAGAAAACTGAACCGGCCGGATGCTGCGAAGCACGTCTTGCATGCGGCTTGTTCCCGGTTTGCCGGACAGGTTGCCAATCCCGACTTGATTGAGGCTCGAACAATTCTTGAGCAGGTAAGCGTGTGAGGCCGAGCTTGCTATGTTCTCAACAGTTGTTGTATCCGATGTGTGAACTATGCGTTTGACGATTCTCGGCTCCGGCACGAATGTTCATTCCACCCGCGCTGCCGCCGGTTATCTGGTGCAGACGGATCAGACTCTACTGCTGGATTTCGGTCCGCGTACGTTGATGAATCTGATCAAGACCGGTGTGGACCGCCATCAGATCACGCACGTCCTCTTTTCCCACTTTCACGCGGACCATTTTTCAGATTTCATCACGTTTTTCTTCGACGCCATGATCTTCACGAAGTACCAAGGCGGGAAACGGCCGCCACTCACCGTCATCGGTCCGCCCGGGACAAGAAGTCTTTTCAAGGTTCTGTTCGCGACACTCCCAGGCTTTAGCCGCGCGCCATTCGGCGTGACGTTGAAGGAAGTCGATGACCGCCCATTCTGGATCGGCCGGACGAAAGTTCTTCCACGAAGGGTGACCCATAGTCCCCGCTTGCATTGTTTGGGGTACAGGCTGGAGTACGGTGGAAAGGCGCTCGCTTATTCAGGAGATTCACAATACTGCACCAGCCTCGTGCGTCTCTGCGGAGATGCTGATCTTGCCGTTCTCGACTGTTCATTCCCGGCCAATCGACCGGGCCCCGTCCATTTGCATGCCGGACAGTGCGGACAGGTGGCTCACGAGGCAGGGGTTGGTCAACTGATTCTGTCACACTTCTATCCGATTGCAGATCGGTACGATGTGAAAGCTCAAGCAGGAGAACGGTATGAGGGAACAATCAGGAAGGGGAGGGATTTGTTGTCGGTGAAGTTGTAGTAGGCTACAGCCCTTCTTCGCGAGGCTCTCCGCCCAAGATTTCGATAAACCTGGTCAGACGGGACATCTTGACCGGTTCATCCAGCTTTGCATAAATCGACAGAAGATTTTTCACCATGCGGGACAGGATCGCGCGAACCGGGCTCGGTTGCAAATATTTGTCGTCGAATCCGTACCCTGCTTCCGTCAAAAACCTTGCGCAGTTTTTTTCGGTCAACAGCGCGCCGCCGTTGAAGCAATCGATGAAAATTTTGTAACGATCGGATTCGTACTTCACCAGGAAATGCCCGGGCATTCCAATGCCGAACAGCGGGAGACCCAGACGCTGTCCGATGAGCAGATAGACCACCGAGAGGCTGATCGGAATGCCGACTCGCCGGTCGATGACACAGTTGAGGTAGCTGTTTTCTACTTCATAATAGTTCTTGGTGTTGCCTTTGAATCCCTGCTCGGCAAAGACGTAGCGATTGAGGGCGTTGACGGTTTCTTCCCCGGAGGCGCGAAGGCCGATTCGGGCGCGCACTTCCTGCGCCATGGTATCCAGCCGTTCTTGATAGCGGGGCACGTCCAGAGCCGCATAGGCGTGGCGGGCGATCAAGAACGTCCCGGTTTCAAGGCTCATGGTCTTGTCCGGAAGCGCCGCCAGTTTGACCAGTTCCTCTTCCAGCTTGCCCCAGCGGATTTCTTCGAGGACGGATGCGATTCGATCGGCCATCTCCGGCTGTTCGATTTCAGCCTCTTGCAGGAGCGGGACCGCGGCAGGTCCGATCGTAATCAGCTTCCCGCTGATGGTGCGGACGATTCGATCGTCCTCATCGGAGAGCAGGCGAATCAGGGCGCGGATTTGGCCTTCTGGAGTGACCATCGTTCGTCTTCGTATCTCGTATCGTGCTACACAGAAGAGCGTATAGCGTATGGCGTATAGCACGGACACGGCACAAGACCATATCCAGTCTTGAATCTCTGTCGCGTGCCATGAGCCATCTGCTATCGGCTCCCCGCTCTCCTACCCCATGGCCCGGCGGAAGGCTTTGGCCCCGCCGTACAGGCACAGCGCATCGAAGACCAGCATAACCAGCACCACCATACCGACGTGCGGCAAGGCTTCGCTCCATCCGGACAGAATCAACGGCCGCACCGCATCGATGGCCCATGTCATGGGATTGAACTGGGCGAGAACACTCATCCATCCCGGCATGGCCGCCAACGGCACGAGCGCTGAGCTTAAGAAAATCATCGGCAGGGACAAGAACCCCAACACGGAGAAGAAGTCGCCGTGGCTTTTCACAGAAAAGGCCATGGCCATCGAAATGGCGGTCAATCCGACACCGAACATCATGCCGATCAGGAGAATCGTCGCGATGCCGAGCAAGCCGGTAGCCGGGTGGACGCCGAAGAGGAACGCGACGCCGAGGATGACGAGCACTTGCAGCGACGTGATCGTCATGACGAAAATAAACCGGCTCAAAATGACGGAACTGCGATGGATCGGCGTCGACATGAGGCGTTCGAGAAAGCCGTTTTCTTTGTCAAACAGCAGATCTACGCCGCCGGCCAATCCATTGTTGAGAACGGTCATGACGACGACCCCGGCCGCCAGAAAGCTGATGTAATTCGGCGCCTGGGTCACCTGCGAATCCGCAGCCCGCTGAAACAGATTGCCGAAGAAGATCAGCCAGAACAGCATCGGCTGCACCAGCGTGAACAGCATGCTGAATTTCTCTCGGCTCAGCCGGAGAACCCACCGCATCGTCAACGCACGGATTTCTTGCCAATAGTCTTTCATGACGTGAAGCGTGAAGCGTGAAACGTGAATCGAGGGCCCCGGAGCGCGAAGCCCTCCGGAGTCTTTCGAATGACGTGCGACGCCTGACGGCTATTCCTCCTTTGGGATGTCATCCTGAATGCGGCGGCCGGTGTGGGCGATGAAGACGTCATCCAGCCGCGGGCGATTGTATTGAATAAATTCGATGCTGCACCCCAGTCGATTGGCCGATTCCAAAATGACAGGCAACGCCTTTTCCGGCGACTCGACCCGAATGTCGAGCCCTTTCGTCGTGAGCCGCACTGCTTTAATCGCGGGCTGGTTTTTCAACGCCGATTCCAAGCCTGCCATGCGATCCGTTTCTTTGAGGGTCAGCGAGACGATGTCGCCGCCGAGCGCGATCTTGAGTTCGGCCGGCGCGCCGAGGGTCTTGATCTTACCGCCGTCGATGATGGCCAACCGGTCGCACAGTTGATCCGCTTCGTCCAGGTAGTTGGTCGTCATCACGATCGTCATGCCGCGCGCCTTCAGCATCCGTACGTATTCCCAAATCCTGAGCCGGCTTTGGACGTCGAGCCCGAGCGTCGGTTCGTCGAGAAACAACACTTTCGGGTTGGGAAGCAAGCCGCAGGCAATATCGAGTTTGCGCTTCATGCCGCCCGAATAGGTTTTGGCCGGCCGGTCTGCGTGGCTCTCCAACTCGACCAGTTTCAATAATTCGGCGATGCGCTTGGCCGCCTCTTCTTTGGTCAGATGGTAGAGCGCGCCGAGCAGCTGGAGGTGTTCACGGCCTGTGAGAAACCGGTCGATCGCCCGTTCCTGCGGCACATACCCGATCAGCATGCGGACCGTGTCCGCTTCGCGCACCGTATCGTGCCCGAAGACGCTGGCGGTGCCGGATGTCGGATGCAACAGTGTGATGAGCGTGCGAAGCGTCGTGCTTTTTCCCGCGCCGTTGGGGCCCAGCAAGCCGAAAATTTCACCGGCATAGACCTGGAAAGACAGATCGTCGACGGCCTTGTGGGCATCGTACGTTTTGCACAGGCGGCTGACTTCAATCGCGATGGCCCGATCCATTTACTCCCATCCTCCCGCGCCTTGCTGGTCGTGCAGCATAAATTGAATCAGATCGTTCAGGCGGCGCGCCCGCTGGACCAATCCCTCGGCTTCCAATAAAAACTGTTTTTCCAGCGGAGTGCATTCCAGATAGGTGGAGAGGGTATTCACCAGCACGTCGTCGCTGACGTCATCACGGAAGAATCCCTGCCAGGCCGTGTTGTCCTCCCGTGTTTGGAGGTATCGGCTGAGCAGCTCAACCAATGCGCGCCGAACGCCTGCCGCAAGCCGTTCTTCCGAGGGCTGGGGCGTGAGCTGAATTGTCGCTTCGCGATAGGGCTTCTCAAAATGTTCTTCCTGGATGTCGCAGCGTTCGAGTCCCTGGAGCAGGATGTTCGAGCGGCCGTCAGACAGCGGTTGCGCGCTCATGATGCGTCCGACGCACAGCGTGGGATAAATCGCCGGATTTCCGTAGTAGTCCGTCTCCCACCCTTCTTTGAGCAAGGCCATGGCGATGCACCGGTGCCCCATTGCTGCGTCGGCCACCATTTGACGATAACGCGGTTCGAAAATGTGAAGCGGCAAATAGGTCTTCGGGAAAAAGACGACATTGGGCAGCGGAAATACCGGCACCCGATTGGGGATTGGAAACGGTTCGACTCGTCCGGAGGAAGCTCGGCCCTTGGGCTCACGCTCGCGATCAATCTGCATGACTCACGATAGCTGAGGGATGTGAAAATTGTCAACGGAGCCGCAGGCACGCGGCTATGCGGGATGAGTGAGCGAATACCGCTCTGGCACTGGTGATTTGTGCGGTCATAATTCCCGTGCTATAACCGTGGCGAGATGCGATGGACCATGTTTCCCCAACGCAGTCGGTTTTCGCCGCTCGCGGGGAGCATACCCGCCGGCGTCTGTGCTGTCGTGGTGCTCGCTGCATGGCTGGCAGGTCATCACTCCGCTGCCTTTGGAGCGGATGCTCCTGCGACGCCGTTCAAGCTGGCGACCGCAGGCTACCGGTACGATTTTCCCAGAGACCATGGATCGCATCCGGCCTATCGAACCGAATGGTGGTATTACACGGGCCATCTTCAGGCGAAGAACGGACGGGCCTTCGGTTTTGAGTTGACCTTCTTTCGACGGGCCATTCCACCCGACGAGGTGAAGACACAGCCCTCGCAGTGGTCGGTGAATCATTTGTATTTCGCCCACTTTGCCGTGACCGATGTCGGGGGGCGACGCTTTCATTTCTCCGAGAAGCTGAGCCGGGCCGGCTTAGGCAAGGCCGGCGCGGAGGAATCCCGTCTGCATGCCTGGATCGACGATTGGCGGGCCGAGATGCCGGCCGGTCCTGGCGGCGCACAGACGTTGTTTGCGCGCGCCGGGACATTCGCGCTGTCTCTGACCCTTCAGCCCTCGAAGCCCCTGGTCATCCATGGACAGGACGGCATCAGCCGCAAAGGCGCGGAGTACGGACAAGCTTCGCATTATTATTCATTCACAAGATTGGGTACGACCGGCACGCTGTCAATCGGCGACGAACAGTTCGAGGTGACCGGGACCAGTTGGATGGATCATGAGTTCGGATCAGCCGATCTGGGCAAGGATCTCGTCGGGTGGGATTGGTTCAGTATTCAATTGGCGGACAACAGCGAGCTGATGGTGTATCGCCTGCGTCGAAGCGATGGATCGCCAGATCCTGCGTCCAGCGGCACGGTGGTGTCACCCGACGGACAGACTCGCCATCTTCCGGTCGGAGACATCCGTATTGAATCCACCGGGACCTGGACCAGTCCGAAGAGTCGGGCGATCTATCCCAACCACTGGCGGATGACGATTCCATCCTTGGATATAAAGCTGGACCTTGCCCCGGTACTCGCAGATCAGGAACTCCGAACCACGAGCAGCGCGCAGGTGACGTACTGGGAAGGAGCGGTGTCGGTCTCCGGTACCAAACAGGGCCGGCCCATACAGGGTGAAGGCTATGCGGAGCTGACAGGCTATGCGGAGCGGATCGAACAGCGGCTGTAATTGAAAAAAAGGACGGACTGCACCTCTGGCGCTATTCGGTGTGGTGCCGTTTGATCTCAGCGATAGCTTCGGGAGTTCCGATGGCCGCTAAGGCATCTCCTGCAGCCGAGGCGAGGTACGTTCCTCGTTGTTCCATCAGCTTTGACAGGGCCGGGACCGCCGGGGCGGCTTTGGGTCCCATGCTCAATAAGACTCTCACGGCTGTTTCGCGTACGGTTCGCCGTGAATCATCAAGCGCATCGGCGAGCGCAAGCACGGCTTCTTTTGACTCAAAATTCTCCAATAACATGGCGGCCCAGGGCCGCATGGCATCGCTCCCCCCCTTCAACAGCGAAATCAGAAAAGACTGAACTTCAGGGGAGGACTTTCCAATGCAGGCCAGGGAAGACAGGAAATGGGAATTGATCGGCTGCAACACGCTTGGGTCGTTCAAGAGGCGGATGAGTTCCGGTATGGCACTCGAGGATTCAGGCCCTCGCTCGCACAGGACGTCCGTGAGCAGTTTGGTGTGTGCGAACGCGCGCTGGTGCAGCGCTTCTAACATGGCCGGGGTTGAAACATTTCCCATACGAACGAGCGATGCCTTGATCTCCTCTTTTTTCTTGAAGTCGGCCCGATCGAGCTCGGCGATCAATCGCTGCGCGCTTTTAAATGATGGATGTGAGGTGTTGACGGGATGTCGGGTCACCCATTGTTGCACGTTCCGTTTCGCGTCTTCCTTCTGTTCGGCCGTCATCTGATAGGCCGACACGGACTCCTGGGGATTACAACGTGACGGGACATGGAGGTGAGCCACGCCGCACCATGTATAGGCCTGGACAAGATTTGGCTTGATTCCGTCGCCCCGACTGTATCGGTCAACCAGCTTCATTTGGGCGTCAACATGGCCTTGATCGGAAGCCAGGGTGAACCATTTGATCGCCTCGATTTTTCCCGCCGCCCCTGGAGTTCCCCCCTCCAACAAGAGGGCATAGATGTACTGCGCGTCGGCCACCCCATTTTCCGCCGCCGGCTTGATCCATTTGATCGCTTCGGCGCTGTCCTGCGGAACACCCTTTCCGCTGTACGCCATGAGGCCGATGTAATACTGCGCCTTGGGATCGCCGGTCTCAGCGAGCGGACGCAATTCTTGCTGCGCGGTTTGGTAATCGCCTCGCTCAAATGCCGAGACGCCGGAATCAATTCCGGCTTCTGCAATCTGAGGAATCGAACAGAGAAAGAGGATGAAGGATAAGAGGACAATGGTGGCAGGCATAATCGCGCTCCCTTACTGACTATGAGAGTTCTAGAGGAGGTGTTTTGCTGATTATGAAGGATTGGAAGTGTGAGGCAATAGAAATCTGAGAATCAGGCAACCTCGATCTCTTGAGCAGGCCTGGGGGCGAAGTCATGGATGGATGGGTAACATGGCCGACGGAGTGCATGCTCACAACCACTGACTTGCATGCCGACTACGTGAGACAGTGGGAACGGCTCTGTCGCTTAGTCGGGCAATGTATGAAGATCAAGTTCGACGGTGGACGCTGGTAGTGCATCGATTAGACGATTCCCGTGAGCGTTGGAGTTTCACAATTCAACGTACATGCCAGATCCTAAGTATTGAAAGAGTCGACTCCTGGTCCAGCCCTCTCAGTGGTGCTGTTGCTGTCTCACCATCCAATTTCCTCATCGGTGGCGTTGTAACCGTACTTAATGCGAGGCGTGGATGATATGTCCACATCCGCATAGCCCTCAGTGGACTCGGTCACCGAACGAAGGAATTGCTCAGAGAAAGACTTACCAGAGAACTGTCTTGCTAGGTGGTCACCCCATGTTTTTGCATCTTCCAAAGTGTTTGCATCGATCACAATGCAGGCACACCATTCATAATCCTGCTCTTCAGGGTGAATCAAGGAATCTCGAAACCAGGCAGTGTAAAGATAATCCATCAGCCCTTACTTAATGAGGACGCTCGTTGTGGACGTCAGCTAACGGTCGGACTCGGGGGCCGCTAGGACCCGACGGGCGGACAGAACTGGCGAACGCAGCTGGGCAGCGGTCCCCTGAGACGGACGGTCAAGAATCACACTGACTACTGGAAATAGCCCTTAGAAATTCGTGCCCAAGGACCGTTCGATGCACACAGCTGAAAATCGCGACACTGGTCCACGTCATTGCAGTTGTAATCAATCCAAGACGGGCAAGGTTGCCCAGAGATATCTCTACGTAGCTTGGCGGGCGCAAGTTTTCCAGATTGGGTTTTTCTTCAGTAATGTGATCAGGTAGATGGGTTGTCCATGTCTCCGTTTCAACGTTAGGTACCTGGGATGAGGAGTAGATCTTATCAAGAAGCGATGCGTCCAGCGGGGTTAGATCCTCTAAGATACTGATGAAGGCTCGTCGAACCTCAATTTGAGCAGCTGCGTCGGCTGCGTTTGCCAGGAGTGCAGCCCATCGATCCTGGAGCCGGTCGTCCTCTTCAAGGGAGCCGCCTTGAATTAGCGGTATTGCAATCTGTAATGGCACCTTCCGGCTAGGTTGCGATAGCCCCCTTTCGGATAACAGGGCGTTAGCACGATCTTCCAACCGAATCTGACGTTCCCACCGCAAATACTTGAGCTTGTCCTCGACTATGCCCATAGCATGCTCCATGGAACCTCCGATGTACTTGGACAAGAACCCCCCAAGCTGGCGGCTGGCATCAATGGCCTTACCAGTTGTCTTCGCAATTTCTTCGATAGCCTTGGATTCGTCGTTCATATTCGTGAATTAAGTCTAAAGGGTCACTCTATATGCTGACTTGGTTGCGTCCGTTGAACAGCTCAGGTCAACGCGGAAAGCCTATCGACGTCTGCCACACGATTACCTCAACAAGGATCTCGGGATGGCGTTTGGCAACCTCTAGTGTTTCGTAACGTAAATCATATTAATAT